>Ga0316191_10000561_pt1 | contig 24367 bp, 21 predicted proteins | sample Eddworburr2cm_MG_FD_204928 | JGI IMG/M metagenome (GOLD analysis project Ga0316191, IMG submission 204928) | Coastal sediment microbial communities from Maine, United States - Eddy worm burrow 2 cm | ecosystem: Environmental > Aquatic > Marine > Coastal > Sediment | place: USA: Maine... | reverse complement strand
TCTAGAAATGTCTCCAGTAACATATAAGTTAACTTCAGTCTGATTCTGAGCAACAGGCTGGACAGTTACTGGCTTAGAACCTTGAACTAATCCGCCAGTTGCATATTTAGATACGCGACCTTCATTGATAGCAGTTAATAGTCTTAAATTATTCTTAGTAGCCGCTGCATTAACAACATATTCTCCGGCTGAAAGCATTGCTGGAATACTATCAGAAGTTCCAGTACCAGGACCAGAAACTATGCCTCCACTTGCATAAGGGATAGTGGCAACCGTTATTAAGGCACCTAAAAGGCTAACAATCCCACTCAAATATCCGTTAAGCATGAATATCATAGCATTGAGTTGAACAGTAATAGTGGTTAACAAAGCAATATCAGTGACTGCTGTAGCTGCGGTAACTGCAGTACCAATACCGAGAACGGCTTTAAATGTGTCAAAGAATCCTGCGAAAAGCCCTACTGTTTCTGTAGTTTTTTCAATCCCAGGTTCTTTATCCCCAGAAGGCTCTTCTTCAGTACCCTTTCCACGACCAAACAGACCGGCAATACCTGGGAAGATATTCTCAGCACCGCTAGTAACTACCGAACCAATACTACCTAAGAATGATTCAACAAGACCACCAGATTTAGCGACGGAATTGACTAAACCATCTACGAAATTCTCAATGACAGCATCGGTGATATTTTCTAAGATGTTATCCAATGACTCACTAACACCTTGATCACCCTTAACAACAGCAGTTAAGTTTTCTTTGAAATTTCCGATAACCGTATCAGAAAAAGCTTTTCCAATACCATTCAATCTTTCTGCATTATTGTATAATGATTCTTCAATTATATCAGTAACATTAACAAGTGCAGTATCATATTCCTCTTGTGCCTTTTTAAAAGCTTTTTGAGTAGTATTTCCAGAAGTGGCTAAATCTTCTAATGCTTTCTTTGCGATGTCTAATTTATTAAACTCTTCGAAAACTTTAGATAACTGCTTTGGTGTAGCTCTATTTAAAGTTTCAGCATCTACGATTCCTGAAGCTAAGAGTTGTTCCTTCTTAGTCTGAGGAGCCGCTCTTCTCATCGTTGTTGCAATCTGTTGAAGAGAACGTGTATTGTTCCTTTGTAGATTATCACCTTGAGGTTCATCAAGAAGTACTTTCGGAATGTCTTCACCAGCTGTCTTTTCGCCAATCTGTTTTCTCAAAACATTTGTAAGTTCTTCAATTCTATTAGTCAAGATCTCTATAGGACTTTTTAATACAGACTCATATTTGGTATTTCGAACTTGTCTACTAACAGAAGTAAAGACATCCTCTAAAGAAGCGCCTGAACGTAACTTCGCTATCTCATCCGCAATAGACTTTGGTAAATCACGTTGATCAGATAGATTTGTAAGAGCGCTGAGTCTAGACGCATCTCCTTCAAGTCGTTCTTGTTGACCTCTCGGTAATCGTCTAAATTGCTTAAGAGTAAGAGGATATTCAGGTATTGCTTCTTGTATAATTTCAAAACCTTGTTTGACGCTTCTCGATAAGAATTTTTCAATTTGTTCTTCGGCATTTTGAAAAAGGCGTAATTGGCCAATTCTCCTCTTCAATAAAACATAAGAACTATATATCGATTCAGCTGAATTACCTAAAATAGATACACCAGTCTCAGCAATATTTTCAAATTCTAACTTGAAGCTTAAAGCGAGCTTAGATAACATTCTGGTGAAACCATTATTTAATTTAGCAAAAGTCAAGTCAGAGAAGTCAACGTCAAATATTTCTCGAATGAGATCTTTTCTATTACCATATTTTAATACAACATTCTCTAAGAAATCATTTAATTCTAATTTTAATCGCTTTATCTCATTACGATACTTTATTAAACCTGCTGTACCAAAATTCTCTTCAGCATTCTTTTGACTTTCTTCAAGTCGTTTAATTTCTGCAGCATAACTTTTAATACTAGCAATTCCTTCATCACTGAAAGTTGCTAAGTCAGACTTGCTTATATTGAAACCTAAAGAATTAATACTAGATATAACACCATCCACATCATCAGGTAGTCTATTCAAAACTTTCTGCAGATTGAAGAATTGTGTAGCATATTTTCTTATAGCATCTGCATCATTGGCTAAAATAGCACTATTTAATTCTATTTGCAATTCGGTCAATCTTGCAACGCCATCTTGAATTGCTTTAAATCCTTTTCTTCTAACCAGAGTATTGAAGTCTAAGCCTAGTGTACCAGCAGCTGATTCTACCTGCACAGCACTTCCACTAAAGACCTTTGATAGTCTTAACTTCAAAGCCTTAGCACGCGCTTCTAATTGACCTCTATCTCTTTGTGTGTCAGGAAGAATATAAGGAGCATTTGCAAAGAAATCCGCTGGTAAGGCTTTTGCAGCTTCCGCAAAGAAAGGAACGCCATTTCGAGTATAACTCGGACCAACATCTGAGCCAAAGGAAGTAGCAATCTGTTGACTCAATGCTTTATCGGTCTTGAGATTAACTAGTTCTTCTAAAAGTTCTCTAGCTAAGCTCTCGCTCAATCCTTTGAAGACTCTTGTATCAAAAGAAATACCTTCCAATTCTGATTCTATTAAAGAACCTAACTGGAACTGATCTTTAATGTTATCATATAAAACTGAACTTTCGGCAAATTCATTTGCACGTCTCTGTAAATCTTGAATGGTTTGTAAGATTCTATTTCTCTCAGAAACATTTTGAACGTTCTCTAAATTCTTAGCTAACCGTTCAGCTTCTTTAGACAAGTCTTCTAATCGTTTAAGAGCAGTATCGTTCTCAAGGAAAGTTCCTCTGAAAGAAAATTCAATTTTAGCTTTCTTAAAATTCTCACCCATCTTTAAAATTCTAGAATTAAAATATTTAATTCTTAAGGATTCTTCTTCAAAAGTAAGTTGATCTAGCATACCTTGTTCTAGTTCTGTAGATATGCTTTCTAATTGTTTCTCTAATTTGTACAATTCGAAACCAGGACCTGAAGAAAACAGTCTATTAAACCATTCTCCAAAAGTATTTCGTCTATCAAGAACTTGATCTGTAATTCTCAAATAGTCTTCTTTTAATTTAATTACTGAATTATCCAATTTCTCATTGGAGATAGTAATTTCTTTTGTCTTATCATTTAAAGTCTTTAGTCTCTTTTGTACAGGATCTAATGAACCAGAATAAGCATTGTATTGAGTACTTCTAGCAGCATTAAGTTCCTTCAGCTTCTCAGAATACACACCAACTAATCTATCATTATTCGATTCTAATGCTGATTCAATACCAATCTCATTTATAGAACGATTAAGATAGAATAGCATATCACTAGCTTTCTGCCCTATGAATGCAAAAGCTTTGCCCCAATGAGTCTGGGGACCTTCTGCAAATGAAGCCAGTTGTTCAGAAAACTTTTCCGCATCAAAGGCTGTATTCTGAGCTAATCTCTTAATTAAGAATCGATAGCCATCTATGGATTTCTTTAATGTAGCTTGTCTGTTTTTATCGAACTGGCCAAATAAATCAGCATCCCTACCTTGTGTAAATAACTCTCGAAGATCCTTTTGACGATTTTCTAATGCTTTCTTCTCTGCCTTATTTAATCGATCAAAATTGATTCGTTCATACTCAGTAAACAGAGCATCATCAGGCTTAAGAGCAGCAGTGCCTGTTTTCTTTAAGAATTCAAGCTGTGCTTTACTCAAAGCTGTAGCCGCTTCTTCAAAAGGCTTAGCATAGTCAATATCAACAAAAGGAATAAGATTTGCTACACCAATGAAAAGATTCTTAATTCCAGTCCAGACTCTTTTTACATCTCTCTGGAAGTTACCAGGTTCACCAAATAACCAAATCAAGAATAATCCTGTACCAGCAGTAAGCCAAGAAAGAGGAGACAAGAATAAGAATTTAAGCGCCGGATACACAATCCTCGGAATCAATACAGTAAATAACTTACTAAAAGTAAATGAGAATACCTTCCACATGCCTTGGTAAAAGCCTTTCCCTAAACTTGAGGCTAGGATTGCACCATAAAATGCCCAATCCGCTCCACCTATTGCTCCACCTACTGCAGCACCAGCACCGAGTGATAAAATACCACCTCCCAGTGTGGCCCTTCCCTTCTTTATTTTCTTGAAGGAAGTTAATACAACATTGGTAAAATCATTTATACTCTTAACAGAGAACGCAGCGCGTATAGCTACACCTGAAGTTATAGCAGTCCTCACTAACATATAAGACATTGCAGCAGTTGCAATACCGATTGCGATCAGAGTATCATATATAATACCTTGAATTGGATTATTCTTATGAAAATCTTTAATATCTGTGAGCAATCTTTCAAGAGCATTAGGACTTTGTCTACTTTCTCCAGATGTTTCGGAGGCAGAGGCCTTAGAAGATATCAAAGACAAAATAGATAATAATCCACCAATTATAAATGCTTTTCCTTTCGGACCATAAAGGTATCTACCTAGAAAACCACGCTTACCGAGAGGTTTAAGAACATTATCAGTAAATGATTTAAAACGATTTTCTGCGAATCCAAGAACACTGTTTAATATAGTAGCGCCTGCACGTCCTCCCTGACCTCCGTTAAATATAGAAGTCCAAATAGACTGTGATTTCAAGAGTGTGAAGAGTTTGAAGACCCACTTCTTTGCAAAAGCATAAACTTCTGAAAAATTTTGCTTAATTCCACGAATAGTTTCCTTAGTATCAGAACCAAATAAAGCACGTTGAATAAAGGTGTATACGAAGGGTAAGATCTTAGTAGAAAATAAATGGGAGAATCCTGACACTGCTCCTCTCACTACATCTTGCAACCATACGAGAGCACGAGCAGTAGCTGTAGTTGGATTACCAAATAAAGAATATTGAAAACCAGATGTAAGGGGTATCATGCTTCCTAAATAACCAGATACTGCAGCAACAGCTTTCTTCACGTTATCGATTACGACATCAACACCCTTCTTACCAAAGAAGAATAACCCAAGAAAACCGCCAGTAGCGGCTATATGAACTAAGTAAGATTTTTGAAAAATAGAATCAAAAGCCCCAAAGAATTCTAGGATTAAACCTAAGGCACCAACAAGACGTAATGGCCCTAATGTTCCAAATAAGAATGATCCAATTATACCTTTATTGAAACCACCTTTCTTATATTTCTGGACCATTTTGTCCATACTTCTCTTCATATCGTCAAAGTTATCTTTACCCATTATCATTCGGGCAATGCTCGGTACGACTGCTCTACCGAATAAGAAAGTCATGAGCAATCCAGCAGTACCAGAAAGACCAACAAAATCTAGACCTGAAAAGATACCACTTACAATTCTTTTAAGAACAGGAATTTCTTCTAAAAATCCTCTAGTAAATGAAGAAGCAATACCAAACATAGCATTAGCAATTTCTGGTATTTTCTTAAAGAATTGATCAAAGAAATAACCAGCCGCTAAACCTAACCTATAACCTAGGCTATAAACTAGACTACCACCTGTTAATGCAGCACCAAATTTCTCAGCTAATAAAGTACCAGTCGTTGCAATAGAAGCAATTAAAGCAGCCAGTATAGCTGTCTTGATTCTACCTACTGGGAATAATGAACTAACAATCACTGTACTAACGCCGAGAAGGGCAACTCTCATTATATCTGGAAGAGTTCTGAACAAGATTACTATCTTTTTCTTAAGAGCTATTCCGAAGTTTAATAAAGATTCCCCAAAACTACCTTCCGAAACTGTAGGAACTTCTAAGTCCTCTCCAAAGGAGAATGGACGTATTTTAAGTTTGTCTACTTTGTTTGTAAGCCTTTGGAACATATTAATAACATTAGATTCAAAATTATTAAAATATCCCTTAATGCTTGGCCATAGTCCCTTTGCATCTTTTCTAATTTGATGAATCATATCAGTCCAATAAGAATGACCGATAACTTTGTCATAGATATTTCTAAAAATTTCGATTACGTAGTCTTTAAATTTAACAAGATTGTAATAAATATTATCTAAAACTCTTTTAGTTACATTATTAATTTTGTTGATAAAACCAGTGGTTCCTTTAAAAATAGAATCGAGTATATTGTTAAAAGCATCCTTAATATTATCCAAAGAACTTACAACTGTATCACCAGTACCTTTTAAAACTTTTCTAATATTCGCGAAAAACTTAGCAATATTTTTAGCTGTCTCTGGATTGCTTTCAGCAAAAGTAATAAACCAATTCGCGAGTCTATTGTTTAATACATCAAGAACTTCTGAAATCTCTGGAAACATTACTCTAAACGATTCTACAAACGATTCAGAGAATGTCTTAAGATATCTACTATAACTTTTGTAATCCAAAAATTCATAAAGAGCAGATCCGATTATTTTAATGAATTTTAAACCGTCCCTAGTCCATCTTTTTAACGCAGCAAAAGTAGCACTAAATAATCCAAAAGCTGAATCTAATGCAGCGTCCTTAAATACAGACAAAGCAGGAAAGAAGTGATATCTAAGAATCTTCCCTGTTTCCCAAATATGTATCTGTGCAGTAGAAAAGCCACGCGAAATTTCGGATAATGTAGTGAAAAGAGGCTGAACTAATCCACGTCTAAAGGTGAAAATTGTATCTAATTTAAATCCACCATAACGTAAAGCTTGTCGATATAAATAATCAATATCAACAAAGAAATTCTCTGTAACAGACCTTGCTCTGAACAGATTATTCTCTATAGCTTCTGAAAGTCGTTTAAAACCTCTTCCATATGCAAACAGAAGATCAGTACTAAAGATACGCTTTAATGTAGCAACATTCCAGCCTGCTCCAATCCAATATCTGGGGCTTGCTCGTCTCAAATCAAAGAAAGCTTTTTCAACATCACTCCGCCATTGAAATAATGTATAGAATTTAAATCGTTTCCAGGATTCAATCCATCCACCAGTCATCTTATCAAAAGAAACGGCTAATCTAATAAAATCAGATTCTAATGTTCTAGTAAAAGAAAATTGTGGAAAGATAGCGATAAATTGTTTTACAATACTCTTAGCAATGCTAGTTAAAGGTCCTAAAATAGATTTTATATTAGCTGCTATACTTAAGTAAAAGACAGCAATATCAGAGCCAACCTCCTTTGCTCTTTTACTAGCTTCTTTCAAATAGCCAGCCATATTAAAGATAGCATTACCCATCTTCTCTGCGATACCTGTACCTAGTACAAATTCATTAGATAACAATCTAAGATTTGTTCTAAGAATCACATTGGCTTGTTCCAATGTTGGTGTCATAGCAGCAAATTCTTTATTCAAAGCACCTGCTTGACGTAATAATGCATTAAAAACAACTTGGGAAGTAATCTTTCCTTCCGCAGCAAGCAACCTCATTTTACCTAAATTGACATCCATTTCATCAGCAATGGCTTGTGCTAATCTAGGGATACCTTCCATAACAGAATTTAATTCTTCACCTCTAAGAGCTCCAGCAGCTAGACCTTGACCTAGCTGGATAATAGAAGCAGAAGCTGTTGCTGCATTTGCACCTGAGATTGCAATAGATTGTTGTACAATTTTAGTAACTCTTGCGATTTTATCGTTTGATACGTTTGCTTTTGCTAGTGCTCGACCAAATGACGTAAAGGTCTTTACTGTTGCACCATAACTTGCTCTAGTTTGTTCAGATATTTCTAGCAATTCTTTCTGAACTTTTAATAAATCTCTACCACGACCTGTAACCAAAGCAATTTGATTTTCAAGTCCGATAAATTCTCTATTAAGACTGTTAATATATCTTTGCGCAGCGCCACCGACAACAATACCGCCTAACACGGCTGAAAAAGCTTTTAATGCTTTTGTTGATTTTACCGTTTGCTTCTCTACATTTTGTACAGAATTAGTTAACTTATCGACGTCTCTTGTTGCTTTATGGGTTCTTGCTTCTGCGTCAATTCTAATTCCGGCCATTAGAACCCCTTGTGCGAAAAAAGACCCCACCAAGACAAAAGAATATATGTCTTAATGGGGTCGTGTTATTTCTTCGTGACAATGATGCCATTTGGTGTAACACCTGGTCTTAGAAGAACTGTTCTCTCAATAAAATGAGTTGGTGCCTGCTGAGAGGTGCCAGTATTCAACTCATCAATATATTCAACATCGTTCTCAATTGAATCAGATGTAGAATACCAACCGTCTCTAGCCTTACCCGTATCAACAGGCGTTTCTCTTTTAAGATCTTGAGTTATCTGATTAATGATTCGTTTCTGTTGCGTCTTAAAAGCATAATTCTTTTTGAATTCAATTTCTTTTAAAACATCAGAAATTCCAGATACTTTCAATTTCATAGCTCTAACCTTTTACCATCTTTAGCAGATAACATTTTACTATACATAAAAGATTGTCTGAACTTATTAATATCTAAAGTATTATCAGCTTCCTTGGGTCTGTTCACCGGTTGATAAATAGGAACAAGACTAGGAAAGATATCATAAGGTTTACCTTTCTGCCCCCAGGCAGCTAGAAGCTTAAAGAATCTGTCATCATCTCTCCAATTTACTGGTCGATTTTCAAAATAAGATAACCATTTTGTAAAACTATCATAAGATAATTCATCTTGTAATCGATCCACAAATGGATACTTTAAATGATAAGCCAACTCATAGAGAGCTAAATCCTCCTCCGAGAGTATTACTTTCCCATTTTTTCAGATTGCATTCCAGAGAACTTCATAATCTCGTTAGAGAGCTTCTGTAATTCATCAAGAGGGAATGTCATGAAATCTTCATCTGAGATATCATCACAATCTTCTACTCCAAAACGAATTACAGTGCACAAGAGAGCAAATCCTTTATCTTCATCCTCTCCTGCTTCTCTAGCATCAGTCTGAATAGACATAACTTCATTAACAGAAAGCTTCCTAATTTTAATCTTCTGCTTCATGAAAGTATGTTCTTTAGTAGAACGTTGACCGACAAGTCCTTTTAAACCTGACATATATTTATTCTCCTTTGAGTACGGATTTATTTTGGCGCTGGAAGTCATCTAGATCATTCCTCATTCTATGTAGATAAGCCAGTGTTTCAAACACTTCGCGTGCTTTAGGACTGTCTTTCTCAAAATCCTTAATACGTTCAAAGGTTTTTCTGATGCTGACATCAATCGCCTTACGCTGGTGTTTAAGGGTAGTCCTTAACACATAAGCGAGCGTGAATGGTTTTACAAATGTTTCTATATTCATCTCTATATATCTAATAATGAGGGCTGCTCTCGCAATTAAGTGTAAACACACCCTCTAGGGAAATATTAGTCGGTATATGCTCCAAAGAACTCGGTCTGTACCGAGAGCGTGAGCGTTGCCGTATTTGCATCAGTTAACTGCGGATTAACAGAAAGAGCTTCCATCTTGCCGCCCCAGAAGTACTGGGAGTTCTCTGCCGTTCCGATTTCACCAGGCAATGAAGCATAACCACCACTGGGCTCTGCATTCAAGAGAGTGAAACGGAAAGCATACTGAAGACCGTCTCCAACTAACGCACCTAAGTAGTCCGCTGAGTCCTGCCAGTCTACACCGACCAAGTTAAGCTGAATCTCCATAGAAGGAGCATCGGCCTGACCCTGAATCTGTGAAGAAGTCTTCTGACCATACACAGGTACGTTTACAATGTTAGGCGGAGTACCCATAGAAGGAAACTCTCTAACATTCAAAATACGAGTGTATTCGCCAGGTGTAGCAGTTACAGCGTCACCATTTGCCAACTCGACAGCAAACAGAGCTTTCCAAGCCGCTTCATCGGCAGGCTCACCTGCCCACGTTTCACGACAAATAGAAAGATCGGAGTAAAGGCCTGCGCCGATCGAACCAATATGAGCCATTATTGAACCTCGAAATAGTTAAATGGAATTGTGTAAGTGTACCAATAAAGTGTGGGATTATCTTTATCTCTACCGTTTGGCTTAAGTGAACTACCCATGAATTGTACAGAAATTCCTTGTGTAGTACTAAGTGTCTTTCCGGAGAGATATGAATCCAATTGATCTGCTATAGTAATAGATCTCTTAGGACCTATCCCTACTTTTGTAAATATATCTATTATTAAAACACCAGTTTTTGCATTGATGTTTGTTAGGTTTCCACTCGGTATGATCGATACTCTAATAAACTCACCATCTGAATTAACATTGACAAGATTATTAGGAAGTGTTTTGATCGATTCAGCTTTCCATGCATCAGTATTGAACACAGAGAATATATTATTCTCAATGTTAAGATATTGACCCATAACAACCACCTCACTTATGAATTTCGACGATTGTTACAAATCGGTCAGAATGAATAAGCGGACCAAACTTCCAACTAATACCCTGATACAGAAGAGAAGACCAGTCATTAATATCACCAACTTCAGCGGTTTTTAATAATGCCATCTTCTTATCGTCTTTCATTTCAGAAGCCTTCGTCGACACTTCTGTAATGATCATCTGAGTAGTAATTTTAGTTTGTTTAGAATGTGTTACTTCCCCTTCTGAGAAGTCAAAATCAGTTGAATTTTCATTTGTTATAATAACATCATCCGCTAAGTCACCTACCAGGTTAAATGCCTTGACAACATTACGACCAATTAGATTCTTATATGACATTAATTAGCCCTCCACCAAACATTACGTCCTCCATTAAATAATAGAGGGCGAATGAGATTTCGAACAACTAATGGAATCGTGGCCGGTTCTGTTTTAATATCAAGTTGAATAGAAGAAATCTGTAAGCGTGTTACAGTCCCAGTATTATCTAGTAGCCCATCATTATTCAAGAAATGATAAGCTAATTCGCAAGTTGCATTGATAATTCTAGGAGGAACAATAGTAGAATCCAGATTCGTTCTATAACCTAGTCTTGGATCAAAATATTCACCTAACCGTGGAAAAACTAAATCCTGAGTGTCACTTACGGCAGTACCAACCCAACGGAACGTCTCGAAGTAACCTGAAGCAGTTATTAATGCTTGTTCTTTGAGAGCATCAGTTGCCGAGGTCCAAGCCGCGACATCTAATCTATCCTCAAAATAAGCATCAGCTTCTGCTTGAGTAACATACGAATTAGTGCCCTTTGTGAGTGCCATAAGTGTACTCCCTATTACGTATGGAAAATAGGAAGAATACCTAAGCTTAATGCAGAGGTGAACTTACGATTCCAAACACCAACCGAGTTGTCTGCACCAGTCGTAGCAGTAATGTCAGCAAGCGCAGTCAGAGTGCTGCTCTCCATCACGGACCAGTAATTAGCATCACTCGGGAAGGCGTTCTCAGGTCCAACCCAATCATAGCCAGCAGGCGCGTAGACGTAGCCCCAACGATACCAGATATCGGTGCGACCGCCACCCTTGTACTTGTTGGCATCACGATAGATTTCAACCGGATCAGGAACCATTAACGGACGCTGAGCGATAGCACCAGGCAGTACTAAGAAAGAAGTCTTAGGCCCAACGATATCAACACCAGAACCATCGTTAATGAGTGCAGTTTCAGCAGCACTAAAGCGCTGAGAGGCACGCGTTCTAATCAAGCGGAACTTACCGTCAAAGATAGTTGGAAAGTCAATATTACCTTCAGTGACTTTAGTCTGATCAACAAGATTTGCCGATCGGAAAGAAGCCATTACTTCAGGCGACGTGACCAGATAAGCATAATCTGGCTCGTAGTCCTTAAATGCCATACCAAAAGCATTCAGGAAACCCTCAGCACGCTGTGCGCCCTGTTCCATGGATGCCTTGGTATTATCGAAGGTCTTGATAATAGTATCAGTACCTAGATCAACATAGAAACCATACTTCTTATCAGTAGGATCATTATCGAAAGTCTGACCACCTAAGCCAGTACCTCCGCCAGCCACACCAGCACCATTAAGTGCTTCAGAGACTGCTACACCCTTGAGGACAGAAAGCAAGGAATCATGCTCATCCTGGGCACGAGTTTCAGCAAAGTCTCGTGCAACTTTGGCCAGGCCGTCCTGCTGAGTAACAACCTGCTTCATGTTGACCTTTTCCGCACCGTGCGTACGAACAGTCTTGATATACTTCAGGAAGTCCGAAGTATAAGAAGTCTTAGTACCATCAGTATCATCAGTCAAAGAAGCAACATTGATAGTCGGGTTTAACGGCTTGAACCATCTCATCTGACCGACAAACGTCTCAGTGTTTGTATCGATCTGAGGATTATCACCAACGATGCCCGTTCCAGTCAGCTTCTTAGCATTAGTATACGCTTCATCGGTATACGCTGCGAGAGCCTCCTGAAGGACATAGTTGTCGGCACCCGTCAAAGGGTTGCCAACCGGATCATAAACAGACATATATTATTGTATCCTTTAGTTTTGCTGCTGGTGAGGAAGTTTACCTGCAGCAGCAAGTTTTAAGACCTCGTCTTGCGACTTAGAAAACAAAGATTCATTATCTTTAGCCGTAGACGTTACTTGAGTACTGACATCAGGAGTGGTTCTCCCACTACCTGTCGAACGCTGAACTTTAAATAAGAAAGAATTAGTATTGTCCTCTGCAAAAGCAGAAACATATTCCTGGATAGATTGTCCAGAACGATGCACCCAGACACCGCTTTCAGTTTTGACCAACTGATCTACAATATCACGACGAGCCATTTCATAAGACTTGTCATTTTTGAATTCTAGAGCAGATAGTGCTGCGCGAACATCATTATCTCTAGTAAGCTCAACATTCTGCGAAATAAGAGTCTTATTCTCTTTCGCGAGCTGTTCGAGCTTCTTCTCGTAAGCTGCTTTATGATTCCCCTCTTCTTCGAGACGTTGAATCTCAGCTAAACGCTTTTCTTCCTTAATCTTTTCAGCTTCCTCTACCGCCTTATCTCGTAACTGGTAAGCTTTATCAATATTTTCTTTCATAGGCTTAAGTTGCTTTGCTACTTCTTCCTGAAGACGTTTCTGAAAAAGATCATCTTCAGGATCCAACTTAGGAGGATCTTCAGTAACAACTGGTTCTTCAATTACCGGTTCGTTAACGGGATTGGGGTTAGGATTCGGATCTGCCATTTTATCACCTTTGAGTACAACTCATGAATAAAGGATACAATCCTTTTATTCAGTTTTGAATGCAAAATCAAAAGATATTACATATCATTAAGTTATCGGCATTAACTAGCCGACACCATACCAACTGTAGTCTTCACTGAAATCTAATGGAACCTTTTCAAGGATATCGTCTTTAGTTAAGACATCTTCTGGCTTTACTAATTTTCCGTTTATTCTGGATTTGCCCGGAACGGGTATCAATCCAGTTTTAATTGCACGCTCCAAATAAGCCTTATGTAAATGAGAAGGCAATCCTCTTGCTTTCATTTCTTTTAACACTTCTTCAATGATATTTATATCAAGTGTCTTGCCATAAAGCTTACGTAATGCATGTCTAGCAGGGATCATATCTGCAATATTAGTAAAGAATGCATCGTGAACAGTAGAGGTTCCTATTTTGTTTTCTCTACCCCATAGATGAAAATTCTTTACCAACGTTGCATCGTTAGAATGGTTGCCATTAACTGCAAAAGCCGTACGTGCTTTAGTTATATTCGCAATATCATTAATCTTACCATCCTTATTAATGACCTGTTCCCACCAAGTAGCCTCTGTCTTTTGAGGCACTTGTAAAATATTAGTAGACCAATTGCCAAACTTATCCTTATAAATGAGACGTTCATTAAATGTTTGAGTGAAGTTTTGTTCAAGAACTTTTCCATCAAAATTAACCCAGGGAACATTAGTCCAACTTTTGGGTAATTTATTCGCATAGAATAGCTCTACTTCGCTTACTGTCTTCAACTGAAGTAATTCAAGTTTGAGATATTTCGCACCAGTACGTCTTGTACCGGGCTTCTTGACACCATAGATAACCTCATCTAAGGTATCTCCTGGTTTGTAAAAACCAAATTTCTTTAAAGCTTTTTCCGAAACAGGTTCCCCAGCTCTTAATCCTAGAAATTCACTAAGACGATCAGGCAAGATAAAACCTTTCTTACGTGATCCTCTTAATTTTAACTTCATAATTGTTTTCCAATCGAAGTTTGAGTTAGAGGGCTTGGCATGTGTCAAGAAGTCCTGGGCCAGTTCACCAAAGAACTTGGTAAAATCCTTTAAAATAGGCGTACGATCAGAAAGATGTTCACTCATAATTTTAGCGATATTTTTGAAATCCTCAGGAGTAACCACTTTGTTATATTGGAGTGACATCTTTTCAACTAAGTCTTTGGTTTTAGGATCTAGGAACCATAGCTGTTCCATGATCTCATCTCCTGGATCTATACCTTTATTAAAAATATCTCTAACATTATCTCTAAGTGCACGCAATTCTAGGGCGTCTTCTGGGCTCCATCTTTCCACTCGTGCAATACGAGCAGATATTTCATTCAAGACTGTTTCTCTTTCAGAGGCTTTAACAACAAGAACATCTACATCCTTATCTAGAATCTTAGACAATTTACCTTCTACATTTAATGCACCGGTACGTTCACCAGCACCGTAGAAGGTTACCATATTTTGGGCTTTAGCCGCCTTTCTAAGATCTTTCTCTGTTAATCCTAGCTTTTCATTTATTCTCTTGAAACGAGGATCATTGTATGTATCAGCTGCGATCTCATCATACAGACGTTTCTTATAATCTGTCGGGATGACATTACTAAATTCAGCCAATTGTTTGTTACGTGTTGTAAGTGCAATGATCTGAGCGCCAGAACTAGAGGCATCTTGCTCAAGTGCCAGAGCGGTTCTGTACTTAGTGAGATTCTTTAAATTACTTGCAGAATAAGGGTTTTCGCCTGTAGCATTCTTTTTCCAATTCCAACTCCAAAGCTCTGCCTCCTTATCTCCATACTCATACTTATAGGGTTTCTTAGCTTTACCTACCTTAATAGTACCCAAGGGTTCCAAGGTAACATCGTCTAACACCCACTTTTCAGATGTTAATTTTACATCTGGCACTTGTGCCTTGGTAGGTACTTTGAACTTTGTTCCATTAGGTGCTTTATAGACGTATAATGTTTTACCTTCTAGATTTGAAGACATTGCTTTTAACGCATCATCAAGATTGTCTGAAAATGAGATACGTTTTGTAACAGCATCTTCATAACCCTTCTTAGTTAAGAAATTAGAGGGAATTCTAGGCTTTAAATCCAGATTAGAAAGAGGACGAGTACTGACATGAAACAAACCACCTGTAGTTGCGAAGTCTCCCGTTTGCGCTCTAAGGAAATCGTCTATCTTGGCATACTCAATAGCGAACCGATAAAACTTTCCTAATTCTTCGCCATCAATCTGATTAGCTAATTCTGATTCTAATACTTTACGAATATCGTTGGGTTTCCCACGTCTCATATGATTGCCAATACGAACAAGCTCAAGTCTATGCTTATCAGCAATCTTTTGACGCCCAGTATAGCTCAAAGAGTTATAGCGACCCTCTAAACGATCACTAATACCACCCAAGAACATTCCTACCTGGTCTTTAAAATTTCTATAATCTTCAGGACTAAAGTTCTTTTCAACAGCAGTATTCAAGAAAGGTCTAAAGGTCTCACCAGCTTGTGGACCTATGAGTCCTCTCTCATAAATACGTGCTCGATGATCGATAAAAGGCAAGTTACTAAATACTGCCTTTTTGTCTCTCAACCATTCCATAGCCTTGAATCGTTCATAAGTATCGCCCCTAGCAGCAATATACTTGCGATACTCATTAAGATCATCATAAAGAGCCGCCTTACCTTTGTCATCCTTAAAGTATAGAAGCTTTTTAACAAAATCATAATAGTCCTCATCGATTTTGTATTGACTTTGTCCTGCCCAATTAAGAGCACTAGCAAAATCTCGATCTACAAAACTCGTTGGAAAGTCAGAGAAACTAGAAGTGGAAGTAATAGGGATCCTAGTGTCTTCCCACAATCCACGTCTTTTAATAAAATAAGTCTTATAACCAGGCCTAATCAACAATTGGTTTGCCTTATTAAGAGAAGGAACACGCATTCCTAATTCGATTTCACGAGTCAATTTAGCATATTCTTGAATACGTGGATCATTGATCCTGATATTATAAGAGATAGTATCGTAATAAGGACCAAAATATTTGCCGCTTATACGACTCTTCATACGACGTTTTTGTACACCAAAAGTCTCTACAGTAAAGAATTTCTTAACATTCCTCGCTTCTAATAGACTTTTACCAGCTCTATACCATTTGTTCCTATTGCCATTCAGATTAGCGAGATTATAAAGATCACGTCCTAAAGCGATAGCTAGTTGATCCCTATCTGGGAAATCAGCTAAACTTAAACGATGAGCAAATTTCAGGTAAAATTGATGTAATGCATCATCATTCATACGTGCTTTTAATACAGGATTGATTTTATAATCAAATACATTCCTCAGTTCTCTAGCAATCTTAGGAGCAGTCTTATCTTCCCACTTATTCCGTCTAAGAATGTTAGACACAAATCGATCATGTATATCATCAAGCTGTATGGGGCCAAGTACAGGATCAATGTAATTTGCTTCTGTGAGTTTTCTGAGAGCATTAGAATCTTTCCTTATTTGTGTTTCTAAGGCATCCGAAACATTCATGACATCATATTTAATCTGACCTGTCGAGACTGCTTTGAAGTTCGCCCATGCTTCAGGTTTGTCTCGATACCTACCAAATATGATACGAAGATTATCTGCAATCACCGCTCTTTCATTAACACTCATTCGTTCATCTAGACTTCTAACGAATTTCTCAATCCATTCTTTGTCTCGTGGTTGTAATTTCTTAGTCTCTCGAACCAATCTTAAATTGTTTTCAAGAACTTTTGGATTAGGCTGAAACATACGTGCATCCATGTAACGTCCAGTCACAGGGTTAAAGACCATTTGATCCTCTCTAGGAGGATTGGCTAATACACGTCTCTTAGCAGACCTCTTAGTTCCTATAAGATTACCTCGATAATTTGTCAATGCTAAAGTACCATCTAATTCACGAGATTGTAATAGATAATAATCACGTAAAGTATTAGATAGTTTAGTGTTGTTTATGAAATCATCTGGCTTAGTAGCCCATAACTGCATAGAATCAAGTCTTTCTTTTGCTAGAGCAAACTTACGAGTATGTGAAGGTAATGTATATGAACGATCAGTCATTTTACGTAATTCACGAATACCAATTGAATTACCTTCCGCATTGGTAAATCTTTTAAGCTTTATCTGATTAGATCTGAATAATTCTAATCTTTGATAATCACCAAGATGACGTAATTGAACAGCCTTTGGTTGTCTACGTAACCAAGCATCATATGATTCACGTAGAGGTGTTTGTCCATCGTAAAAGGCTCTTTGTTTCTTTGTAAGCTTTTTAACATTACGTTTTCTTACTTGGGCGACACCTTCGAGTTCCGCAACGTCTTCCCACGATTTGAAAACAGGTATCGTCGTAGAGCGACAATTGTAATGAGCAGGAGGTAAATGAACAGTATCATCTGGCTCGTAAACAGTACCATCTCTGTGTGCACATATTCGAGTCGTTCTTGAATCCAAGATCGCAACGTACTGCCAGCCTCTGATAGCTTTCTTATTAGATTCATATATAGATTGATCCACCTGCGAACGCACACTGGTGATTGCTGTAGTTACTAAGCTACGAGAATGAAATCTGGAAATCTTAATTGAAGATCCCTTTCTAACTTCTCTAGCAATTCGATCAGCAGAATAGCCCTTAGCCATTCCTTTCCTGATAACAGCTTCTAATCTCTTACGTTCGCCTAAACCAACTCCCTTCCATCCTGCCTCCAGTGTATTGTTCTTATATAGGGGATTTTTAAGGACTATGTCTTCCGGTATTTTTCGATACGGTTTTCTAGTCCTCCAAATACGACCCATAGCATTATCTATCTTTCCATGAAGATAGGAATACTGATCATTAGCAAAATCGATTAGAGAACGCTTGGATGTATTATGGGCATCTTCAAATGTTCTCTGTATATCTTGATCGATTGCTTCTCTTAATTTAACAAATCCTTTAGGAGACAATTTAGCCTCACGGATGAGTTTATCTACACGTACAGCATGACCATCAACGATAAGCTCTACTTTTCCAGTAACACGTCTCTCGTACAGACGTATCATGGCAGCTCTATCGATAACATCGTCATATATCTGAGTGTTTACATTCGTCATTATGACTCGCCTTGTATCAACTCCATTAAGCGTTGTTCAAGAATAATCTCTCTATTTTCAAGATAACGTAATCTTTTCTGTTCTCTTAAAGTGAGATCTTCGATTTCTAACAATTCATCCAATTCAAGAACTGTCAAATCTAATTGTGTCTCTAGATCACCAATCTCACGATCCTTAGCTTCTTCCGCATCAGCAGCTTGTAATTGTGCTACATCAGAAGCTAAAGCATCCTTGGCGGAGGTAGTAATATAAGCGTTTACAGAAAGAGTACCTACCACAACTGCGACTATAGCGCTGATAATTGTTTTAGGATACTCAATATTCATCTGAGACTCTTAGGCTTCTTTACAGGTTTTTTATGCTTTTTAACATACTTTCCGGCTCTGACTTTTGCTGCAGCACCTACGCCAGCACCAATATAGGCACCGGGTACACCAGCACCAAAGAGGCTACCAACAGCAGCACCAGTAATACCTGTGACACCAAGCTGTTTTTTCCAAGAGTCTCCTGCGATTTGTCGCATACCAGAGTCTTTATAATAACGATTCGCAGCTCTATCTTCTCTCGACCCTCTCGATCCTCTACGTCCCTTAGCGTTCTTATTACCTCTAGGGGCACCACGTTTAGCCATTTTCTTTCTCCATTTATTTGAGCATACTTCTAACAAAATTAAGGTCCGCTTTAATGAGATCTCTAGTTAAACTTCCCTTTCCTTTGATTCCTCTTAAACCAAATAATAAAGCACCTGACATTCCCGCAGGTTTTTGACCTTTAAATTTAGCTCCAGCATGTGCTTGACCGATCTGTGCTCTTCTTACTTCTCTAGCTACTTTTAATTTAGACTTCTTTGCATTATCATTACCTCGTTGAGCACCACGTTTTCTAGGCATATTATTTCCTCTTCCTCTTTTTACGCTTCTTATAAGCAGATGGAACAGGTGCAGGTTTAGGATTATTTTTAACGTACTTTCTTGCCTTCTTAGTACCTTCAATTCCTGATATAATACCTGAAGTGACACCACCAGCTGCGCCCATTGCCGTTATTAGGGGGTTTGCACTACTACCAATTAATGCACCGGCCATACCAAATCCTACAGCTCTCTTTGCTATGTTCTTACCATAAGACGCAGAAGCAACTTTTCTTGTATAGACATCTCTATGGTATCTATCAATCTCTCTTCCTTGTTCCATCGTAAAGCCGCCAAATTTGCCATTTCTACGACCTTTGGCGTTCTTATTACCTCTAGGAGCTCCTCTCTTGGCCATTAGCGTTTCCCCTTCGTTTTACGTTTTTTACCAGTTAGAGTGACTTTTTTAGAAGACTTCTTTTTCTTATTCAACTTCGCGGCTCTTTTCTCACCAGCATTTGCTCCCAGAAGAGCACCTACGCCTGCACCAATTGGTCCACCAACAGTGCTACCCACCAAGCCGCCTGCAGCAGCACCTACTGCCATATTACGAAGGCTTCTCTTTGCATTAGTATTTTCACGAGAAGATCCACCTCTACGCCCCTTAGCATTCTTATTACCTCTAGGAGCACCACGTCGGGCCATTACTTTCTTCTCCTCTTTTGTTTCTTTCCTTTATTAACAGCCCACTTACCTGTGGCTTGACCTCCCTTGGTTAGACCATAGCCTGAAGCGGCACCGGCAACTCCACCTAGCGCAGCACCGGCAATACCAAACCCTAGGCCACCTACTGCAGCACCATGAAGCGCACCCACCGTAGTAGCAGCTTTTCTCTGCTTTTTCATACCAGTCGCATTCTTAGTAACACCACTATAGGCACCGGCCACAAAGTTTCCACCAGGAAGGACTCCTCCGAGAGCACCTAAAGCATAACCTTTGCTAGCTGGATTTTTACCACCTCTACGTCCCTTAGCGTTCTTATTACCCCTAGGGGCACCACGTTTAGCCATCTTCTTTCTCCTCTTCTTCGGGTTCATCAACTTGGTCAGCATATGCTTCATTCATTGATGCCTGGAATGCCATTGCTTGTTCCATTCCTTCTGTTATCTCCATTTGACCTTCTTCATCATCGTAATCCGTAGGAAGAATATCATTATGCTTAAGCAATGATAACCACGCAGAACGTGGAATAAGACCCTGTTGATACCATTCAGTTGCAAGACGTAACCATTCTTCCCCAACAGGACTCGGATTGAAGTCAGCTGATAATGAAAATTCAATATCTTCTGCTCTTAATTCAAGATTTAAACGCCAATTAATGAGGAAAGCAATGACCTGTCTTATAGTATTACTTACTTTATTGTTTAATGAACCGAGCTGAGCTGTCTGTGCCGCATTACGTATTTGAAGAGCAATACCTGATTGTTCTGTCTCAGGAGTTAACATCCTGATACCTAATTTGGCCATCTCTTCAATTGAATTCTCAATCGCCCTATCCATATCTTGCAAAGCAGCAGTGGGCGTATCTAGAATAGAAGCTTTATCATCTGATCTAAGATGTAACCAAGAACCAAGACCTGCAGATACGATCTCTTCAAACTCCTCTGCGTTCATATCGGAAGAAATTACTGGTGTATAAGTAGCAGCACCATATAAGAGATGATTTCTTCTAGAGATCTTATTATAAAGAGCCATTTCTTTGTCAATGATTGGGCTTAGTAGAGGCTGTACGATATCAATAGAACCATTTAAAGGCCATGCAGGGATAAAAGGAAGAGGCTGACCAAACTTAGCAATGTCACTAATCGTTTCTTTATATTGAAAAACAAATTTCTTAGGCGTCTTATCAGCATCCCCAGAAGAGACTTTCACATCCTGCCTTTCCTCTTCCTTCTCAAAGATACGAATCTGATAATAACCCGATTCATTTAATTCATGTACCCAGACAGTATCATGGAACGTTGGATGAAATTCGTTCTGATCATAACGCTCTACCAATCCACGTATGATCAAACGATCTAACATAGTCTGTCCAAATCCATCATCTTTGATTCGCCAATTAATAATAGACTCAGCCTGAACAACCTTTGGATAAGGTGCATAAATTATCTGTTCTTCTGGAGTGATATCTTCAGGTACTTCAGGATGATCTACAAGAATCCAACAACGAGAAGATTGAATTTCCTCCCATAATGCCTCATCAAGAAATGCAGACAGAGGTGAACCATCCTTTGCAATAGAATTGGCAATCCAATCATGTACATCATCACCTAATTCATCTGGAAGTACAACTACAGGTGCTTTCCTCAGAAGACCCCCAACAAGCATCTTAGCGAAACTCGCAGTGATACCAGGCAGTTCTGCTTCAGCTTTATAAAACTCGTATTGCGGATAATCCATAGAAGGAGAGAATGGAATCAGAAGGTTCCTAAAATAAATAGTATCTAGAGTACTATCATATTCTTTTACTGCACGCTCCCCTTTACATACAGCCCTATTCTTAACCCAAGCGGAAACCATAGATTCATAGGCTGCATTAGGATCAGCAACTGTCTTAATCTTGCTTTGGGCAGCGTCAACAATAGTCATATTATGCCCTCAGTCTTTCATTGAACTCCTTATGAGTTCCTGTAAACGTTTCATATCTACTAACAGCAGTGATTGTTCCATCTCCATTATCAGTAATATTAAACTGACATGGCTGTTTCTCTCTGAAACCTTTCGCCTTGATAGGTTCCTTCTTTGCAATAGCAGGTTTAGACGGCTTTACAGCCACCTCACTCTTACTATTAAACTCAATCTTAGACATTCTCTACTCCTATACAAACATAATAAAATACTTTCCATCTGTAGTAGCCCCGACAGGAGCGTCTGTTGCTTCTATCTTCAACCAATCTGTTTCCCAGCCAAGCCCTGAGCCGTACCAACCCATGATAGTTAAATACAATTCATCATTTAATGAAAATATCTCGGGAATCATTCTATTTCTAAAATCCGGATCTATTGGGTAGTCTATACCGTAAGCGACCTCGCCACCTCCGATATCTGTCCTTACTGGCCAAACTCTAACTTCATAAACGTGGTTACTAAATAAAAGAATTTCCCAATAAAAATAATTCCCTGTACCACCCCAATCGAAATTTTTTGTATGTTTCCATTCATTGGGACCAGTTGCATCATAATTCGAACCCTTTATAGATAATTGATCTGGAGTAGCTCCAGAGTCAAAATGTATAACGAGTCTTTTAGCAGGCCAGGTGGCATTTGTCGCTGATGAAATTGTTGATGTTCCAAAATAAAAAGATAATTGATGGACATTATTATCTATCTGCCCAGCTTTGCCAGTGAATTTTATTGCACGTTCACTCAATTTAATTCCGGTACGAATTCTAGCTGCTTGATTTGAACCATTACCAGTAAAATTCAAACGATTATCATTTATTACCGGACCAGTATCTGCACCACCCGTCGCTCCCTCTAATCGTTCCCAACCATATCCTGGAGCATCTAAATCAGGAGTATGGGCATCAATTAATGTACTATTAGTATCAGTAAAAGTGTCCTCAATTATTAAATTTGGAAAGAGTGTAGGATATTCTTCTCGATCGATTTCGGTAACGCTCCTAATATGCACTGGTGTTGAGTTACTAGTATCTTTCATAGAAGGATGTATATCACCATTTTTGATTGAAGAACCATAAGCTATGCTATTCCCAACTCTATCAGGATCCCCTATTTTTCTGAGAGGCGCATAAGCTATTAAACTTGAATATTCTACAACTGAATTAGCAGGATGTCCCTGATGTAGCTTTTGAATATAAGATAAGGGCAATCTACCTTTTATAACACTAAATTCAGCAAAGTAACCATCAAATCCTCTATCATCTTCATATCTATTACCCAGATAAAAAGAACCAGGTATGGTAGAAGGCAGAGAATCAGCCATGTTATCAGAACCCTGACTCATAGTTGACGGTAAACCATTTACATAGATTTGTGTTGTAGCTATCCAATCGGCTTCAGAGGTATCACTATAATACCATGATAACCAAGCCCCATCTGTGTTACTGGGCACTCCCAGTCCAACTCGTTCATTATCATTAGGAGGAGTTTCATCGGATGTCCTATAAAACGTTGTATTCGCAACATTCCAAGAATATGAACCTATACTTGAATTACCACCAGCAGTCTTATCCCATAGAAAGTTAGAACGACTAGCAGTTGTTCCTATCCTCTTAAACCACATCGTAACAGTATAAGGACCCGGTGCATGAAACCTAGGTACATTTAAAATAACACTATTATTTGAACTGGCATAATCATTATATACTGCCATTATCGCACCCTCACAATATGTGGAGGAGTTACGTCTTCTGAACGTATTCCTGGAATTAAATTGTAATTATTACGTGCAGGCATTGGATACACAAAACTGCCACTATCTGCAGATATAGGTAAATCTTGAGTGTTAGCACTATTCTGTCTACCTATCAGGCCATTTGAATAATCTGGTGTATACACTCCATCTTTCCAATCATTTGCAAGGAAACAAAAAGAATTTGGAATATCTACTGGATTAATTTGATAATTAATTAAACGATCCTGTAATTCAGATGTAACAGGAACCGAAGAAGTCCAAAAAGCCATACTATAAAAGGTGTAATCAAAACAAGTACTACCTGTACTATTCTCGCAACCGATAACAATCCAACGAGAAGACTTAGGTCCAGTCATAAAGGTACGATTCCAAGCTTGATCTACTGAGTTATTATCAACCTGAGTAGTAGAAGTCTGTGCTGAGCCATTATACCATGTCTTAGGTAAATTACTAAGAGAACTAGTATCCCAAGAAAAAACAAATCTTACATCTAAATTTGTTCCTGTTGCTGGAAGAGCATTATTTACCCTATGCTGTTCAGTACCTCCAACAGTCCCTGGTACAACACCCCATAATCTAAAATCATATCCTTCCGGTGCTGTAGTTTGATACCAAAGATCCATTACATGTGTTTGTTCTGGACCCATATTAGGTTCATCGCAAATATTTACTATCTGAGCACCGTGAATACCCGCGTCCTGGCGATGAAAATGTATATAGCCACAAAAATATCGAAGAGTCTGTATGTTGAAACTTTGATAACATAACTTCTGGATAGTGGCATTGTCTTGAAAATAAACAGCCATTATCTACCCCTCTTTGTTGGTATTCTTGCAAATTTAGTATAACTCGTCACATCCGTGGCTATCATTCTGCTTTGAACCGTCTTAAATATCTGGAAGGGAT
>Ga0316191_10000560_pt1 | contig 24370 bp, 28 predicted proteins | sample Eddworburr2cm_MG_FD_204928 | JGI IMG/M metagenome (GOLD analysis project Ga0316191, IMG submission 204928) | Coastal sediment microbial communities from Maine, United States - Eddy worm burrow 2 cm | ecosystem: Environmental > Aquatic > Marine > Coastal > Sediment | place: USA: Maine... | reverse complement strand
CATTTTCTCAGACGAATAAGGCATTGCAAAATTCATCCGGAAAGATTTTTTGCAAAAATCATGCAAAAATCAAATAGTTAAAAATATACAAGGTTTATTAAATAATTAAAATTAGTTAGACAATTTTTTGCATAACCCTTCAAACAAATTTTATGAATAAAATACATGAAATTTAGGAAAAATACTTCACAATGTTTGCGGTCAATCTATAAAAGTGGTTATTGAATAGAAAAAACTGCTAAACCATCATAATTCTCTGCCGCTAAGAGTTCTGCCTCTTTTAGTGATCTGGAGACTGTCTTCGTAAAGTTCAAACCGTTGCCCGTCATTTCATAGCAATACCTTCATAATCATGTACTTTATGAATTAAAATCTCATAACCCTGGTCCATAATGGTGTAAGCTTCTTCAATTCCTAAATTTTCAGACAGCGCAGTAAAACTCTCCATATCACAGAACATAACCGTGACTTGTTTACGCTCCCCTTCGATGCGATCTCTTTGGGACAGGATTTTATCGGTGAGATCTTTTGGTATATACTTTTGAATTTTCGTTAATTTTTCATCAAAGGATAAATCTTTAGGAGATGTTTCGGCAGCTACTTCTAATTTGTGGCCGCATTCTCCGCAAAATTTAAAAGTTGGAAAATTTGGTGCATTGCAGCTTGGACAACTTTTTTCTAATTTTGTGCCACAATCGCCACAGAATTTAACACTTGCGGAATTCTCAAACTGACATTTCGGGCATTTCATAATTGTGCCCTCTAGTTAATAGTTTAAGCATTTTGAAAGATGCTGAAGTCACGTTCGATGGTAAGATTGAAATATCGTAAATTTGATTTTGTGTCAAATTAGTAGGGGCCCATTAAATGGTAGCGGGGGGGCTGAAGTGGATATTAGAGATTAGACAGGGCAAATACACACTTTTTTGAGCCCTAATCTATTTTTGACTTCGTGCCTACTCGTGCATCGCAGTTTAAGGGTCTATCTGCTGAATCGAGTTATATGTTGCAGCGGGTTGGCGGGAATATATTGGGGATGCTCAATTAACAACTAAAGGTCGTTTTATAATTGATAGGAAACCCTCCAAGTCGGAATAAGGAGGGTTTTCTCTTTTTTGTAAACTTTGATTATTATTTAAGATATTGGCAATGTATTCGTGTTATGCTATTTTTATTTTTTAGCTGGCCATTTCCTATAAAGTTTCAAATTCACTATTTTTAAATTATCCCGACATTTGGTGTTTGAGACCCAGAACACCCTTTTCAACCTTTAAGATACGGGAATTATTCAATGGTGTTAATAAAATCAGAACGTTACAGCTCATTATGGAAAAGCTGCGACGAGCTGCGCGGAGGGATGGACACATCTCAATACAAGGACTACGTGCTCACCCTGCTGCTTGTAAAATATGTGTCGGATAAATTTGCCGTTGATCCAAATGCCCTGATCGTTGTGCCTGATGGCGGTTCATTTTCTGATATGACCAAACTCAAGGGTGATAAGGAAATCGGAGAAAAAATCGACATAATAATAGGTCGATAAGCTGAAGAAAACTATCTGAAGGGTGTCCTCGATGTTGCCGACTTCAACGACGAAGACAAGCTTGGCAAGGGAAAAGAAATGGTTGATCGTCTTTCCAAGCTGGTGGCCATTTTTGAGGGTATCAACTTGCGCGCCAATCGTGCTGAAGGCGATGATCTGCTCGGAGATGCATTCGAATACCGCAAGCCTGGATGGAGCCGATACCGAAACCCTGAAAAAAGCCTTTGATCCAGATGCGTTACCTGGGTAAATATTTTACTGACTATCTGTCTTTGATAAAGGTCGAAGACAACTGGGTCATCATGAACAAGAGGTTCCATCACCAATAGATACAGATTCCCATTTCTAAATAGAGAGGCGGATTTTTTTTCCAAGAACATTATATGTCAAGAGGGTGAGCAGGAGGGAAAAGCCATGAAAGCATATGAATACATTTTATCAAAACAAACTCAATGGGCCCTGAATAATAAAGTTAAGCTCATCGGCAGCAAAGGTGTTCGTGGCCGCCATGCCTATACCAAAAGGCTTAGGGAAAATTTATTCGAGCCTTTGCACCCTTCAGTGAGGAAATGTTTTAAGGATGGTGATGGTGGTAAGTTGATTGGGTACCCATCCAAAATGCAGGCGATACATTCATCATCAGCATTAGGCGTAAACATTTTTCAATATTGGTTAAAAGAGAATCAGGTTCCAAAGATTGCCGCTGCTTGCGGCTTATGCAACAAAAACAATAAAAGTTCCAACAACATAATGTTTGAAACCAAATATAAAATAAGTGAGAAATTCGCATTCGGCCTAAACCTTGATGTCGTTATAGAGAATTCACCAGAGTCTAAGTTCAAGGTCTTTGCTGTTGAATCTAAATTCTCCGAAGCCTATTCTTCTCGTCGCCATTCCGGACTCAAGCAGAAATACCTTCAGTTGCAAAATATTTGGAAAGATGTTCCTAATCTGCATCGCTTTTCAAAGAAAATCAGCCCTGTTGCCAAACGCTTCAATCACCTTCACCCGGCACAGCTTGTGAAACATATTTTGGGATTGAAGGAGAAGTACGGCAAAAATAAGTTCCGCCTGCTCTACCTCTGGTACGATTGTATGGGAGATGATGGTGCAAAACACCGCAAAGAGATTGAAGAATTTACACGAGTTGCAAAGGCAGATAGTATCCATTTTCACGCCTTAAGCTACCAAGAGCTAATTATTAAACTATCCAAAGATTACCGCGACTCCCATAACGATTACATTGAATATATTTCGAGGCGTTATCTATAAGCGAGCGAATGATTTAGAACTTTTTTTAACGTATCTAAGAATAAGGGCTTATGAATAAAAACCATCTATCATACGCGCTGCAACCTGCATTGAACTGGCAGCCAACATCGTCATTCGAAGGAAACTGTTAGACAACGCGCACCTTCCTCTATTATTCGTAGACAGCCTCCTCATGTTGGCCAATGGTCTCCGAAACAAAATCCAAAAACTCATTCAGCCCATGTACTACCAGAGCATCGCAGTTCACGGGTCTATCTGCTGAGAATTCATATCAGCTGCAGCGGGTTGGCGGCAATATATTGGAAATGTTGAATTGAGCCCTGAATACGAAAATTGCCCTGATATTGGGGCAATTTTTTTATTCGAATTTGTTTAATAAATAAAATTCGTAATTTGTAATCTACATATTTTGGCTTCTTTGTATTACATTCGCAATTCAACAATTTTTTAAAAATTTGAAATGTTATCTGTAGGCACGATTTACACACTTTTTGTGAGGCGAATATTTTGTATATTTGTCCTGGTGTAATCCGCAAAAAACATTACCTACAATTGAATCATTGTTTCTTAAGTCAAGATATCAGCATCGGACTATACCTTAGTGCCGCTTATGAGCTGTGGAGTATAAATTTCGAATAAAGTTATTATTGAAGTATGGAGGTTCAAGTTCAGATGTTATCCATCCTTTAGATGCTTTCAATTTCCTGCATCATTTTTGGCCGCTATTTCAAACTTGATTTCCACCCGGCGATTTTTGCTTCTTCCTTCCCGATTATCATTGTCCCCTATAGGATTTTTGGGACCCAACCCAATGGCCTTAATCTGTGAGTTAGCAACCCCTCGCGCTACTAAATAACTTTTTACCGTGTTGGAGCGCAATTGGGAGAGATGGACGTTGTATAAATCATCACCATAGGAATCGGTATAACCTTCAACTATGATTGATGTATCGGAGTTCAGAGAAAGATAGAAAGCTAATTCATCAATTGTTTCAAGATTTTGACTATCAATTTCGGTTGAGTCTCGATCAAAATAAATCAGGATCTTCTTCAATGAGAGCGCCAATGGTAGCTGCTGTCGCTGGTTTTTGGCACTTTGATTAGCTGCCTGGAGTAAGGCTGATTCTTTTTCATTTATTGTTGAATGTTTATCCTCGGTCAATTCCTTTTCCGACAATTGATCGTTTGGAGCTTTATCATGCGATATTGTATCCGTTTTAATTTCTGTTAATTCATTATCGAGTTTTTTTGAACCGACAACAACTTTTTCAATGTTATTAGTCTCTTTTATTTCTTGAGAATCCTTTATATTCAATGGTATATCTGTAGTATCGCCCTCAGAATCTGTAATTGTTGCCGTCTGCTTTTTTTCATTTTCAATTGAACTTGGTTCTAAGGCAGTTTCATTGTCATGCGTGGCCAATTTGGGAGATTGCTCAAATTGCGAAGTGCTGAAATACGATATTGCGAGTCCAATAAGAAGAATGAAAATGATTATAAATCCAGCTATTCTTAAAAATGACCCATTCCCTTGTTGAATTTTCGGCTTTTCTATGTATTCATAAGTCTGCGGTTGCAGGGTTGGAGTGTGGTACGCGACCGGTGTTTCTTCTTTTACAGGCGGCGTAACGCTATTGACACTGATTTGCAGCTCTTTTGCACAGCCCTTGATGATACCCCCGTCAATCATGGTTAAACCAGCGGAATAACCTGACATCAGAGCATGATCACACATGACATTGATTAAACGCGGAAATCCATTAGAAAATGCATGAATTTCCCGCATAGCATCTGCGGTGAAATATTTTCTGGTAGCACCGGCAACTTTTAAACGATGTTCGATAAAAGCGACTGTTTCCTTCTCATTCAGCGGTTCGATATTATAATTAACGGCAATCCTTTGCCTAAAAGGTCTGTTTCTTTCCTCCAATAGCATTTCTCTCAATTCGCTTTGTCCCACCAAAAAAATATTGATTAGCTTGCCGCCTCGAAAATCAATATTCGATAAAACACGGACCTCATCAAGAAGTTCATGCTCCAGACGCTGTGCTTCATCTATAATCAGCAACACAGTTTTTTTTTCGCCATATGCCGTTATCAAAAATTTTTTAAAATGAATCAGAAACTCGCCCTTTTGAGTGAATCCCCTGCCCATTTTAAATTCATCTGCCAAAATATTATAGAAGTCGATAAGGCCGAGGCCAGGATCCGGAATCGTTGCGACTATCACTTTGACATCGACAAGTTTGATAAGGCTGTTAATGAGAACCGTTTTACCGGTACCGACGTCACCGGTCATAAGAAGAAATCCTTTGTTTTCCTGGATTCCATATCTTAAAGTAGCCAGAGCTTCCCGGTGCCTTTCACCTAACCAGAGAAATAGAGGATCCGGGCTTATATTAAAAGGTTTTCGTTTCAAACCATAGTAATCAAGATACATGATAGCCTCTTTTAATTGTATAAACTTAATTGTATATTGATAGCCGATCATGCATTTTGTCAAACATTTTATTGATTTTTGAGCAAATTTAAGATATGCAATTGTTATAATTACATAAAATAAATTTATCGATCTAATCTCACGGCGGAAATCCTATCTTCCTAATGTTGAAGAACTTAAGAATATTTTTTCTACTAACTTCAATTTTATTGATAACCGGTTGCGCCTTTGCCCTAATTGGAATTGGTGCTGCTGCTGGAACAGTAGCTTATAAAAATGGCAAACTGGTAAAAACCTACCAGGCGGAATACAATAGATCAGTCAAGGCGAGCAGTGACACCTTGGCGGAGTTGAAAATTCCCCTGACCGATAATTTATCAGACGATCTGAAGACAGTTTTAAAAGCTAAGCGTCCGGATGGAACTCCGGTAGAGATCTCAGTCGTTCGAATAGCACGAAATCTTACCGAAGTTGGGGTGAGAACCGGAGTTGTTGGTGTTTGGGATAAAAGGGTATCAGAGCAAATTCAAAATTCTATCGGTGAAAAATTGTCATCTGGCCCCCGAACAGCCTCAGGGAATACTTTGGATTCAGATAGTAAAAATGTCAACCCGCTGAATAAAGAAAGCACTCCAAAGGTGGCTGCTGTAAATGAAAGCAATGGGGCTCCTGTCTCAAATACGCCGACCGATATTTCAACTGCCAGAGGAGTTCAAGAGGTCCTAAAGAAACCTTCTAAGAAGGAGCCCGATTTTGTAATTTATTTTAGCGATAACACCAATGAGCTCTCCGAAGAAGCAATCGAGAAACTCAACACGATCGCTGAGGTCATAATTAAGGGGCCGGCGGGAAAAATATACGTCAATGGATTTTCGGATTCAAATGGTACCTCGTCCTTTAACAAAATGGTTTCTGAAAGCAGGGCAAATACAGTTAAAATCTACCTGATAGGAAAAGGGATCCATCCTAAAAAAATCACAGCGAAAGGATTCGGCTCCGACAGTCCAGTCGCCAGTAATAAATATGAAAACAGCAGAAAATTAAATCGCCGAGTTGAAATCGAGCTTATCTATCGATAAAATTAATAAGCGTCTGGCTATGATAAACATTATTTGATTTAGAATTTCTGAGCTGCCCCCAGTTTTAGTACCACTTGTTAAGTTAGACCCCCGGGCATATTGTCCCTATTTGATGTAAACCAAAAAGGTTCAAAGGTCAGAGTTTGAACAGCCTCTGGCATATCTGTAATCCCATTGTTTGACATTTTCCCTCACCAATTCTTTTCCCCACGATTGTACATTAGATATACGAAACCCACACTTTGACAGAATTTTAGATTCCGGCTATCTACCCACAATTCATATTTTCGATTTTGACTGTTTGATTACACTTACAAATAAACAACCAGATTTGAAAGACTCTGTCACGGGATATGGACTAGGAAAATTCGTTTTTGAAGGTGCTCATTTTTTGGATTTTTTTATCATGTTTGCGAAACTCTTTGGATCATTCTGCAAACCACAACAGGAGAGCGCGTAATGCAACCGGATTTTGGCTACGGATTGCAGGATATGTTCTTTAATCCATTTATCATACTGATCACCAAACTTGGCGGCTTTCGCTAATCTTTTCCTCAAAGGACTTGCTGAGCCTTACTTTCCCGCGTCTAATGACAAATTTAGCTATCGCTATTGGATGGGATTTTCCACACGTGACCCAAGCACCCTTGTGCCAATCATGACCGGATAGCGGATCTTTTGCAGACCAACCTAATTTAAAAGACTCATGTATGCGTGAGAATTCTTCCGTCTTAGAATCAGAACCAGAGGAAAATACTGGAACAGGATCCGTTTTAATTTCCGAATAAGAAATTGTTAAGAAAAATCGCCTCTTTCTTGATGGTAGAAAGATTTTTACTGGTTCGGATAAAACAATTTCATTACCGTGACAATCGAGTGCCATAGTTAAGGGAAATTGTGTATTACAAAAGGTAACACAAAATTACCAAATTATTATTGTGCGCCAGCAGGTGTTCCAAAAAACAGCTCATTTTATTTTTTTGAATTTCAAACCAAAGCCTTCTTCATTTAATCGTACAATTTCACCTATAATCTCTGATGTTTCACCTTTTTTTAGAGGAAAGTTCAGCTTTAGCAACTGTCCAACTTCTAATTTTTCTTCTGTAGCAATAAAGACCCCTGATGCACTAATGTTTTTTGTGGTGCCCTTGGCTAATCCTTTGCTGGTGCTAAATTGTATGGTTCGAGAAAAAGGCTTTCTCGGATGCTTTCTTGATTCTTTTGATTTTTTTGTTTCATTGATGTAAATCTTCTCTCCGGCCGATTCAGAAGTCAGCTGGATTCCGTATCCGTACTTAGATAAAGAGCGCTTTAAATCTTTTCGCCACATCACTTCGCCCTTAAGATATTCAAATACTCGAGATGTAGTGGAATAGGGAGAGTTGTGTATACCAATGTAAAGCGGAGTTCCCTTTTCGAAAAAACCATCTGATTCAAAATAGATTCCGCCATCGCTATAGTTGAACATTCTGGCTTCATAAATTACACCAGATCTTAGATCCTTAATCTGAAGCGGAGAAGTATGCTCGATTCGGATAGCTTCTCTTTTTTCGAAATTGTCGACCATAAAATCCTATTCCTAATCGGATTAATTTTCCTTGGAGTTTTCAGCAAAAACAAACAGCATACCTCGTAATTTAGGAGAGAGATCCTGAAATTGTATTCCCAAAGCTAAGGTTTTTTTTCCTCTAACTATCGTCTCCCGGGTCCAGGCGATTTTACCGGATATCTTAAGCTCCATCCCTTCACTGGGAAAATTGATTTTAACCTCAGAGTTTTTAATGGTTTTGCTAAAAGAGGTAACACTTTTTGCAACACTCATGTCGCTTGCATCCAAAACAACACAGGTCCCGCCAATGGAAATATCTTTTGAATAGGCATCGAGAATGATTGGAAGGTTGGCCGACGAATGTGGATAAATCTCAAGAGACATCTTTATCATTACTTCATGTCTTTGGCTTGTGCGATTTTTTTTCAATAATTTGGTTTTGCGAAACTCTGACCGGAAAACGCTAAGCGCCTGCAGGCCTGATTCAACATTTGGATATTTCTTACAAATCGGCACCAAGATATGTTTGGGTATTTTCAGCAGCTCAACTGGTTCGATGGTTTCGATATATGATTGACCTATAATTTCTTTTTTGATCGGATAAAGCTCACCAAACGTATCGTCATTGGATAAATTCTCAACGCATTGTTTAAAAATCTTCTCCTTGCCTTTTTCAACAGGCTCAAATCGCATTTCTTTGATCCTCCCTGATACAATAAAATATAGATCCTGCTGTACATCGTCGACCTTGTAGATTAGATGACCTGCTGGAAATTGGATATTCTCCACACATTTCATAACCGCTATTATTTCCGGTTTTGATAGTTTTTCGAAAAAGATCTTAAGTGGGGTATCTGGGAGGCTGTTGTCAGTTAAAGCGGATAAATAAAGCTGCGCATCTTGGTAAACAGGAGATTTAATTTGCCATTGCAAAAGCTTTGTTAAAACTGCCGATGGCAGTTTTCCTGATTTAAGATAAAGTGCTGCAGCTTTACCATAGGATGAAGCAGCTTTATCCAAAGATTTATTTTTTACCAGCAAATCTGCAAAAGCCTTGTGGATTGCAGGATCATCTGGAAAATCTTCAATGAGCTCATTAAATTCCTCTATCGAATCGATGCTGATAAAGCTGCCGTTGATTTGCTCGGCGATTTTGGTTTTTTTATTCTTCATACACTATTTTCAATCTCAAAAATTAATTTCTGGGCTATTTATCGGTATTTTGTTGAAAATACTTAATAAAAAATTTTAATTACAAGATGAATTTATTGCAAAATGGTTCAATAACAGTTGCAACATAATGGATGGTGAACCAAGAATTGCAAATCTTAAAAATTTAAATATATGGAATTAGGCAAAACATCGCAGAGTGTATATAAAATACGCTATCTTACCCCGTCCGCTTGCGGCGCGGAGCTTTATTGTAGTTTTCTTTTCATTTAACCATTCAGGCATTCTATTTTCTGCCTTAAGAAATTTACTTTAGTTGCCGATAATATATAAAGGTGAAATTTTGTCGAATACGAAATCTAAGATATAGCTATGCTCACTGATCCCCCTGGGATCAAAATAAGAACGGATCAATTGATGGTTGAAAATTCAGAGAGAAGAAAAAGCGCACGTATTGATCATATCTCGCCCCTTAAAGTTGAAGATCGAAATTCAGGGAAAGTTTACAAGGCTAGAATGTTGAACTATAGCGATGATGGATTGTACTTTGAATCTGATAGTGTGCTGGAATCAGGTGATCAAATTTATATCGGGATTCAAGATTCTCCCTATTCTCCTGCTAATGGTGTCTTCGAATATCATAGATCCGAAATTAGATGGCGGAAAAAATTGAAAGATTCATATTTTGAATATGGATATGGTGTCAAATTATGTAAAGAATTAAATAAGAAGAGCCAGAAAAGCACCACTTTGATAAACAGAAATTCTGAACAAAATGAACAAAAAAAACTAATTCAGAGTACCATAAAAATTTCCGACCAGAACAGATCATACGACGGGTTGATAAAAGATATCAGTCCTTCGGGAGTCTTTTTTGCAACTGAAAACAAATTTGAAGAAGGACAAATTCTTAGTTTTTCTGTGCCAACTAAAAATGACAAAGAAATTAAGATTGATGGTCAGATCGTTTGGGCGGATGATGAAGGGTTTGGTGTTATTTTTATTAAGGAAAGCTAAATAAAAATCTATCGGCATACAAAGTCGCAAAATCTTATTGAAATAGTCGGCAAAAAATAGATGATCAAAAATTATAGAATTTAGGAGATGGTCTAATAGAATGAAAATTGCATTAATATTAGCTGCTGTGGCTGTTGTAACTAATCTTTTTTTTATATTATATGTAAAAAGGAAACACCATAAAACCACTGTGGAGACACCATCAAATCTTAAAAATGTTGCAAAGACTAATTCAAAACAGTTTTTCAATAGTGGGGAAGGAGAGTTACTAAAACAGTCAGCTGCAGCTGAATTGGATATTTCAATTGAAGAACTGGATTGTATGTCCGTCGAGGATATCGCACAACTAGCACAGGAGAAACAGTTGATTTAATGTAAACTTTAGCTTTGGACGTGGAGGCCGGTGTGCTAAAAATAGAACTAAAATTTAAAAGTAAAACCCTACAAAAACTTGAAACAGAAAAACCTGAAATAACCATCGGCAGGAGCTTAAGCACAGACATCCAGATCGATAACCTTGCGGTCTCCAAACGACATGCAAGAATTATAAAACACAAACATCAATATACAGTTGAGGATTTAAACAGCACAAACGGAACATTTCTTAATGGTGAAAAGATTGGCAAGGCAGTCTTAACAAATAATGACCTTATCGGTATTGGAAAGCACTCTTTGAAAATTTATTATAAAAAGGAATCGAAAAAGCCGATTCTGGACTTTGGCGATAGAACTGTGAAAGTCAAAAAGTAATTAGAAGATTTCATTGTGTGATAGGTTAGCTGAAACACGATTATTAGCCTTAAGTGCGCTATTGCATGACGTTGGAAAAACAAAAATAGATCCAAATAAATAGCGGCGGTACCTGCAATTCAGCCCTAACAGCATGGATTGAAATACGAAATTAATTAACTCCAAAGATAGAAACCATTAAATCACTCAGATATTTTCGAAGCTCAGTAAAGGAATAGTGCCGACTAGCAATAGTGTAATTCAAGTTTACCATTCCTTCTTTCCTTTCAGGCAAATATAGAATATCTTTTACCTTCTGAACGATTTTGCTGGTAAGGAATCGGTCCATTACTACGAAATTGAAGCCTTTAGGTTCAATATCCCGAATAAATGTTGAATATCGGTTGATCAGTATGGGCTTTTTAAAATAGATTGCTTCAAGAAGTGCATTACCGAATCCTTCGTAAAGGCTGGGATAGGTGATGAAATCCGCATAGGGATAAATGTCCCATAGAGAATAACCTTTTTGATTGTTTGCATTTGAACTCAAAGGGTCGCCAATTTGTGCACTGCACAGCCGAAGGTCCACACCTTGTATCAGGGCATTGCTCGTTAACCATTTCGCATATTCAAACCCTTCATCTCCTGGCTCATGGGATATAACCAGTTTATACCTAATATCTTTCAGCTCTTTTACCAACTCAATGGCAAGCTCAATCCCTTTTCTGTCGATAACTCGTGTTGGGTTTAATATCAAAATGTCATCATCATCCAGTCCAATGTCGGCCAGCCACTTTCTAGCCCGTTCTTTATTAATCGCAGGTGGATTTTCAAAATCGAGGACATTTGGAATAATAGTCGAGGAGATTCCTGTGCGTAGAGCAAGGTCTTCTTGTGCAGCGGAGTTAATAACAACATGTTTTATGTTGGGCAAATTGGGAGGAAAGGCCATGCGAATGTAGTCCCAGCAAGAATTGATCATATAACGGGTTCGTTCCCACCAAAAGTCGTGGTGATGGGCAATGGTTGGAATACGCATTTCTGAGATAACTTCTGTTAAAGCCACTCCAAGTGGAATATTCATGGGAATTGACAGCGCATTTTCGACAATTAAAAGATCAATATTAAATTTTCTCACGTATTCATAAATTTTTCTTTTAAGAATCTTTCTTAGAGAATGAATCTCATCTGTAACAGAAATATCTCGCACTTTTCTTCCGATAATGTGTTCGTTTATCCAATTATTTTCATCATTCTGAAAATGCGCTTCTGGAACGAGAAAACAATTTGTGGGGACCTGATCAAGTTCACCTGCAAACCAGTAACAAGAATGACCGTCTTGTTCTAGAACCATGGCCCATTTACTTGCTTCCAGTGAAACGCCGTCTATACCTGCAAACCGTGTTGATACAAATCCTATTTTTTTTCCCATAATAACTCTTTTTCTGGACTGCTGTGCCAAATTGCAAAGGCATCAAAACTAAAGCTGTAATTTACTACTGGTAAATTCGGGCGTTGTTAATCAATGCAGCTATTATTCGAAAATATGATGCGAGGGAATATTTATTAAGCTCACACAACAAATTTGTTTTTTGGGACATACCCATTTTTGTGATCCGCTCTTTGCAGCCTTTTTTGGGGTAGATTGATAATCTCAGTTTAACGCCAAGTTGTGATAAAAATTGAGTTATCAGAACCTCGATTAATGCTGTGATATGCCCTACAATTAATCCCAAATTTGACGGAGTTCTGACTACAGATTTATTGCCATTTCCTCAACTATGCAAATAATGCAGACACCATGCGTATATTGCAGGATTTTTAGTGGTGCCTAAAATTTTTTATAGGTATCACAGCTCGTCTTTATCTTCTATGCATACACTTGACCATTCGGATAGCTATAGGAGGTACCCTAATTATTCCGTATCAGAAATTCTCAGAGTTTCAAGGACTACTATCACAGGCTAATCAACCTAAATAGAAAGGGGCGATCACAATGACCGCCCCAGTATCAGAAATAGCACCTTTACCGACAATCTTAATTTCAATACGATGATTTCTTAGCTTCGCTCGTCTGGGTTCGGATCTTTTTTCGTTAGCGATCTTTTCTGTTAAAACTTTTTGCATACACTCCAATTCCGATATTTTTTTTATTCACACAAACAAGCTAAGGGGTCAATTTTATTTCCTGTCCAGGGTAAATTGTATCATTCGGCTCAAGATTGTTATAGTCGCGCAACAGTTCTATGGATAATCCATATTGCAGAATGATTCGGTAAAGTGAGTCTCCGGCCTGGACTTTATGTACCTTCGTTTCTACGTCTATTTGCTCCTTTTGCGGGGGAGGTGGTGTTTTTGTTGAGGGCTTTTTTTGTGTACTTTTCGTGTGCCTTTCACGCTCCATTTCTTTAATGGCCTGATCTAATTTTGAGGCGATATAGGTTTTGAGTGAGGTGAATTCGGCATCGAGTCGATCAAGTCTTTTCTCTATGGACAAAACCTGCTTTTTTTCTGCATAATTTTGGCTCCTGGAAAGAACAACAATTAAAAGTACAACAAGGATTGAAAACCCCACAGCACCGATCATCATGGGTGTTGAAAACCATTTGCGGTGTGATTCATTGGAAGCTTCATAGGTATCATTTTTGTAACTGTCGATTTGATCTTCTTCACTATAATTGTTATGCCAAACGAAATCTTTATCAGTCATATCATCTGGATTAGTCATATTGTCGCCTTCTTCGTCCATCTAAACTAAGATGTCGCCATCGGTGGCGCGGGTTACATTGAATTGAATCGATGTCATTTCACAACCCTCAGCTTATGTGTTTCCTTCAATCTTTCCCAGAGTTCCTTTAAAATATAGGATGCTGCCTCAGCATCATCCATTGTTTCATAGCCGTATAGTCTGACGCAATCTTTGAACAGCTTTTTGTTCACATCCTCGGATTGGTTTTTAAGCAGGTATCGGATGTATTTCCCAAGTGCTAATTGAAGTACAAGAAGATCATTCTCGTCTATATTAGCGGTTCTAACCCTATCGTCTAAGGGCATTTCGGCAATTATATCGTCAATTTACCCTATCAACGGTGTTGAGGCTGTCTTTAGGTGGTTGGTTCATTGTTTGGATTCTTTTTGCGCCGATTCCACACTCTTCGGTCTTTGTCAGGATTGATCATTGTATGAACCCTCCGCCTGTCTTTCCCGCTTCGCTTTTCAATTTCTTTTTGGTTTTTTTTAGTTGTCTGGTCATCATTTTTATTTGTCATATCTTTGGCCTCTAAAGCCCATCTATTTCTGGTAATTCTGCCAGCGCCATTTTCAAACCATTATCTTTTAGTGAGCTGCGGATAAAGTTTCCTTTCCGGTCGATAAATATAGAAAAAAATAGCTCAATTTCATATACAAGCTGATAAACAATAAAGCCACTCATGGTTTTAATATCTCCTGAACTGTAGATCACTTTACCGATAGCCTTATCCTTGAATATTTCATTGAATAATTCAGCTATTGTTTCAGTGTTGATAGATGCGGAAATTTTCTCTATAAACTCCGTTTTTCGCATTTTTTAATTTCGGGAGCTATTAATTTTTCGTAAGATTCAGTTTCTTCTGCATCTATTTTATTAAAATCGTGTGAATTGGCATACCCCATGAATTTTCCTGTTTCATTAATCAGCACTGGAAATGCGGCAACAGAGCTGTAATCGAATTGACAGACAATTTGGTTGTTTAAAGCTACGGCCTTACCCCCTTTAAACTGCATTTTTTCCTTTAATACTAAACTGAGAGTTTCCTGGAGTAGTTTTTCGATTTGATACTCATCGAAAGATTCGAGTATGGAAGCAAAGAGCCTTTTTCCCCCGTTTTGATAATTTCTGGATCGACTAATGGCATTTATTTTCCCTTTCTAATTTAATTTTTTAATTTAACCGCAGTTGGTATCACAAAGATGGCGAACTCACAATTTGCAAAATTATAGCTATGAAGTGTCTATCAAAACGATTTTCATATTTCAAAGTGAGGGTCGGGTGGGAGTCCATGCCAATACCACATAGTTATAATTTATTGACTTTTTCGACGGTCGGCTATTCCACTGCGCCTGTCATCGTATATATAGGTATGTAGTTTTCGACGATCTTTCAAGCACCTGCGTCTATCTGGGCGCAATTCTCTGGGAACATCTTTGTCGGTTGGTTTGAAATATAGAACGACGGGTCTAAAGTATTTCATGGTCAAAATAGAACTTTACTGTTTGGGGTACAATTACGCACGGTAGCGCGAAAAATGGCCAAGCCGATCAAGTTTATCTTTAACGGTTTATCTTTTCCCTCAACTTGCCAGAACACCTGAAAGTCACTACTCGTTTTGGAGCAATCATGGCAAGTTCACCTGTTGAAAGATTCCAGCCTTTCCTTGCCCTCTTTTCTTTTACATAGAATTTTCCAAAGTTGGTAATTAGAACATCTTCACCAGATTCAAGTCTTTTTTTGATAAGCTCTAAGATGGTCGCGATAATATCGGCCGACTTTTGTTTTGTGTATCCGCATTTTTTGGCAACCGATTCTACGATATGAGCTTTAGTGAGAGCCATGCTGGGAGTTCCTCTGAAGTTGCTGGTTATTAGCATTAAATTTATTTTTCAGATGAAAGAAATATTGTCAAGTAAATAAAACACTTGCAGATGTTGGAAGAAAAAGCTTTTGATTACAATGAGTTTTTTTATGATGGGCTAATCATCTGGTTTTCTTACTTTTGCTGTTTTTTGCGATAATTTATGTAATTTATTGAGTAACATTGGTAAGGAAAGGCCAAATTCCCCATATGAATTATCCTAAAGAAAGAAGATCGGTATCAAAGGGATGCGTAGCTTACAAGAGCGAATGATTTGTGGAGGAAATATTTTCCGATTAGATTAAAATAGTCGGTATTGAATTGGCTCCGGTGAGTGGGGGAATCAATTCGAATTTCAGATAAAAAGGCAGAATCAATTATCGCTCTGCCATTAAATCTGAAAAATCCAATTCTAAAATCTTAAAACAGTTAAAATGCTGGCATCATTTAATAAATTGGAGTTTTATTGATATCCAACCTTCAACGCTTACTCCATAAGGTGAAAATCATTCAAGTGTGAAACAGCAGTTTTGTTTCCTTTTTGCTTGTTTGATGAAAATGATTTCTGATTTTGTTCTGACGCAATGGTCTCTATAAGTTCAATAGCTTCCATTTGGTCGGGGTCACCAACAGTAAAATGTGTAGTGTGAAACTGCTCTAATTTTACCATTTGAAAATTCTGTGGAGCTTTAGGAACACTGAACTGATAAGGTGCCTTCAATGTCATCATGTCGGATTCGTTTCCCAGTTCATCAATCGAAGTAATTCCGAATTTTATCTGGCCATCACTGGGTTTGAAAGAATCAACACCGTCGGGTAATACAATTTCGGTCACATTTCCCAGTAATGCTTGATGGGAATCATAATTTACATCATCACCTTCGGACCAGTAAAGCTTATATCCTATAACCTGAGGAGAGCTGGAAGCGTGCCATCTAAGTATTCTCTTTTTCAACTTAGCCATATGATTTCTCCTTATAGGCGTAAAAAGTTCAAAAAATTTATCTGATCAAGGTCCTAATAAATATTTAATCAAAGAATTCCTCGCAGCTCTGCTGCGGGGTAAGAGGTGCGAGTGAAACGAGCTTCCTTTTGAGTCCAGAGCTTGCTCTGGGGTTCATACCTTTGATTTTACTCCTGAAGATTCTAAAATGAAATTCTAAACTTTTTTTGGGTAATAAGTATCGGTAATAGCAGTTGTGAGTAAACTGTCCACTACATTTCTAAATCAGCAAATAGTCATCTCTTGGCAGTCGTGTTTTTAATTTTTTTGGCTATGGTATCTATCCCATCCAAAATTTTCTACTTGTTCTTGGGAGTAATCCAAATATTGATTATTAGCCTGCGATTGGGATGCTTCCATTGACACTTGAGGAATGATTTCTTCGCAGAGTCGCTCAATTTCACCAGCAGCCTTGCTGTGTGGTGCATATTGCATTACTGAAACGCCGGAAGTCATTGCATCGATAAAAGCCACTCGCTGGCACAACTCGGTTTCAAATACATTCATTTGAAATTTTTTCATTTCCTCGCGAGCATCGCGGCCTATTTTAGTCCCAGGTATTTTTCGGTTGATCAAGAGTTTAACTTCTATGTCAGAATTTAATGGTCGGATTTCATCGATCATTTTCAGCGTTCCCCAGCAAGACCAAACGTCCAGGGCACTTGGGGACAATGGAATGATAGCAAGATCAGTTACAGCAAGAATTGCTTTTGAAATATCACCAATAGCAGGAGGTGCATCAATAATAACGTAATCATAATTCATAGAAAGCTGTCTAATGTCAGTTGCATGAATCGGAGTAGGATGATGCAAAATTTCAAATGATTTATTGCCTTCAATCGCATGCCATTGAACAGCGCTTCCCTGAGGGTCCGCATCGATAAACACTAAATTGTGATTCTTTTTCTTTAAACCAATAGCAAGATTAATAGCCGTCGTGGTTTTTCCAACTCCCCCCTTCTGGTTTACAAAACTGATGATCATTTCTGCCCTCCTTTTTGGTTTAGATATCAAAATGATTTATTGCTAAGTTTCTTGAGCCAGATTTGATTGAGGTTTTAACGCTTATAAATTTATTCTATGCTGGATCCTTTGTTTTAGTGCTCTGGTTACAGCAACTGTTCTTGCTTATGTTCGTATCCTTATTTTGTCAAGTAAAAACCACACTATATGGTATAGAAGTCGATTTTTTTTAACAACATATAGGTGAGGTAATGATTTATTCTGGCATTTTAAATGCCTCTAACGCTTGTATTAGGGAGCTTCGCAACAATTTTAATAAGGATTAAAAGAGTTCTGGGAAGTGACAATTCCGGGGTTTGATTGTGAAATTATTTTCTAAATGGATTTTTGAATTTTGGTTTTTGAAAAATTATGTTTTCCATCTTGCTATCAATCTCAGACAAAGTCTTTTTCATCGATAAAACGATACTCATATAGGCTTTCTTACATCTTGAATCTGTTTTATTAGGGTCAGCCAGAAATTCTTTAAATAATATAGAAATCTCTTTTGGCATAGTTAGTAAAAAATCCATCATCATATCAGATGGATAACTATTTTTTGAAATTGCCTTTGATAATCTTTGAAGATTCTCTCTGAACATTCTCTCGAGTCTTTTACGTTCAGATCTCAGGTGCTCAAGCTTTGATTCTCGCTGCCAACGTCTGTGATCTAAAATTAACATAACTAACGGGGTAATGCTTGCAATCATTCCGCCTATAATGACTCCAATCAAAGTATCAGACATTTATTCTTCCTTCTGATTATATCAAGATGCTATAGAGATACTCATGGCCTAATCGAAATCACAATAAAATCGAAGGCCTCTTTTAATTGCAATGTTTCATGGATATCAAAGGGATGCGTAGCTGACAAGGGGGAATGATTTGTGGAGGAAATATTTTCCGATTAGATTAAAATAGTCGGTATTGAATTGGCTCCGGTAAGTGGGGGAATCAATTCGAATTTCAGATAAAAAGGCAGAATCAATTATCGCTCTGCCATTAAATCTGAAAAATCCAATTCTAATTAAAATGAACTATTCAATACTTTTCAGGCTAGAATATTGGTCCCTGTTTCATACTGAGTTCAGCCAGTTCGCTGGCTGATTTCAGAGAAAAAAACTGGTCTGTCAATACTTTTTTATCAGGCTTTTTGTTACCTCGGCGGTCTGGTCCTTTTCGGCGGTCAATGTCATATCTTCTTTCCACGCCGGATCGTCGATCAAACGTAATCCCAAATCCTTCGTTATCCTTTCGCACAAGCCACCCAGTAAGCCTAACGCTCTTTCGGGCCATTTTTCCAGATAAGGTTAGCACAATCTTTTTCCCGATAGGAAAGATTGAATCAGTTTCAATAAAGGCCCCTCCACGGCTGATATCTCTAATTCGCCCATTATAATTCTGATTATGATTCTTAAGTCGGATCTGCTTATTGTAAATTTTTCTTTGATACTCCCGCTTATCTTCAGCCTCAGTTATCCGATTAATATCTTGATCACCGATTTGAACTATAGACTCCTTTGGGTTGACAGACTTGGCTCCATAACCGAAGCGAAAAGGTGAGCTAGGAAGCTCTTTTTTCCAAATAATGTAGACGTCAAATGTTATCTCCTCCTCATTTAGCTTCTTAACCGTAACAGAAATTTCATCCCCTGGAAAAATCGATTCCTTAGATTCGAAATAAATACCTCCACTGCTCAAATTAGAAATAATACCGTCGTAATGGATATCAGGTATGACATTATCATGTGAAATATCCACTTCACATTTATAGCGCTGCTCTCGAACTTTCTGAGGTGGATTTAAACTCATGGATTCTCCGGTTGCCCAAAATGTTCTTACATTATCTTTAATATGAAAGTCGGTTGGCAGCCTTTTGCCATTGTAACCGCCTGCCACACTATGCGTTGTACTATTATTTCTTTGACATACAATATGTTGTGTGAAAAAGACTTATAAAGAATATATCTTTATTAATCAAGCAGATTTTAGGCCATTTTTTATTGCACAAAATCGATTATTAACCTTAATCGAGGTGCCTATGTTCGATCGCAGGCGATTTGTCCGCTATCAAGTGCCAAATGATGAGTTTCAACTAATTCGTCAGAATTCCAACACCATCGGATGGCTTAAGGATATCGATCACCATGGTTTGTCCTATGAATATATCGCTGTTGAGAAACAGCAAGTCGAGCTGGAAGATATAGGTATATTCTGTGACACAAATAAAGGTATCTTTTTGCCGGGACTATCGTGCAAAGTCGTTTATGACACTAACGTGGTTGAAGAATCAGAATCATTCAGTGTTTTTAATTTTAGACGTCGCGGTTTAAAATACAGGGCTATGACCAAGGGGCAAAGGGATAGATTGGTATACCTGCTCAATAACGTAAATAATAAATCTATTGAACCTGTAAGCGGTTAAAAAAGATTAATCCGAATATTAAGGTGCTTGTTTCATCTGGAATGGGAAAAGACAAAGCTGTGAATGAAATTATTAAGGATTGGCCAAACGGCTTTTTACCGAAGCCTTTAAAATTTGATGAATTTTCTAAATGTGTAGATACTATTTTATCAAGAAATTAAACTTCTAACATTGTATTTCAAAACAAATATTCCCCTTTATCATCCAAGTCTATGATGCTCAAAAACCCTTCAAATCAAAATTAAATCTGTAACCTCAAATCCATCCAGTTTTGCCGATCTTGCTATTCTTATTCTACCTGATTGAGATTTGTCTGCACACCTAATGCCCGTATTGATTTGTTATTTAAGAACTGAAAACTACTTGCCAATAGCGCTCTATGGCTCCGGTTGGATATTGCATATGCAAATCTTCACTATTTGGCAATTGCCAAAATTGGAGATGTCGTGCCTGATGTTATAATTTGGAGAGATCCAAAATTTGTTAGATTGGCTGACCCAATATGAAATTTTGGGATTTGGTAGATTGGGTATAATTAGGCTAAAATTGCCTAACCAAAATTTGAGATATCACGACAGAAAAACAAATATCAGCCAACTAACTATTTATTTGAGACTATCCAAGAAATGGCAAATTGTCATATTTGAAATAGATATTAAATGTGAGGGTGCCTTTCCAGAATAGGTGGCGGTTGGCAGAGGAAAAAGTGTTCAATCAGATAATGTTTATTGCTTCGGGTGGTATGCTCAGGCGGATGGTTTCGCCAACCATAAAACCGATTTGTTGATAGCGCCTTTGGGACACTAGCAGTGCAACCCAGACGCCGGCATCGACGACGATCCGTACTTTTCCGTTTTCCGCTATTATCTGCACGACACGTCCCTGCAATTCGTTTGCGGCGGCGGGATCTTCTGAGGGCTTTCGCCCAACTATTTTTTCAGGGTCTATAAAGACGCTGACAGCCTTGGGTTTTTCTATGAGTTGATGCCCCCCAATTGACAGATGCATTTTATCTTGAATGACGCACTGCGGTTGACCGGATGGATCGGTTTGCAGGACACCTCGGAAGATGTTCTCATACATGGTCGGAACCAGGCGGCCTTGATTTAACACGATTGTATGCTGGGCCAGGCGCGCCGCCTGGGACCTGTCGTGGGTGGTGAAGAGTACCGAAATTTTTTTAGCCTCATTGATGCGTCTTAATATGGTGATGATAATATTCTGATTTTCAACATCCACGCTGGAAGTCGGCTCATCACATAAAAATACCCTGGGCGAAAGCGCCAGCGCCCGGGCAATCGCCACCCGCTGGGTTTCACCCCCGGACAGATGCTGGGCCGGTGCGTTTGAAAATTCTCGCATTCCCACCAGATCCAGGCTCTCGTCGATAATCCGTATCCGCTCTTTTTTATCGATTTTTCGGATTTTCAATCCGAATTCAAGGTTTTTAAAAACCGTGGTGGTAAATAAAATGGGGTGCTGGCTCACCAGCACTATTTCCTTACGCAGGGCCTGGAGTGCAGATTCCGAGTAATTGACCGACCGGGAGCGGTATTGAATCTGTCCGGCGGTCGGCGTTTCCAGTAAACCCAGTATATTTAAAAGGGTGGTCTTTCCGGCCCCGTTGGCCCCCAGCAGGGCATAAATCTGTTCCTTTTCGATCTCGAGATGCGCAATGTCCAGAACCGTTCGCGATCCATAAATCTTAATCAGATCAGTTACTTTATAAATCATTGAGATTGAACCCTGCCTTGAAAAAAATGAAACAATAGATTCATGCCGAAACTAAGACCCAACAAAACAATCCCCAGGGCAACGGCCAGGACGAAAGAGCCTTTATCGTATTCCAGGGCCATGGCGGTGGTCATGGTACGGGTAAAACCCCGGATATTGCCGCCCAGCATCATGCTGATGCCAATCTCGGAAATCACCCGCCCAAAGGCGGCGACAATGGCGGCTACAATTCCGAAACGCGCCTCTCTGAACACAACCCAGGCCGTCTGGTGGCGGTTAGCCCCCAGGGTCCTGGCTGTCTGGCGATAGCGTTCGTCGATCCGGCTGATGGCCGCAACGGTGAAAGCGGCGATCACCGGAATGATCAGGATAACCTGGCCGATGATGATGGCATCCTGGGTGTAGAGCAGGTCCAGTGGCCCGAAGATGCCCCGACGGGAGATGAACGCATATACAAACAGTCCGATAACCACTGTTGGAAGCGCCAGCATCGTGTTCAGCACCGTAATGGTCATGCGTTTGCCGGCAAACCTTCCGAAGGCAATCCCAAAGCCCAGGGGCACACCGATCATACTGGCCAGGGCCGTTGATACGCAGCTGACTTTTAGCGACACACCGATAATGGCGACCATTTCGGCATCCATTGAGACAACCAGCCCGATGGCTGATATAAAGCTATCTATCAGTAAATCCATCTATTCTCCTTACGTCGAATACATTCGAATATACGCCTCATTGAGCTGTTGCATCCCCATAAAATAACTGTTTTCCCAGCAGGCGGTAATTGGAGATGACGGTTTGCGCCCTTGCCGAAACCAGCCATTCGGCAAACTCTTTGGCCAGCTCATATTTAACATGGGGATGCATTTGGGGATCGATCGGTATCACGCCATAGGGGTTTGCCAAAGTCGGATCTCCCTGGCACAAGACAACCAGTTCTATGGGAACTTCGCGACCGAATTTGTATTTGATAAACGTCCCGCGATCCGTCATCGTGTAAGCCTGTTTTTCATCGGCCAAGGTGAGGGTCTTACCCATTCCCTGCCCGATGGACCAATACCAGTTGCCAAGCCCGTGGGGATGAGTAAATGTTATTTTCCGCTTTTTGCCTTTTTTCTCGATAACAGTCGTTTTGGTTTCCATGGTTAGCCCGGTTTTTTCCCAGATAGACTGTTCCTTGGTATGGGTGCCGCTGTCATCACCGCGGGAAACAAATCGCGACTTGGTCGCAGCCAGCTTGTTAAAAGCGGCAACGGCTTGGGAAGATCCTTTTAAACCGGCCGGATCCGCGGGGGGTCCTATAATTATGAAATCGTTGTGCATGACGGCATAGCGTTTGGTTCCGTAACCCTGTTCGATAAACTTCATTTCCCGGTCCTTGGCGTGAACCAAAATGACATCCACATTGCCGTCCATACCGTCCCGCAAAGCAGCGCCGGTGCCTTTGGCGATGACTTTGACCTTGATTCCGGTGTCCTTTTCCAGCTCCGGCAGGAGCACATCTAGTAACCCGCTAGCCTGGGTGCTAGTTGTGGTGGACATCTTCAGAATTTTATCCGCGGCCCAAACGTTAAATGTACCCAAGAACAATACCAATAACACCCCGAGAACACCCCTTCCGAATCGACTCATCATACATCTCCTTTGGATCGTTTGATCGTCCCGATGAAATACGCTGCGCTGTTACTGCGTAAATTTCATGGGATAAATTTAGATGGTTATGATCGTTTGGATCGTCTGTATTTTTGGGTTGAATGAGTTGACTGAGTTGATTAAGTAAATTGATCGAAATAGGTTGACGGATTTAAATGAATATGATCCATTTAACTTAATCAACTAATTAACCCCCAATTTTTCCCCATTCAACCATTCAACTTAATCAGCCGCTAGTCTTGCCCTCTGCCATCTGTCGTCTATCTTCTTTTTTTCTTTCCGAATTCCGCATTCCGAATTCAAAATTCTGTTATCCGTCCCCTGCCTGCCCTCCGAAGCCCTTTGGGCGAAGGGGGGTCATCCGTTCTCTGTCTTCCGGCTCGCCCGGGAAAACCATCTTACCGCTTGAACTGACATCATACCCGGCGAAGTCCTGGGTCGCCATTTGCTGAAATGTGGTTTCATGCAGAATACCCAAAAACCGCTGGATCCCTTCGTCGAAAAACCGTTCCTTGGATGTCATCAAATCGAACCGCTCCCAGCGCAGGGGAATGAAATCAATATCCAGCATCTTGGCGACGGCACGGATAGCGGGTCCTGCATCCGCTCGTCCGGATAAGATCGCCAAACCCACATCCAGATGGCGCGAAACTTCAGTGGCGTAACCCTCTATTTTCTCTCCGTTTATCCCCACTTTTTTAAGTTCTTTGTCCAGCAACAGACGGGTCCCGGTACTTAGCGATCGATTGACAATTTTTATCCCGGGCTGGGCCAAATCTGCCACCGTTGCGATGTTTTTCGGATTACCCTTTGGCACCAGGATTCCCTGTTCACGCCGACAGAAATTGACCACCGCCGGCATTTCATCCAGTTCCTTGAAGGCAAAATCAAAATTATATTCCGACTCATCTTCCTGCAGCAGGTGACTGGAGGCGATATGACACAGACCTTGCCGCAGGGCCCTCAGTCCGCCCATACTGCCCAGATTTCCAAACACAGCCAGTTGATTGGAAGTCTGGTGGTTAAAGATGGAAATGGCTCTATCCAGCAATGGATCGTTGCTGCCGGTAATGATCAGCAAACCGTCGTAGGGCGGCAGGCGATAGCCATGGTCGGGATAATTAATGGTATTGGCCTCAACC
>Ga0316191_10000558_pt1 | contig 24380 bp, 19 predicted proteins | sample Eddworburr2cm_MG_FD_204928 | JGI IMG/M metagenome (GOLD analysis project Ga0316191, IMG submission 204928) | Coastal sediment microbial communities from Maine, United States - Eddy worm burrow 2 cm | ecosystem: Environmental > Aquatic > Marine > Coastal > Sediment | place: USA: Maine... | reverse complement strand
CCCATGTCGGCGAAGTGGGTGCCCACCGAATTGGGGTCGAAATCGCAGGCAAAATTCAGAAAGTCAATGGCATAGGGGATACCGTCCTTGACCAACAGCTCGGTGGTGTTGATCTCATAGCCCATGGCCTGGTTCAGTTTACGAACATATTCCTCGATACGCACCAGCAGTTCGGGGCCAAAAAAGTCCGGATCATACGAATAGCTCCCTAACCGCTCACCAGCGACACGGTCCGGCGGCTCGAAACGAGCAGTAGTGACATCGCCGGCGATATAAAAACAGCGGGCAAACTGCTGGAAGGCGATGTCTTCCTGCAGCATGAAAATCAACGTCCGGCTGAGCCAATTACGCACTGCCCTGTCCTGATAGGCGTCTTCGGGGTACATCGGTTTGGTGTGGAAAATTTCGTTATTGTAGAGGTGGAAGAATTCATCCGGGCTATGGACCTTGCTGACCGCCAGCCAACCGCCGCCGTAAGCCGGTTTCAGCCAGCACGGAAAACCGATGTAATCGAATATCACCTGCCAATCGGAATGATCCAGGTATTTTAGGTTGCGCAGGGACTCGGCCGTGATGTCGTATAGCAGCGTCGAGCCGGCAATAGGCAAAAGGCAGGTCTTGGGTACCGTCAACCCCAGGTCGGCGGCCAAGGTAAACCCCAAATATTTGTCGTCAGCACTCCACAGCATAGGGTTGGGGATCACATAGGTGCCGCTGGCCACCGCGGCTTTAAGCAGATACCGATAATAGGGGTAATCATGTGAAATACGGTCGTAAATCAAGTCATAGGCCGGCAATTCGCCTAGATACCCGGCGCCCATGGTTATCATCTCGGCCACCACTTCACCCTTTCCTTTATGGTGGATGGCTTCGATCAGCGCATTTGGAAAATTATATTCCCGACCTGCTATAATTCCGATTTTTTTTACCATTTCAAACCTCCTCTTATTGAATTGATCGTTGGCGATTGGCTTTGGCGGGACACCGCAATCTCAGGTTCGAAGAGCCCTGCGGCTACCACTCCGACTCCTATCCCTATTCTTTCATCATTGTTTCCTGCAGGCCAAACAAGGTTCATTTTTTCACTACACCATTACTCCATCACTCCATTACTCCGGATACAATTAACCTCCGCCTTCAATAAAAACGAGGATAACTGCAGTTTAATAACAGCCGTGATTTACACTCAACCCTTCCTAATGCTCGGCCATGATATGGTCGATGTTGGCAAATCTGGAAGGGGACTGACGCCAATAATCGTATACTGTCGGATTGTTAGGCATAATTATCCAGGTGCCCTGGTAGCTGTAGTCCGGTGAAAAAACTCTCACCATAACATCACCGCCGTTAAAGGTCCATTTGCGGCCATCGTTGTAAATATGTTCGATACGCATTCCCTGGCGGGTCTTGATGTGAAAATTGTCTTCCGGAAAGTCCCAGGAATTGTCGATGATAAACTGCAATACCTGCCATTTGTTGCCCGAGGGGAGAAAGCCCTGGTTGGAGGCAATACCGGCATCGTTAGGCAGACCGAACGCCAGATGCCCTGGAAATCTCCGGGCCAATTCGCCCAGGTTCGCCTCCCGGCCCCATTCATGGTGCAAAGTGGTGGTGACATTGTGAATCAAGGCGTAACAGCGGTGGTAAAAGTCTTGCGCACTAACATTTCCGAGCTGAGCTGCCCCGGCTGAAAATCCGACGGTCAATTTGCCGGAATTCTGGCGCTGATGGAGACAGTTCTTAAACCGGTCGTAATCATCGAAAAAATGACCGCCCATGGCATCATAACGTTCGAAACCGAGACTCACCTCACCACCTCCCAGAATGACGACCTCGCTATTTTCGACCATTTTGAAAAAGATCTCGGCATCATGACGCGACAGGTTGTCGCTCCAAAAAAAGACCCTGGCATCAAGGCCAAAAAGACTGTACTGGTCGAAATACCATTTGAAGGTACCCCATGAAAAATCCTGAGACTCGCGGCTTTCCATGCCAAAAGGCAAGAACAATACGCTTTTGTTGTGGGGATGTTCCAAAGCACGCTGGACGATCCAATCCCGGTGCAGATACTCGCAGCGGTTGTGGGAACTGTAAATCAAGGTAGTCGGTTTAAGCATCACGGGCACCTCCTTTAGTAGAAGTAGTAGTTTCCAATCGTCGTTGGTCATTTTTCAGCAGAAACCGCAACGGCACCTGGACCCGGGCGCGCCAGGCCGTTTCAGAGTGGGGATCGCCGCCGTACCAGTTGCCGAGCCAGTCTAGTCCGAGCTCGTAGCCGCCATCCTTTAAGATCTGTTCCACACGCTTCTGTCTGTAACGGTAATCGGCACGATTGGCTTCGTTGCCGTAGTCCAGATATATTTTATGCCGTCCCGGTTGGGGCAGCCGCGCTTTCAGATATTTGCTGAAAAGCTTGTGTGCAATCGGCCAGTGGGTTGAAAGACAGCCGGCCCCGCCGAATACCTGCGGATATTCACAGATCGCATACAACGAAATCAATCCCCCCATGCTCGACCCCATCAGAAAGGTAAACTCCCGCTCCGGACGGGTGCGGTAGCGGCTGTCAACGAAGGGTTTGAGTTCGTAGACCAAGAAGCGCAGGTAATCGTCGGAAATCGGCGTTCCCCCGTAACGTTTTATCACCCGATTCATAGAACGTTGGGATGGATGGTTGCAAAAGGGTCGTTGCGGCAGGTATTCGCGCAATCTTTGAGGCGTGTTCCAAATTGCGACCACAATGCTCGGTCGAATTTCATTCTCCCCACTAAGGGCTGCCATGGTCTCATCCATACCCCAATCGACACCAGTGAAAGATTTCTGCGATTCGAACAGGTTCTGGCCGTCATGCATATAAAGGACTGCATACCCGTTAGCATTGCCTTCGTCGTAATCCGGCGGTAGCCAGATTTCGACATTGCGGGGATTGATGAACATGGACGGCAGACTTGGATAATGATGCAAGGTGCCGATCAGATCGGGGTTTTTGACCAGGCTGTAAGTCGGTTGAATTTTCTTTTCACTTAGCGTGCCATCGCAGAAAGTTTTAAGGTTCATTATGTTCAAGCCAATTAAAATAAGTCGTTATCTTACAGCATTTTCTTGGAAATTTCGAGCGTCACCACATTGGTGCGATAGCAGCAACGTCTCCGCCACATAAGGAACAAAATAGTGCCCATCTAGAAATGGCATCCCAATTCTATATGGACACTAACTCAATTCATAAGCCACCGGCTATGCCGGTGAGAATTTAAAAGGTTCTACCGTTACCGCGAGGGCATGCTTGATGGGTGCAAACCTGATCGATGCCGGCGGCTTATGAATTGAGATAAAAAAGAATTTTTGCTTATTTATTACGATTTATTGGTATACGCCAGTTGAACAACCAGCACCATATCCGACTGAAGCAAACAAGATACTGCCAATGATGAATGGGTCAAGTGGTCATCAAAACCGACAGATCCGATAAAACAGAGATCAAAAAATTCTTTTAAAAATCAGCGGTCACCAGCAGAGGTGGTCCCGGCCCCTTCCAGGGGCAATCCTCATACCCCCAGCTCTGCTGGTGGTCGCTGATTATCCGAATTGATGAGCGGGCGTGCCAGCATCTTTTCATAATAATCAATGTAATGACGCGCCGTGACCGCGTGGTTGAAGGAAGCGGTGCTCTGGATCATGATTCGTTCAATCTGGGTCTTTTTTATTTTCAAAGGAAGATTGTAAAATTCAATGGCCTCGTCGATGGCCCAGGACAGTCCATTGGCATCATAATCCTTGAAAAGAAAGCCGTTACCCGTGTTGCTATCGACGTCCATGTGGGTGATCGTATCGTGGATCCCGCCGGTATCGTGTGCCACCGGCAAGGATCCGTAGATGGGGCCGATCATCTGTGGCAGACCGCAGGGTTCAAAACGCGACGGCATCAGCACAAAATCAGAGGCGCCGTATGCCAGGCGGGCCAATCGCTCGTCAAAGTCACAAATCGCCACCCGCCTGTTCAGGTTGTGGAACTGCACGACTTCTTTGAAATATTGCTGAAAATCCCCATTGGCCACAAAGACGATTTCCAGATTCTGCTCCCAGTAGCGGGAGACAACATTATAGAGGATCTCAGCCAGCAGCTGGCATCCTTTTTGAACCGTGTCAAGACGGGAAGGCCAGAAGAAAAGAGGTCCCTGGTCCGCCTCAATAAGTCCTAATATTCTTTGTAGAGCGCGCTTGTTTTTCTGTTTGCCGGCAACATGATTCGAGGGGCTGTATTCAAGAACCAGATCCTCGTCGGTGGCGGGATCGAAGGAAGGATCCGGCGCATTGAGGATTCCGACCGCACAGTCGGCATTGAATTTATTGGTTAGTTCTTGCTTTAGTGGCGCCTCAACAAAATCATGTCGACCTTCAATCACCTCCCGCAAGAAGGTCGGGCTGACCGTATTGACAAAATGGGCGGCAAAAACACCACTGACGAGGAAATCTACGGGGTTGGCTTCCCGGGTTCCCTCGTAGTCATAGGCCATGCGATCGTAATACAGATGTTTCCAAAAATAGGCCGAATCGATGCCCCTGTCTTCGATATGAGAGATCAGGGACTTCATGCTATAAATGTTATGGATCGTAAAAAGACAGGGGATACCCGCCTCCTTTGCCATGGCCGGAATCAGACCCGTCATCCAGTCGTTGCAATGGATAAGATCCGGCCGCACCCGGGGAACGATGTTGTTGATGAGCTCCCGTTGAAAGGCAAGGGCGATTCTCATGTTTTCCCACCCATAGTTGGAGTAGACCCGGTTCATGTAGAAAAAGGCCCGGTCTTCGGCCAGGTGAATTCGGTCATCGGGAATTATTTTTTTGATGGTGCGGATGTCCTTTCTGATTATCGGGGGTAAGTGGTGATTGAACATAGCACGGTAATTTGGCAGGGCAACGTGAACATCGGCTCCCAGATCGAATAGGGCACTGATTAGGGCGGCGGAAACATCGGCCAGTCCGCCGGCCTTGGCCTTAAGATATTTGGTGATATTACCCATGTTGTCGGGCAAATAAGTGACTTCCGGGGTCACGATAAGAATGCGGGGGTTCTTCTGGGTAGCGGTCATGCGCTGTAACTCCTTATCAATCGCTCGGTCTATCGGGGACCGGCATAGAAGCATGGAAATCTTTTCGAAACCGTTCGGTGTAACTTCCAATTAAACTATTTACCCGCTGCCAACTATCAGAACCTACGATGAGTCCGGCATGATGGCGCTTATTCAACCTCCAGACAATTTCAGGATCATCATAGGCGGTCGTATCCGGGCTTTCTTGCCGGGCTAAGGTAATGACAATGCCGGCATAGTCTTGACGAAGTTCAGGCAAGCGATAGGGCTTCACCTTGCCGGCAAGCTCCAGCTTGGCCCACTCGGCCCAAAGATTGATACCGGCAGAAGCTTCAACTAATTCAGCGATATGAGCACCGCCAACCCGGGCCGCCGTTTCGAGAAAGTAAAATTCACCGTCATCCCGTCCTTGTATAAACTCAGTATGGCTTATGCCTTGCGCCAGTCCGAATTCTGTAATCACCTGCTTATTTAAAGATCTTAGAACGGGTTCCTCGGGGGAGCCCCTCTCCAGCGAACAGGATGCAAAGATACCGCCTTCATGAACAACACTCATGGGTGGATCAGTGTATTTGTGAACATCGGCAAACAGTACTTTGCGTTCATAGACAATAGAGTCAACATGATAGATATCACCCGGTACAAATTGTTCCAGTAAGTTAAATGATTGCTGATCTCCTAACGTTTCGATGGCCTGCCAGAGCTGTTCAGCGGTTTCGATTTTTTTAATGCCGATAGCCGATGCTTGGGAGCGCGGCTTAAGCACCCAGGGGGCCGGTATCCGCTTCATGAATTTTTTAAGGTTATCATGATTGAGTACTTGGATAAATTCGGGTACCCGTATACCCCGATCCTTTGCCCGCGCGCGCATGGCTAATTTGTCTCGAAAATACCTGGCCGTGGTGTCCCCCATGCCGGGAATGCGCAAATGCTCACGCAACTTGGCTGCGGTTTCGACATCGAAATCGTCGAGTGCCACGATGATGTCAAAAATGTGCGTTCGAGCAAGAAAACTGACACCATTTATAACATGTTCATGGTTGTACAAATCCGGCATGGCGTGAATTTCGTCAATCGCGTCGCGGGGCCAGTTTGCATCAAGCAATTTTTCCTTTGTTAAAAGTATGACCCGGCTCCCTTGCCGTTTGCATTCTTGCATAAATTCTGAGCCCTTGAAATAGCTGGCCATACAAAGAACCGTGATGGGATGTGTTTCAGCCATTGAACTTAACTCCTCAGAAGTTGGGTGTAAAAAGATAAATCCTGAAACCTTATATGAAACTTCATTCGAAATTACAATTTTGCCACGAAGGCACAAAGACACTAAGGAATGATATGTATTTTAATTTTGGTGCCTTGGAGTCTTTGTGGCAGAACGAACACCATCAAAGTTTCTATTTTGATCAGACTGGACGCTCGCGGTCAGAGGCCGCGCTCATATGAAACTACGTATGAGATACCACCTGGCCCGAACAGTGAACAGATTGAACGTCGAACATCGAACGTCCAACATCGAACGTCGAATATTGATGACGCTACGCTTTATCGATTTTAAAACAAGCGAACCGCAGGCTGCGACGATCCGTTCGGCCCTGAGCTTACAGCCGAATGGCTCCCTTCGGTAAGCTCAGGGCTTGAGGCTGTCGAAAGCAGCCGAATCGACTTTCGAAGAGTAGATTCGCGTTGCTCAATTTTTTTTAAATTGATCGTTCGACCCTGAGGCTCTCGACGGGCAGAATACATTATTCGATGTTGGACGTTCAATGTTCGATGTTCGATGTTCGATGTTCATTTTTTAGCTTGCCCCTCGAATGAAACATGGTTTCTTTTTCGATCATCCTGGCCGCCCTCCTTCGGTGGGTAAACTTTTCAGGCCAGCGGCTGCGCTGAACACTGACATCTGAAACCTTCTTTTTCTGACAACATGTTGTCAAAAAAAGGCCCTTAAGGGCCTAATAAAACCAGCAAACCGGCGCCATTCCCAGTCCGGCCTCGCGCTTGTCAGTCATTCCCAGTTCGGCCTTTACCGCCAAAATAGCCCCCATATTGGAGAACCAACCTCGTCCGGCGGGATCGTTTTTTATTTTCCGAATTGGATCTTTACTCGTGTAGTGGGAACGGCTGAGGGCCAGAATGCACCTGGCCTCATTGGGACAATCGGGTACTGCCGGAGAACCCGCATGAAATACCAGCCGGGTTTCGGAACAGATTCCCGCCCGGGCATCAGGGTCGCTCAGTTCCTCATTGATGTCCGGTATAACCGGCGTGGCCCAGAACATTTCCTGGGCAAGCATGGGCTCTTCGGAACAATACTTTTCGACCACCGAAAGATCAGGGCTGACGAACACGCCCTTGGAACTCATCCCGTGCAAGGGTTTGATCGCCAGATGCTTCAACTGATCAGGATCCTTGCGGAAAGATTCCAGCCGGCTTTCGGTGATGCGCTCTGTTTTTGGTGCGACGCCAACGCCATCCAACATACACAGGTTGGTGATGGAGCTTTTATCGATCAAATAAAAACCGGCAATATGCTTTGATAGGTCCGACCATAGGGCCGGCGTTGCATATATTCGCCGAAGACACTCTATGACCTCAGGATTTCCTTCGGCTGTCATTTTTTTGAGAAACTTTTGGAAATCCGCGTCCACTAGCCTGGAGATGACCTTATCAATTGCTCCCGTCTGACCCTCCCACCGGTAACAAAGCTGGTCGCCCTCGAAATACACATCTTGAGGGTCGAGAATAAGCGGCTCTTGGGCAGGATCGCCTTGACTCATAAATTTTGACAGCAACAGCAGATTCTGAAAGCTGGGTTGGTTCCGGGGATCGATCTCAAGGAAAAGAATCCGGTCGCGATGATTCTCTGCCCCTTGAATGTAGGTGGCCAGGACTTGCTCGTCCAACTCTGCGTCGGTAAGTGGTCGGCCTCCGGTGGCAACCAGGGTGAATACGGAATCGCCATAAGCCCCTGTTTGCCGCGCCGACTGAATACACTCTCTGAGCCATCCATAATAGGTATCCACACTCTGGGCCTCCAGTATTTTGGCATAAAGATGGTCACCGGAGGCTTTGAATTCATCAAAGCGCATGCCTCTCTTTGAGTTGGCGCCATATACCAGAACGTCAAAGGCCAGGTCCGGTTCAACGGTCAGATAATACCGGTGCAGAATTTCGGCCATCTCCTCTGTAATCCATCCTTCCGGGACCCGTTTTAACAGGTAATCCGGGCCTTCGGCCTTGAGATGCTTCCTGGCCAGAGCATAGAGAACACGGGAGGTCGCCCAGAGTATCTCAATAAGGTAGGGCGGCATATGAAGGGGAAGGGCCCAGGGAAGGTCCCCGGCCCCATAAATCGGTACAAACAAGCCTTTGTCTGTAAGGCTTTTATAGTAGCCCTTAATCACCTCTTCATTTTGGGTGATACTTTCATTTTTTTCTAGCGCCCGCCGGGTCTGCGTAATGCGGGTTCCTTCATCATACTTTTTTTCGATCTTCTGCAATGCTTCTAGACTCTGCGCCAAGTCCGGCAACGGTTTCATGGTGCTCATAAGTTTCCCCCTTCGAAAGCGTTTACAGGTTCAGGGTTCACCGTTCAGGGTTTCCTTTCTTTTGTCGACCTTACTCATAGGCGAGTTCATACTTTATGATACCTCTTATGGCAGCACGCCCTGTCATAGTAAAGATGCCTCCAGCATAATCATACACATACATTTTGCCTTTAGGTCTCACGAATAAACTGGGCAGAGTTGTGGTGAACACCGAACCTCTGAACCCTGAACCCCTGAACGGGTACCCCCCCTTGTTTGTATCTGAGTTATTCTTTTCCGTCAATCAACTGCTTGACAAAATCAAAAAGTAAATTGGTGTAGGTCGGGATGCTTTCCAGATCAATCCATTCATGATCCGAGTGATGTCCTGCACAAATCGGCTTTGAAATGATCACCGGAATATTGTATTTGGTAAAAAAGCGGGCATCCGACGCCCCTTCACTTCGGTAAATAGGCATGGGCTGAGACAGGTGACGTTCAGCCGCTTCTTGAAATAGGCGACTGCACCAAAGCTCCATATCCAGGTAAAAGTTGTCGCCCACCACGTACGGCTCAAATTCCCCCCTGTCTGCCACAATTTTTTGTACCAGATCCTTCATTTTTTCTGTTGTCTGTCCCTCGATAAAACGTAAGTCAAAGCTGGCTTCACAAGAATCCGGCACCTTATTGGCTGCATCGCCTGCCGTTATTTTGCCTAGATTCAAGGTTTGGGTCCATTTTTCCGGGGAGTGGACATAAGGGAATTCTTTACGTAAATCCGAATATATCGCCAACATCTTATCAATGGCATTTTCGCCCAGCCACGGCCTGGACCCATGGGCGGATTTGCCGGAGGTTTTGACCCGAAACAGAAATACCCCTTTTTCTTCCGCTTCAATCTGAAAATTGTCCCCGCCATCCGGAATAAAAGCCACTGCAGGCCTTAACCCCACTTCATCCAGCAGATAACGGATCCCTTTATTGCCACCGATTTCCTCATCAAAAGTAAAGGCCAGGAGAATTTTCTCCTTACCGGCGTCAAGGCGATTTAGGACATTAAAAAATACCGGAACGGCAAATTTCATATCGCTGGCACCACGCCCGATCAATTTGTTATCCTCGATATGAGGCTTAAACTGTTCCTCCCGGGCTTGTACCACATCCAGGTGGCACGACAGCATCAGGGCCGGGTTCAGGGCATCAACATCAAGCCCCGCAAGAAGAGTGGGGTAGGGATCAGAAGGGATCAATTTCGTCTTTAGGCCGTGTTTTTCTGCCTCAGCTTTCAACAGATCACGGCAGCGATCATGTTCCGACATGTTTTCGGGATCATGAGTGGTTTTTAGACGGATGAGTTGTTTGAACATTTCAAGATATTGATGATCCATGATAAGCTCCTTTCTTATCTACGGGTGGTAAGTGGTAATAAAAATGAGATCAAAATTTAATTTGGCCTTAGAAATCCACGTCCTCTGGGCGTGACCTTGTCCTGTTTAAGTATCCTATGGGTATATATTGCAGAAAATCTTCCCTGAAAATTAGTATCAGGAACAACGCGAAAGTATCATTCGTTACCCTCGGTCACCTCCGGAGCCGTCGCACTTGCTGTTACCGCGGGAATGCCATACTGCTTATAGATCTTCCCTCCTTCAAGAGAGATCGAGCTGTAATAATGCCCGATCACGACCAACGCGTTGCTGTCTCGTGCAATCTCCCGAGCCCTTTCTCGAGCAATGTCTTTGTTGTTTTGATCATCGTAGGCAAGAACCTCCAATTTCCTGCCGTCAACCCCTCCACGCCGATTGATTTCCGCGACATATAGGTTCACCCCGTCCAACATGGTCTGTCCAGCCTCGCTGTCTTTCCCGGACAAGGGACCGATGAAGGCTAGTTGAAGCGTGTAGCGACCCGCCCATACATGAGCGCCAAATGAAAACATTAGCGCCCCTGCAACGAGAGCCGTGAGAGTCACCCGCAGCGCACGTTCTTTTGACCCGAAGGTTGCATAAATCACCATGATGATCTCGCCGAGACTTATTACGCTCAAGGATTTCTCAAAGCACCAACGCAGAAGGCGGTATTTGCATCACATCATTATATCTCTCTTTTGCTCTATTCTAAAATCTATAGCATAATGAATTGCAAAGATTTTTTGAAAAACATATTGATGATTATTTATTGTGTCATTCTTTTTTCCAGTGACAATATAGCAGGTTTTGAAATGGCATCGAAGCAACGACGAATCACCGAAAAAAACTAATGGGCAGACTTTCTGCGTCTGCGTTCCTTAACGATAATTTCAAGTTCCTTGGTCATCTGACCAGCAATTGCCGTATTTTCTTCTGCTCGTCTAGCCAGATATGGCAAAGTTGATTCTACCGGTCCAAAGGGAAGGTATTTGCTAACGTTATATCCGGCATTGGCAAGGTTGAAGCTTATATTATCACTCATCCCGTAAAGCTGTGAGAAACAGATGTGCGGGTGGTTGTTAGCAAGTTTATTTTCAGCCATATATTGAGCTAACAATTTGCAACTGTATTCATTGTGGGTTCCCACACAAATTTCTACCACGTCAATATTTTCAATAAATAATTCCAACGCCTTATTATATTCTCTGTCCGTTTCCGATTTAGAGGGGTTAATGGGGGATTTGTACCCTAAACGGCGGGCTCTTTCTCTCTCTTTTTCAAGATAGGCTCCCCGCACGATTTTTATGCCTATTTTATAAGATCCAGATCTGGCTTGTTCTATCAATTGTTTAAAATAATCAATACGATCCCACCGATACAACTGCAAGGTGGTAAAAACGATTGCTTTATTCTTATTGTATTTCGACATCATTTCTTCGGCCAGTCTGTCTATTGCTGCCTGGATCCAGCTTTCTTCTGCATCGATATAGATGGGTTTGTCTGCTTGGTAAGAAGCTTTACATATTAGATCAAGCCGGTTTTTCATCTTGTTCCATTCTCGCTGCTCATCTTTAGAAAGAACATCATTAGAGGTGATCTTTTCAAGTAATTCGAATGAACCAATTGCGGTCATTTTCATGCACGTACATGGAATATTTGGGTTTGATTTGGATTGCTCAATAATATTTAACAATTCTTTGTTTGTATCTTCAAAGCCAGCTTCGTCTTTAGTCCCTTCAACAGAATAGTCTAATATTGTGCCTATAGCCGCATTACCCAGCTTTACTATGACCTTTGAATATTCTTCTTTCTTCTCACCGCCACAGAATTGCTTAAATACCGTGGCCTTGATTAACGGTTTTATAGGCAAGCCTATTGATAAGGTAAATTTTGCAGCCTGTGAAAGGAATTTAACCAGAAAGGGGCTTTTTGTTAATCCAAATATTAGATAAGACAATAATAGCTCCTTATCCGATTTATGTTGAAAGGCAATGGACGTATCTTCAAAAGAAACAGGCAAATCTGAATCTCTATATATATTGGATTTGTTCATGATTATCTCCATTAATCACTTCCATGTGCTCTGAGCAGTTTCATAACTTCGGGAAAATCTAACCACCTTGATTTACAGTTCCCATAACCGTTGTGAGAATCTGCACCGGGATTGGATCGTCCAGCGCGCTTTGGACCATCCCCACAACAAAAGCATATTGTACTTGCCTTTTGGCATGGAAAACCGCGAATCTCAGGATTTTTCATGGGGCACCTTCAAATGGTATTTCGACAGGTTCAGCCATTTTGGCCTCAATGCCATGGTCTTTTTTTGGAGCGACAACCTGTCGCGCAATGATGCCGGGATCTGTTTCAAAAGTGAGTAGTGCCTGTTAAAATTGCAAGTTGAACAAGTAGTTATTCCTTACCTTATTGAAATTATTCAATTGTTAAAAGAAACTAAGAAGCTTGGGTAACGATTTCTTCAGGGGCCTTATTTTCGATACCAAGCTTTTCCAGTGTGGTTCCCCCAGAAACATAGTCCACGTCGTGCAGCCACGAAGTCAACCGAGCGGTCAGATCAATAACTGGCGTTTCCACTTCTGTTTTTTGTCCCAGTTGTAGCGCGGGAACATTCAGGTCCGGTAAATCTTCTGTAAGTAATTCCATCTATGTAATGCCGGAAGGTTTCTTGATTCTTTTCGATGTCACCGTAGTTTAAGAGGACTGGAAGGGGATGAAGCGTTTGGTTTGGATTATCCAGATCAACCTCCAGCAGGTTCTCGGCGGGAATGCAGTCGACATTGCCATTAAAAATATCATTCATAATGTCAGTCACTTCCGGTAATTTTCAAGCCTTTCTACTATATTTTAATGGGTGGCAGCTATGATGCGAAAATCCACCGCAATCGGTTTGTGTTCTCCTGCCCGATAAATCTCTCCGCACTATACCGCATTTCTTTTTACTTTAATCCGGTTTCGGCAAATTCGCTGATTCCCTTTATTCCAAGTCCTGCAAGACCCAGGTTTTCAAGCGTTCTTCCTTCCTTTCTGAAATCTGTTTTCATCCTTTAGAGCCCAAACGCAGACCGCCGTGGATAAAGAAAACTTCGCCGGCAAGGGCCTCATTGCGATAGATATCGCCGACCAGGGTGGCCACTTCTTCCGGTTCGATCAAGCGCCCGATGGGAACTTGTCCGATAATATAGTCCAACGCTTTCTGATTCATGCCCTTTACCATGGCCGTGCCGACGTAGCCCGGCGCCACCGCCACGCAACGGATTTTGTCGGCCAGGCCGCGGCGAAAAAACTCGGCCGTGATCACCTTGGGCATCACCGACATGGCGGCCTTGGTGGAGGCGTAGTTGATCTGACCGGCCGTTCCCAGCGAACCGGTGGAGGAAACCAGGCAGATCAATCCCTTGCAGTTATGATTGATCATCCGTTCGGCGCATTCGCGGACAGTTAAGAATACACCGGTTAGGTTGATATCGATTACGGCTTTAAAATCGGCCAGCAGCATTTTCTTGGTGACCTTACCGGTTTCCCGGTCCGGGGCGACCATCAAGCCATCCTTGATAATTCCGGCAAACGGGGCCACCAGATTGATCTTACCGAACTTTTCGATGGCCGTTTCTGCCAGCCGGGCGCAATCGTCCTCATCGGTCACATTGCACACCACCGCAACGACTTCACCGCCTAGATCTTGAAGTTCGGCTTCAGCCTGCTTCAACATCTCTTCCGCCACATCGGCGATGACGACCTTACCGCCGTTTACCACCCAGTGTCTAGCGATTGCCAGACCGATACCACCGCCGCCGCCGGTAATAACCGCTACAGAATCTTTAATTTCCAGCATGTTTTCTCCCTCCGATGTTAATTTTATTGTTTGGATTTGATCGTTGATTTCAATTCTTTAAAAAAGATGTATAAATTTGATAAGGCTGCGGAGACTCCCCATGAGCCTCCGATGACCCTATCTTTTTCGGAAACCACAGCCGCATACTGCGATGGTGAAAATCATGCGTTCTATCGCAATGTCTCTTTTGACAATTGATCCCCCTTTAATCCTCATAGATTTGGAATTTGGGATTTTAGATTTTGGATTTAAGGTATCCTGTCAATTTAATAAAAATAGATAGAGCGCAGCGATACCACAAATCTGCAATCCAAAATCCACAATCCAAAATTGCTCCTAAAAGGTGGTTTAACCGCGATCTCGGTCACTTCAATCCAATGCATTATTTATAACGCTTGATTTCGCCGGAAGCGAGGCGGGCCTGATAGTCCTTCATGTCCACCTTTAGTTCGCCCATAAACATATATAGTCCAATCACATTGGTGATGGACATGGCGAAAATGGCGGCATCGGAAAAGTCGATGACCGGTCCCAAACTCGCGCTGCAGCCGATCACCACGAAGATACAGAAAATCACCTTGTAGGAAATTTCCGAGCCCTTGCTTTCACCGAACAGATAGGTCCAGCATTTCAGACCGTAATAGGACCAGGAGATCATGGTCGAAAAGGCGAACAGGAGCACGGCGCCGGCCAGCAAGGTGCCGAACCAGGGAAAGACACTCTGGAAGGCCGATGAGGTTAGCGCCACACCGCTCAACCCTTCGATATTGTAGGCGCCGGTAATCACGATCACCATGGCGGTCATGGTACAGATGATGACGGTATCGATGAAAGGTCCCAGCATGGCCACATACCCTTCGGTGAGGGGTTCTTTGGTACGTACGGCGGCGTGCGCGATGGCAGCCGAGCCCACCCCGGCCTCGTTGGAAAAGGCGGCCCGTTTCAAACCCTGAATCAGCACGCCGACAATCCCCCCGGCAATGGCCTTGGGTGCGAAGGCACCCGCTAGGACGACCCCTATGGCAGCCGGTATCTGGGCGATGTTGACCAGTAAGATGATCAAGGCCGTACCCACATATAATATGGCCATAAAGGGCACGATCTTATCGGTCACTTTGGCGATGGATTTGATGCCGCCGATGATAACCAGCCCCACCAGAATTGCCAGGATGAGTCCGAATAACCAGCCGCTGCCAACAAACAGTCCAAATGTATTGGAAAACATTTGATGCGCCTGGTTGCCCTGGAACATGTTCCCGCCGCCCATGGCGCCAAAGATGCACATGACGGCAAAGAACACGCCCATGGCCTTGCCCAGCCTGGGCTTGCCCTTGTCGGACATCCCCTTGCTAAGGTAGTACATGGGGCCGCCGGAGACAGTCCCATCGGGGTATTCATTACGATATTTGACCGCCAGGGTACATTCGGTAAACTTGGCAGCCATGCCGAACAACCCGGCGATGATCATCCAGAAAGTGGCCCCGGGTCCTCCCAGGCTAATCGCCACCGCCACCCCGGCGATATTGCCCAACCCCACGGTTCCGGACAAGGCCGTGCATAGGGCCTGGAAATGAGAGACTTCACCGGGATTGTCCGGGTCAGAATAAGCCCCGCGCAGCAGATCGATCGAATGCTTGACCCCCTTGAATTGGACAAATTCAAATTTGATGCTCAACACAACGGCAGCGATGAGCAACCAGGCGACGATCAATGGGAAACTGACGCCGTTGATCGACACCGAGAAAAAGATCAGGGAAACAAACGGCCCCAGCACGGTGTGAAAGATCTTGTTCACGAGCGCATCAAAACCGCCTCCGGCTTCCTGGGCAAAGGCCAACATCGGCATCAACATGAGCAGCAAAAACGCCAAGGTGCCGGTAATTATAGATTGCTTTTTCATATTCGGATTTCCTCCTTATATTTGATTGACTGTTGGTTGCGTTTTTGGCCGGCTAGGGCACGATGGTTACCGGAATGTGGCTGAGCTGTATCAGCTTGGCGACCACACTGCCGAAGATCAACGTCTTGACGCTTTTATCACCGATCCGTCCCACCACGATTTCCGTCGCATCATGCTTTTTGGCGAGATAAATCAAGGAGTCGGCCACCTGACCATGGCGCACGAGGCCGGTAATCTCGAGACCTTCAGATGCGAGTGAATCCAGCATCGGGTCCATCACCCGCTCATGTACGAACTGAATATCCTCTTCGCGGTGCTTGTGACGCCGCTCGTTCTCTTCAGCGGTTTGGAAAGTGTAGGGCGACCATTTGATGACATAAGCCAGAATCAACTTTGCCTTGCTTCGTTTGGCCTGTTTGATGGCATAATCTACGGCGCGACGATTTTCTTCGGTACCGTCAATACCGACTAGTATTGTTTCACTCATTATCGTTTCCTCCTTTTGATTTTTTCTTTACAGGCTGTTGCCAGACAAAAGTACGCATCAAGCTAAGCCTTAAATTAAAAGCCGGGGCTCGGGATAAGCCTGGATTTTTCTTTTAAAGCGATCCGTTGATTTACTGTATCTGGCCAAATTCTATGAAAGAGCCGAACCTGACATATACGCCCAATTCGATAATCACACCGGACACATCCCCGGCCTTGTCAAATTCGAGGCTTCCGGTGGCGCCCTCATAGTTGATTTCCTTGCCGGCCTTGAGCAAGGCCTTGGCTTTCTGCCATTCACCCGGACGGATAACCTCGCCCGGGGCGGATGCAACGGCCCGCAGGGCCTTGGAAAGTCCCTCGCGTTCGGCACTGCCATTCTTTTCTATCGCCAGCGCCAACAGGAAAGCTGAGTCATAGGATTGGGCCGCAAAGGTTGCGGTGGGGTTCAGATCATCTGCCCATGCAAGCTTTTTGAAGATTCGCGCGCTGGTGGTATCCGGCACCCCTGGCCTGGTGGCAATCATGCCTCGCAATTTATCAGCGCCGATTGCGCCAATAAGGGTATCATTGACCATCCCGTCACCACCTACAAATTGATCAAAATCACCACTTTCCACTGCCTGGCGAATAATGGTCTGGCCGGAGCCGTTGGCATAGGCCAGCACAACCAGCGTATCTACCCCCGAAGCGGCCAGGGTGCGGATCTCGGCACGATAGTCCGCTTTACCCTCCTCATGGGGTTCGTTCGCGTCGATCTTGCCACCGGCTGCCATGAAGGCAGCGGCAAGGGCATCGGCAAAGCCTTTGCCGTAGTCATTGTTTACATAGGTGATGGCAATATTATCGATCCCTTTCGACCTCAATAGACGGGCCATAACGCTGCCCTGATACAAATCGGAAGGCGTCGTACGGAACAAAAGATCCTGGTCCTTTAAAGATGTGATGGCAGGTGACGTCGAGGCGGGGGAAACCATTGTGACCCCGGCGGGTATGGCCACATTTTCAGCCACTGAAATGGTGGCACTCGAACAAAGTGCGCCCACAAGGGCGACGACCTTTTCGGAGTTCACCAGACTTTCGGCCGCTTTCGCCGCTGCAGCGGTATCCGCACAGGTCGTATCCGCGTTCGGCATGATGATTTTTTGCCCGTCGAGTACACCGCCCTGATCATTGACGTGCTTAGCGGCAAGCTTTGCCGCTTTGTAAACCGACGGTGTCATGCTTTTAAGCGGACCGGTGAATCCGCCCAGAAAGCCGACTTTCACCTCGGCCAGAGCAGCTCCGGAACCGATGAGCACGGTGACCAGAGCTGCTATAAAAAATGTACGTTTAAGATTAATTGGCATTGACTTATCCTCCTCATGATTGTTGATGCTTACTCGATTGTTTGGCCAAACTCGGCCGGTGATTGCCTGTGCCGCTGTCATTGCTAAAAACAAAGGGGAGTATTTGCCTTATAGTTTCAGCAGTTTTTAATTGCAACCAAAATTGCGTTTTAAGTCATCACAGGTTTAGCATACCTCCTTTCCCTAAACCTGTTCTTTTGGTGTTATGGTCGACCCACCGTTGTTTTTATACACTCCCCTTTTCACGACGGGAAAACGTCGATCTCGTACCTGGATTTTGCAATATTCAGGTAGTAGATGCCTGCCCGTTACCTATCGATGAAATTAAAGCAAGGTATCGATAGGGGTGTACTCTAAACCAAATGTTTCGGCGACCGCCTGGTACGTCACTTTGCCCTTCATCACGTTGGCGCCAAGTTTGATTTCAGGATTTTCGCGCATGGCACGCTGCCAGCCTTTGTTGGCGATTTGCACGGCATAGGGTAGGGTCGCGTTGGTTAAGGCGATCGTGGATGTTTTGGCCACTGCACCGGGCATATTGGCCACGCAATAGTGCACAATCCCTTCGACCTCAAAGATCGGATCTGAATGCGTGGTGGCCCGTGAGGTTTCGAAGCATCCCCCCTGATCGATGGCGACGTCCACCAAGACCGATCCTTTTTGCATGGTCTTGAGCATTTCTCTGGTGACCAGTTTGGGCGCTTTGGCGCCGGCCACCAACACGGCACCGATGACAACATCCGCCTCTTTAACCAGTTTGCGGGTTGTCGCCGGACTGGCCATAAGCGGAATACAGTTGGCGGGCATGACATCACTGAGATACCGCAGACGATCCAGATTCATATCCAGGATGTAGACCTTGGCGCCCAGGCCGCAAGCCATTTTTGCGGCGTTGATGCCGACGACACCGCCCCCGATCACCACGACGGTCCCCGGATCAACGCCTGGCACCCCGCCCAAGAGAACGCCGTGTCCACCCTGAGCCATCTCCAGGTATTTGGCGCCCTGTTGGGTGGCCATACGCCCGGCAACCTCACTCATGGGTGTCAGCAGTGGTAAGGAGCCGTCCGCCTTCTGTATGGTTTCATAGGCAATATTGATGGATTTGCTCTTGATCAACGCATGGGTCAGTTCTTCCGCTGCCGCCAAATGTAAGTATGTGAAAACGATTTGATCCTCACGAATTAAACCGTATTCGGCAGGTAACGGTTCTTTGACATGCATGACCATTTCAGCACGTTCAAATATTTCCTGGGGTATGGCTAAAATTTCGGCCCCGGCCTTTATGTAATCCTCGTCTTCGAAGCCGCTGCCCTTGCCGCCGTCTTTTTCGACCAGCAGGGTGTGGCCGTTTTGGATCATTACCTCCACTCCGGCCGGGGTCATGGACACCCGGTTTTCTTCTGTCTTTATCTCTTTCAGTATTCCGATGATCATGATGCACCTCCTTTGGTTTGTCGGTTCAATTAGGTTGCCTTGGGTGGCAACGTTTGGCTTTCAAGGGATACATGAGCAAGATACTTGCCATAGCCTTCGATGAAGACGAATAATGATCATTAAAGTAAGACCTGAACTTAATTTAGATGGAAAACGAAAAATTGGAAGTAAGATTAAATCTTCAACATCAATAGGTTATTAGTTTTTCAGAATTGTGGGGCTAAAATGAGTTGATGGATCGTCGAGTCAAATTGAAATGAACTTCACACGAATTATGGTAGACGAGATTGGCACTATATCGTTCCACTTGTTGATAAAAATAATATAAATAATAATAAATACGGAATGTTAAAAATATTGGTTCTTTAAGTTTCCATTGGTTCTATAAGTTTCCATTTTTTTAATTTGTTCAGCACGGCCGTGTGGGATACGCCGAGACGTCTGGCGGCTTCTCGGATGCTTCGAGAGGCCTGCAGGGTTTCCATGACGATCTGCTTTTCGTAGGTGCTGATTCGCTCTTTCAGCGAAAAGCGAACTGAATGATCGGAAGTTTTGATTTCCGGTGGTTTTTGCAGGCCCTGGCCGATTTCGTGACTGAAAAGAATGCATTTCATGTCAATGACGTCTCCTTCAGCCAAAAAGACCGCCCGCTCGACGACATTCTTCAGCTCTCTGACATTGCCCGGCCAGTCATGTCGCATCAGTTTGCGCATCGCTTCCTTGGTTATTGCGTGCATTTGCTTCTCGAGTTTGGAGGCCAGTTGAAACATAAAATGCTCCACCAACAAGGGAATGTCTTCGACGCGTTCAACCAGCGGCGGAATGTGGATCGGTATCACGTTGATGCGGTAGTAGAGGTCCTGGCGAAATTTCTTTTGAGCGACAAGACGTTCCAAGTTGCGGTTGGTGGCGGTGATAATCCGGGTCTGAATAGGTATTTCCTTTGAACCACCGATTCGGCGAACCTGTTTTTCCTGAATGACCCGCAGTATCTTGGCTTGAGAGCCGGACGGCATGTCGCCGATTTCGTCTAAAAAAACCGTTCCCTCGCGGGCGACTTCAAACAGTCCGGGCTTGCCTTCCTTGCGACCGCCGGTAAAGGCGCCGCCGACATAACCGAGGAGTTCGCTTTCCAGCAGCTGTTCGGGAAGGGCCGCGCAGTTGATCGGCACGAAAGGCCCATGAAGTTTAGCCGCGGAGTGGATCGCACGGGCAAAGATCTCCTTGCCGGTGCCGCTGCCGCCGCGAATCGAAACAACTGAGTTCGTACTCGCAATCTTGCGAGCAAAGGCGACGGCGGCCTCAATGGCCGGGTGGCGGCCAATGATATCGCTAAAGCCGATTTTAACCGGATCGGAAATCGACCTGGCCAGTTTTTTGATTTCCTGCATATCCCTGGCAATTTCAACGGCGCCGATGATCTGTCCTTCCGAATCCCGGATCGGTCTGTCGGTGGAAAAATAATGGTACCGGCCGGCAGCGGTAATCAGGTCTTTTTTGACATTGCTGAACTGTTTACCATTCAGACATTCCAGAATTTGAAGATCGGGTAGATTCAGGGACTGCACAGCCAATCCGACGACCCCGCGATCACCGCAGCCCAGCACTTGCCGGGCTACACGATTGATGGTCGTTACATTTCCTTCCTTGTCAATGGCAACCACGCCGTCACTGATGTTGTCCAACACCACCTGGAAGCGGTTTTCTCTTTCTTCCTGGGGCAAGGTGTTGATCATGCGAATTTGAATCAAGTCGTCAACATTGGACAGGGTTTCAAATAATTTTTCGAATTGGGAGGCCTGCTCGCGCGTTTCGGTTTCCAGATAGACATGAGCGCGATCCTCGTGACGAACGACTTCCATGGAAACGATGTTATCACCCTGTTGGGCGATGATCGTGGAGATGTCGGCAACGATGCCGACCCGGTCCTTAAAAATGAGTTCCAGTTTGAGGTTCATTTTTTCCTTCGGTAAAGTCCGTTGTAGCGGCTAAAAGCCCATAGCAGCAGATGTGCTTCTTCTTGGATCAGCACCGCCGAACATGGTGCCGTCCTCTGTGATCATGATACTCTGAATCGCCCCCATCGAAGTCTTTTCGTTGATCGTATGGCCCATGGCCTCAAGCAGCCGAATGGTATCCGTGCTAAATCCCTCCTCAATTCTGATCTCATCAGGCAGCCATTGGTGATGAATGCGGGGGGCATTCACCGCCGCCTGAACATTGAGACGATGGTCGATTACATTCATGATGACCTGGAGGGTGGTGGTGATGATCCGGGAACCCCCCGGTGATCCGGCAACCAGGAAGTTTTTGCCATCCTTCATGACAATCGTGGGTGACATGGAGGACAGCATCCGTTTATGTGGCTCGATTTTGTTGGCTTCTCCACCGATCAGCCCATAGGCATTGGGAACACCGGGTTTTGCAGAAAAGTCATCCATCTCGTTGTTGAGCAGAAATCCGGCCCCCTCCACGACGATGCCGGAACCATAGCTGAAGTTTATGGTGTAAGTGTTCGCCACAGCGTTGCCAAATTTGTCGACGATCGAAAAATGGGTGGTCTCATTGCTTTCAAATCCCACTGGATCCCCCGGTAGGATATCCTTGCTGTTGGAGGCAAAGTTGGGATCAATCCCAGCACGGAGCGAAGCCGCATATTTTTTTGAGGTAATACCGCCAAGGGGCACCTCCACGAAATCGGAATCTCCTAAATACTTGGAACGGTCGGCATAGGCACGTTTCATCGCCTCGGCCATCAAATGAATGGTTTTGGCGGAATTGTGCCCCAGGTTTCCAATGGGGTATTTTTCAAGGATGTTCAGGATTTGAATGATGTGGGCGCCGCCCGATGAGGGTGGAGACATGGAGTAGATATCATATCCACGATAGCTGCCATTAACGGGTTTTCTGATATTGGGTTCATAATTTTTCAAATCATCCAGGGTGATCAGCCCGTTTCCTTTTTGCATTTCAGCGACGATCAACTCGGCTGTTTTTCCTTCATAAAATCCTTTCGTTCCGCCTTGCGCAATACGCTTTAGGGTTTCAGCCAAATCAGGTTGAATATAGATATCGCCAGGTTCATAAAAACTGCCATCCGATTTTAGGAATTTCTTTTTCCCTGCTTCAAACTTAAAAAGACGCTCTTGTTTCGATTTAACCCCTTTTGAAAAGCGAGGGGTCACCACAAATCCCTTTTCGGCCAATTCAATGGCGGGGGCTAACGACTCTGCCAGAGAGATGGTGCCGTATTTTTCCAAAGCGAGGGCCAGGCCGGCCACTGTCCCTGGAACACCTGAGGAAATATGGGAATATCTGGATAATTCTTGATCCACATTTCCATCGGCCCCAAGGAACATATCCCTTGAAGCGCCGGCAGGGGCCTTTTCGCGGTAGTCAATGGCCACTACCTCATTTTTTTCTTGCGATGAAATCAGCATAAAGCCGCCACCGCCGATATTTCCCGATCTTGGCTGGGTTACAGCCAGGGCAAACCCTGCCGTAACCGCGGCGTCAATAGCGTTTCCCCCTTTTTTTAAAACCGCTAACGCCACCTCAGTGGCAAGGGTATGGCTGGTTACCACCATACCATTCTTGGCCTCTACCGGCACACTGCGATCACCGGAGAGAATGGCCTGCCCTTGAGCAGAGATGACGCTGAGAAGAACGCTCAGCACCACAAACAGAGACTTTCGGGTTAAACGTGATGTTCTGCTGGCTGCTTTTTTCATGGTTTCTCCTTTTTGTTTTGGGCCACTTTGCCTTTGTAGGTTGGGTTGAGCCTACGCCAGGCTTTTTTGGGTTTCGTTGCACTCAACCCAACCTACATTTTGCCGATGTTATTGCCAAATGCGAAACCCAACAACGGCCATTTTTTTTGGCCAGCGGCTGCGCTTATAGGAAATCGTGTTTATGGAATGCGGTTTTTATCCCGATGATTCCCTCCGGATTTCGGTCCTCGATCATTCCTTGTCAACACGTTCACTCGAAGAAACACTTATGGGGACGCCCTCATAAGGCGTTCTTCTTGTAGTTCGCTGGGTCTGAACTTCTTTCATCGTTTTCAAGACTTCAATGCTGCTTTTTAATCCTTTAACATACCTGGCCATATTGATAGCCCCTCCGGCGATCTGGGCCAGCGCCTGAACAAAATTTACATCATCCAGGGTGAACTCCCAGGGTTCAGCGGTATAGACGCGCACAGCCCCCATTAAAATACCCCCAACAACGATAGGCACTGAGAGTATGGAGGAGATCCCTTCTTTCTGAGCTTCTTTGGGATACTGGATTCTAGGATCATCCATAACATCATAAATGGCCACGGGTCCATCCTCCAGCGATTGGGCAATAGACCGCAATGCACTCACCGGGCCTTTATTGAGATACTCATCACTTAAGCCGAATGAAGTGGCCAGCTCCAGTTCATTTGTTTTCCGATTGAATAGAAACAAGGAACAACCCTTGACATTCAAAGCTGTTTTTATGCTCTCGACCGTCATTAAAGCAACTTCTTCCGGGTCTTTGGAGTGGGAAATTGCCTTCGCAACCTTGAGCATTGTCTCGTAATTGATGACTTGTTTTTCCATGATTCTCCTCCTTTGCATGTTTGAAGGCGGGTTTGCCCGTTGCGCGTTCCTAACAGCGCGCCCAATTGCGCCATCAGAAACTGGATGGTCACTACGCCATCCGGTTCACCATATAATAAGCGTTTATTTGCTTAGGCTTCTTATTGTTTTCCAATAAAAAAAGTCAAGCTGCCGTTAAAAGGCACCTTGACTTTTTATGTGAAGACTTTTGCATTTCACCCATCCTCCCCAAGACGGGTTTTGCGTTGTCCAGCACTTGTGGAATGAAGTTATCTATAAGGCTGTAAGCATTTTTGTATAGGATAATGGTAGAGATATATCGGAAAAATTCAAGCTGGTCAACACTGATTATAATCATACCTATTCTTTGTGTATATATTGGCAGATCTGCCATCCGAATCTTTATAAGATGGGATATGGTATCTGCATTTCTTGATTCTTGGGTAAAAACCGGATTATCGAAATTGACTCAATTCATAAGCCACCGGCTATGCCGGTGAGAATTTAAAGGGTTCTACCGTTACCGCGAGGGCATGTTTCATGGTGCAAACCTGATTGATGCCGGTGGCTTATGAATTGAGATAAAAAAGAATTTTTGCTTATTTTTACGGTTTATAGGAATACGCCAGCTAAACAACCGGCATCAAATCCGACTGAAGCGAACAAGAAACTGCCAACGATGAATCGGTCAAGTAGTCATCAGAACCGACAGATCCGATAAAACAGAGATCAAAAAATTCTTTTAA
>Ga0316191_10000557_pt1 | contig 24391 bp, 26 predicted proteins | sample Eddworburr2cm_MG_FD_204928 | JGI IMG/M metagenome (GOLD analysis project Ga0316191, IMG submission 204928) | Coastal sediment microbial communities from Maine, United States - Eddy worm burrow 2 cm | ecosystem: Environmental > Aquatic > Marine > Coastal > Sediment | place: USA: Maine... | reverse complement strand
TCATGGCCCAACCTCCTCCGCCACCATTGCACGGAAGCCCTCCTGAAGTGCTGCGGTTCCCGCACCGGGTTGGAACGGACGATCGTCGATGCATGAGACGCCCTTGATCTCGCGAACCGTCGACATCACGACCACCTCGTCCGCCTGGGTGACCGTGTCGATGTCGTAGACGCCCTCGCGTACTTCAATACCGACCCGCTCCGCGACCTCGATGGCGGTGCACCGCGTGATCGATTCGAGAATGCCAAGGTCGAGTCCCGGCGTGAAGAGAACCCCATCGCTGATCCAACCGACCGAGAACGTGGGGCCTTCGAGCACGTGACCGCCACGGCCGAGGAGGAGCGCATCGTCGAACCCGTCCTGCTGGGCGGCGACGGTTGCCGTGAGGTTGAAACCATAGGAGAGCGCTTTCGCTCCGGTGAGTTCGAACCAGTCTCCATCACTGTGCCACGGAGCAATCCGCGACTGAAGCCGCATCGTTTCGGGTCCGGGATGCACCGACTCGGCGAACACAACGATCTTCGAGTCGGTACCCGGCCGGTAGGGGTCGATACCGCCGGAGATGAAGACCCGCACAACGGAGTCTCCGGCCTCGGCTGCGACCGAACGACACCAATCGGCGATCGTGCCTCGATCGGGCGCCGGCAACCGGAGCTTCGTTGCGCTCATCTCGAGACGGGTGAGGTGCTGATCCAGGCGGAACACCGTTCCGTCGTAGGCACGCATCGCTTCGAAACAGCCGTAGCCACGCTGGAAACCAATATCGAATACAGAGATCGCTGCGTGCTCAGCGTCTGATGGGACACCGTCGATGAGAACAGATCCAAGAACAGCCATACATGAAGCGTAGAGCCTCGTCGAAGGTCAGCCGCCAATGATGAGCTACGGGTCGCCAATCACGAACCTGGCTGCCCGTCCTCGCCCTGCTGGTAGCTGTCAGCTACTGGCTGAGGTACCGATTGGTGATCGGAAGCCGCCGGTCCCGGCCGAATCCCTTGCGGGTGATCTTCACACCCGGGGGTGCCTGTCGGCGCTTGTACTCGTTGCGGTCGACCATGCGGCCGATGCGGGACACCAACGCTCGATCGTATCCGGCCGCCGCGATCTCCTTCACCGTCCGGTCCCGTTCGATGTACTCCTCGAGCACCGCGTCGAGGACGTCATACGGTGGCAGCGAATCGGTGTCAAACTGATCGGGACGGAGTTCGGCGGATGGAGCCTTGTCGATGATCTCCTGAGGAATCATCACGCCGTGCCGGTTCCTCCAGCGCGCAAGCCGATAGACAACGGTCTTGTAGACGTCCTTGAGCACGGCATACCCGCCGGCCATATCGCCGTACAGGGTCGCATAGCCGACGGCCATCTCCGACTTGTTCCCGGTCGCCACGACCATCCCGCCGAACTTGTTGGAGATGCCCATCAGAATCGTCCCACGGATCCTGGCCTGGAGGTTCTCTTCGGCAACACCGGACACAGTGCCGTGGAAGAGCGGATCGAGCGTCTCAAGGAACGCTCCGAATGCGTTCTCGATCGGGATCACCGTGAACCGGCAACCGAAGTTGTCAGCCAGCGCTCGGGAGTCCGCGACTGATCCCTCGGACGAGTAGCGCGATGGCATCGTCAGCGTGTGAACCGCGCTCGGACCGAGCGCATCTACGGCGACAGCGACGGTCAACGCGGAGTCGATTCCGCCAGACGACGCGATCACCACCTCCTTGAACCCGTTCTTCGTCACATATCCCCGAAGCGCGGTGACGAGCGCCTCGTAGACGGCGCCTTCGTCCGAGAGGCGGCCGACCGAGGCCGGTATGCCGATCGGCTCACGGTCGACCATCGCTTCCACCGCCGGCACAGCTTCCATGGTCCGGTCACGGTCAGACGGGACCGGAACATCGAGCACGAACAGTTCTTCGCTGAACTGGGGTGCCCGGTAGATGAGGGATCCTTCGGCGTCGAAGACCATCGAATCGCCATCGAAGACAAGTTCGTCCTGACCTCCGACACAGTTGACATAGACGATCGCCGCGGAACTTCGCTTCGCCTCGGCCGACAGCAGTGTCACTCGCTCGGCGCCCTTGCCGGCGTGGAAAGGCGAGCCGTTCAGGTTGAGGAGCAGCGTGGCTCCGGCCTCGGCCTGGCGCGCAGGAGGACCCTCCGAGGACCAGATATCTTCGCAGATCGAGACGCCGGCAGCGACACCGGCGATCTCCCACAGCCGCGTCGGCTCGCGGCTCTCAGCGAAGTAGCGAGCCTCGTCGAACACCCCGTAGTTGGGGAGGAGTTCCTTGTGATACACCCCCACGATGCGACCACCGGCGAGCACGGCCGCCGCATTGGCGACGCGCCGCTCAACCGAATCGTCATCGAGCACTCCACGGTCGAGCGGATCGACAAATCCGACCACAACCGCGCATCGACGGGAGGCCCGGGCCAGTCGATCCAGCACGCCCAGGTTCTCTTCGACGAACCCCTCACGCAGGACCAGATCCTCGGGCGGATAGCCGACGATCGCGAGTTCGGGAAGCAGCAGCACATCGGCCTCGGCGTTCTCCGCGAAGTGCATCGCCTCGAGAATGCGTTCTTCGTTGCCGACGAGGTCCCCGACGGTGAGGTCGATCTGCGCTCCGGCGACCCTGATCGTGTTCATAGGCCCGCAACCGTCTCTTCGATGAGGAAGTCGACCACGCCGATCAAGGCTTCCCGCTCGTCTGCACCCGACGCCAGGGCACCTTCGTAGACGAGTCGCTGGCGGTCGGCGCTCGTGCCGCGCCGCAGGATCTCCCTGACGTGAGTGATCTCTTCGACGCAGTCGAGGCGGCGGGCGTCCTCAGCGGTGAGTTCGATCAGTTCTTCGACGAGCTCGGGGATCGGCACGAGCTTCCCAATGCCGAAGTCGATCAGTGATTCCGAGATGCCGTAGCGCTGAGCGCGCCAGATGTTCTCCTTGAGGAGCATGCGGGAGTAGACCCGCCAGCGCTGGTTGTCTTGGCGGAGTCGCCACAGCATCGACAGCAACGACACATAGAAGGCGGCGAGCGTGATGCCGTCATCGAGGCGGGTGGCGATGTCGGTCGATCGCATCTCGAGCGTCGGGTAGCGGCCGGACGGACGGATATCCCACCAGAGCTTCGTCGTGTCCTCGATCACACCCGAGGTCACGAGGATCTGGGCATGGCGCTGATAGTCGCTCCAGTCGAGGAACTCATCCGGCATGCCGGTGCGGGGCAGCGTCCGGAACACAGCCGTGCGGTATGAGTTCAGCCCGGTGTCATCTCCGTGCCAGAACGGCGAGGACGTCGAGAGCGCGAGCAGGTGGGGCAGGAAGTACAGCACCTGGTTCATCAGGTCGATGCGAACGTCCTCATCCTCGATCCCGACGTGGACATGCATCCCGCAGATCAGCAGACGGCGCACGACACCCTGGAGGGCCTCGGCGAGTGTGTTGTACTGCGACTTGTCCGTGTGGAGCTGCTCATCCCACGCCGCGAACGGGTGGGTCGATGCTGAGATGATCGCCATTCCATATTCGGAGACGACGTTTGCCACATCGGTACGCAACTGGGCGAGGTGAGCCCTGGCTTCCTTCACGTTCTGGCTCACCGGGGTGCCAACTTCGATCTGGGATCGGATGAACTCCGGACTCACCATCCCCTCGGTGATCTCTTCGCACGCAGCGAGCAGACCGTCCGGCATGTCGGGGACGAGGTCGCGGGTCTCCCGATCGACGATGAAGTACTCCTCCTCGATTCCGATCGTGAAGGTGGGCTGTCTCGGCATGGTTCCTCCTGGACCCGTAGCGTAGGGACGGTCGAGTACGCGCGAAACCCTTAGAATCTCTCCAATGCCCAGCCTCGCCGAACGTGTCGCCGCGCACGCCACCACCATCGCCCCCGACGCCATCCGGATACGCCGCGACCTCCATCGCCATCCCGAGATCTCATGGTCGGAGCGGCGGACGACCTATCGCATTGCCGAAGCGCTCTCAGAACACGGTCTCGAACCCAAAGTCCGGGACGACCTTGTCGGTCTGACGGTCGAAGTCGGCGATGGGCCGCCCGTAGTCGGGTTTCGTGCCGACATCGACGCCCTCCCCATCCACGAGAACACGGGCCTCCCCTATCGATCCCAGACCGATGGGGTGATGCACGCTTGCGGACACGACGCCCACGCCGCAATAGCTATCGGGATCGCCAGGACCCTCGCGCTCGTCAGCGACCTCCCTGGCACGGCGAGGATCATCTTCCAACCGGCGGAGGAGGAGCTTCCGTCCGGTGCTGCCAAGCTCGTAGAGGAGGGCGTCCACCGGAACCTGCAGTCGCTGATTGCCTTCCACGTCGACCCGACGATCCCGGTGGGGGTTGTCGGGCTGAAGACGGGCCCGATCACCAGTGCAGCCGACAAGATCACCGTGCGACTCACCGGTCCCGGTGGCCACACGTCCCGGCCGCATCGGACCGTCGACTTGGTCCATGTTGCAGCCCGCATCGTCGTCGATCTTCCGGCGATGGTCCGTTCGGAACTCGATCCCCGACAGCACCTCGCCATCGTGTTCGGTCGGATCTCCGGTGGCGACACCGCAAACGCCATTCCCACCGAGATCGAGATCTCGGGGACCGTACGGGTTCAGGACGGCAGTGTCTGGAACGGTCTCGCTGAGATCATCGACCGTCAGGCTGAGGCGATCGCCGCACCGTTCGGCGCTGACATCGAGGTCACGCATCGCCGCGGGGCACCGCCGGTCGAGAACGACATCGACGTGATCAAGACGATCGAATCGGCCGCGACATCCGTCCTGGGACCCGACGGCATTCAGCCAACACCGCAGTCCATGGGTTCGGAGGATTTCTCGTGGCTCCTCCAAGAGGTCCCGGGAGCTCTCATCCGCCTCGGAGTCGGGACGAACGAGCATCCGGTCGATCTCCATTCACCGACCTTTGACATCGACGAGGGCGCGATCGAGCACGGCATCGCAGTAGGGGCAATCAGTCTTCTTCGCCTGATGGAACAGCAACGCTGAACTTCTCGGCTTCGAGCGATGCCCGCAGGGCCGCTTCGTGGCCCGCGCGAACCGACAGCGTCAGGATTCCGCCTCCGCCGTACGGTGCATGACGCAGTTGGAGGTCCCGGAGGTCAACACCGCTGTCAGCGAGCGCTCGGCCGACAGCCGCCATCTCTCCCGGGCGGTCCTCGAGCGTCACACGGACCACGCCGAGACCGTGACCCAGGGCGGCACGCAGATGCCGGGCATCAGCAAGGGTCTCTGCCAGCTGCTCTTCGGACTCCAGCACGGTCGCGAGGCGGGCCCGGAGCCACTCGATGGCGTCGGCCACCTCATGTCGGTTGGCAGCGAGAATATCGAGCCACACGTCGGGGTCCGAGGACGCAACGCGTGTGAGGTCCCGGAAGCTGCCCGCTGCAAGATCCATTGCCTGAGGAATCTGGTTGGCTCCCTCGAGCAGTGCGGCGGCGAGGATCTGCGGAACATGGCTGATGCGAGCAACGGCGGCGTCGTGCTCTGCAGCTGTCATCCGTACGGGTCGGGCCCCGAGATCCGAGACCACTCGCTCGACGAACCGGACGTCTGCTTCGTCGGCGCCGTTCGGGACGATGACCCACGTTGCTCCCCGGAAGAGACCGGCACGAGCCGCATCCGGTCCTGTGACTTCGCGTCCTGCCATTGGGTGAGTACCGACGAAACGTGGAGTCCGGGAGGCAGCGACGATCGGTCCCTTGACCGAGGCCACGTCGATGACCAGGGCCTCGGTCTCCAGTAAGGCGACGGCTGCAAGAACCGATGACGGAGGAGAGGCAAGGACCAGCAGGTCATCGCGTCCGAGATCTGCGGCTTCGATACTCCCAACCGGATCGACGGCACCAACGTTGGCGGCACCAGCGAGGGCTTCAGGACTCGCGTCCCACCCGAGGGTCTCCCACCCGAGGTCGCGGAGCCCCAAGGCGATCGACGTGCCGATGAGACCCGTACCTGAGATGAGCGCTCGGGCCATCGAGCTAGACCTTGACGTGCATGGCGGCAGCGAGCGCCCTGACCTCGTCCATGAGTTCGGCGAATTCGCCGGGGAGGATGGCTTGCGGTCCGTCGACCTGCGCCGTCTCCGGCGAGGGGTGGACGTCAACCATGAACCCGTCTGCGCCCGCAGCGACGGCGACCCGGGTCAGCGGTGCCACCAGTTCGCGCCTGCCGCCGGAGTGTGAGGGGTCGACGATGATCGGCAGATGCGACAGTCCCTTGACGACCGGTACGGCTGCAATATCCAGCGTGTTGCGCGTCGCGGTCTCGAACGTCCGGATGCCGCGCTCGCAGAGGACCACGTTGTGGTTGCCCTCTTTGTAGATGTACTCGGCGGCGTTCAGCCACTCCTCGATCGTCGCGGTGAAGCCCCGCTTCAGCATCACCGGCTTGGGCTGGCGCCCCAGTTCGGAGAGCAGCGAGAAGTTGGCCATGTTCCGAGTCCCGACGCGGATCAGGTCGGCGTAGGACGAGACCAGGTCCACGTCCCGCGGGTCGAGCACCTCGACCACGAACGGCATCCCGAACTCCTCACGAGCTTCGGCAAGCAGCACCAGGCCGGCCTCCCCGAGGCCCTGGAATGCGTAGGGTGACGTTCTCGGCTTGAAGGCATCCCCGCGCAGGATGGTCGCGCCTGCCTTCTGCACGGCCTCCGCAGACGCAAACAGCTGATCCCTGTCCTCGACGGCGCAGGGTCCGGCGATCGGGGCGAAGTGCCCGCCGCCGATCTTGGCTGGACCCACATCGACAATTGAGTCCTCCACCTGGAAGTCGCGGCTGACGAATTTGAAGGGCTTCAGGACGGGGACGGCACGCTCGACCCCGGAGAACGCCTCCCACGGCAGCTGCTGGACCCGGGTGCGGTCTCCGACGATCCCGATGACCGTGCGGCGACTGCCCTCGGAGACGTGGGCTTCGGCCTCGACCTCCGCGAGTCTCGCCAGCACGTTGTCGACGTCCTCACGAGTCGCGTCCGAACGCATCACGATGATCAAGCTTCCGTCTCCCGACATGGTTCCGTTTCGTGTGGACCCCGTAGCGTAGGAGTGAATCCGCCCGCACCGACCGCCACCCCCCTTCGACCGGCGACTGGCGACTCCTCTCCCGGCTCGACGGAGCCAGTCGGCCTTCTCTACTCTCTACGGGATGCGACGCGTCCTCGTCACGGGTGCGGCCACCCGGACCGGTGGCCGCATCATTCAGCATCTCGAGCAGATTCCCGGCACCGAGGTGTTCGCCGTCGACGACCTGGATCCGGTCGAGCGGTTCACCTCCCACTTCGAGCGGCTGGATATCGATCACCTGTCGTTTGCCCGTTACCTCCTCGACCTGGAGCCGCAGACGGTGGTCCATCTCCAAACGGTTGATCGTTCCGCCCTCCACGGGTCGACGCGGGCCCACGAGGAATCTACGGTCGGTGCTCAAGCCCTCTTCGGCGCTATCGGACGCTGCGAGGCGGTGCGTCACGTGATCGTGAAGTCGGACGGCGCGGTGTACGGAGCCAGCCCCCGCTCGCCTTCCGTGGTGACGGTCGACTCGCGCCTGGAACGGTCCGGCGGCCGATACCAGCGCGACCTCGAACAGATGGAACTGTTCGTCCGCGAAACCGCGGAACGCCACGATCACGTCGACTACACCATCCTGCGCCTTGCCCCGATCTTCGGCCCGACGATCAACAACCCCATCAGCGCCTACCTCACGCTTCCCGGCGTGCCGACACTGCTTGGCTTCGATCCACGCCTCCAACTCATCTCTGAGCGGGACGCACGCGACGCGTTCCTCCACGCGATCGAACGTCCAACACCGGGAACCTTCAACGTCGCGGGACGTGGCCAGCTCTACCTCTCTCGCATCTTGCGTCTTGGCAGACGAGTACCGCAGCCGCTCCCGAAGCGAGCATTCCACGCGGCGCTTCGGGGCCTTGCAGGCACCGGGATCCCACTCCCGAAGCACACGATTGCGCTCCTCAAGCATGGGCGCGTGATGGAAACGTCGGGCATGGAGGACGTCCTCGGGTTCCATCCCGAACTCACCTGTCGCCAGACGACGATGGTCGCCTACAGCCGAGTCCCCCGCGAGGCCGGACGGTGAACCGGGACACGCTTGCAGCGCTGACCAAGGCCGAACTCCTCGACCTGGCGCGCGCTGCAAGCCTGGCCGGCCGCTCGAAGATGAACAAGGCCGAACTCGTCGAGGCGCTCGCCACACCGACGCCCGCAGGGGCGGGAACCCTGATCGAGAATGCCGCCACGCTCTTCCCGATTCCCGGGGTCAGCGAAGAGGACCGCGCCGAGGCTCGCGTCCGGCGCGCCGGTCTGTACGCCCGGCTGGCAGGTCTCGTCGATCAGGATCAGCGCTGCCAGTGGCGCGGCATCGAGGGACACGGCTGCGGGCTCCCCGTTGTTCGCGGAGCCGAGGCGTGCACGCTACACGGTGGGCCAGACCGGTATGACGTCGCCGTGCCGGCTACCGGGCGGCTCGGCTTCGACGCGTGGCCAACCCTGTTCCGACACCTGCATCTGGCCACCTACGACGTCGATCCCATCGGACTCGACCCGGTGATTCACGAGATGGCCTGGCACGTGATGAACGGCCTCTACTACGACTACTTCCGCGTCGACGTCACGGGGATCGAGAATGTGCCCATGGAGGGTCCGGCGATGCTGGTCGCCAACCACGGTGGCGCTGCACTCCCCTACGACGCGGCAATGCTGGCTCTGGCAGTTTTGAACGGCGCGCCGCGCCCACGGCGGGTTCGAGTGAGCGCAACCGAGATCTTCAACATGCTCCCGTGGGTATCGCACATGTATCGCAAGGTCGGAGCCGCATACGCCAGCCGTGACGACGCCCGGTACCTCCTCGAACACGGTGGGCTGCTCGGTGTCTTCCCCGAAGGATCGTCGGGCTTCATGAAGCCGGTGTGGGAGGCATACCACGTGCAGCGGTTCGGTCGGGGTGGGTTCGTCCACCTCGCCGAGACGACGGGCGTACCCATCGTGCCGGTCGCGATCCTCGGTGCCGAAGAGGTACATCCGGCGGTCGCCGTCTCCAAGCGCCTCGCCCAGTTGGTGCGGATGGTGTTCCCGCAGCAGCGTGTGGAGGAGATCGCCATCTTCCTGAACCCCATCCCCCTCCCGGTTCGTTGGCACATCCAATTCCTCCCACCGGTGCTTCCCGAGAACCCCGGCTCCGAGCCAGACCCGTTGCGGATGCTCGAAAGGTCCGAGGACATTCGACGATCGGTTCAGACGGCGCTCGATACTCAACTCGCTGCGCGCGGTACCGCCTTCTCGTAGCCGGCGGCCACGCACACCGACAAGTGCTAGCAATAGTTAGCACTCTGCGATATGCTGCAATCATCGTGAAGAGCCCGACAGTCCCCGATGTAGGGGCATTCATCAAAGAGCAACGGACGCGATCCGCGATGTCTGTTCGCAAGCTCGCCGATCAGGCAGGGATCTCAAACCCCTACCTCTCACAGATCGAGCGCGGCCTGCGCAAGCCGTCGGCCGAGATCCTCATGTCGATCGCCAGGGCCCTCGACATCCGGACCGAATCGCTCTACGAGCGTGCGGGCTTGCTCGACGACATCGAACATTCCGGCGTCGAAGAAGCAATCGCAGCAGACCCGGCCCTGACCAAGGCCCAGAAACAAGCGCTGGTGGAGATCTATCGAAGCTTCGCCCGCGACGAACAGGAGGAGGCGACATGACCTCAGTCATGGACACCCAGAAAGAGAACGTCACGAAGGCGTTCTACGCAGCCGTCGGAGCACCGATGGTGACCGGCCGTAAGTTCGTGGAATTCGGAACGAATCTGTTCACGGAGACCTCGATCGACGACCTCGAGGCCGCCGGCCGCGAGGTGACCGGTGCAATCCGCGACTCACGCGTCGCCGAGCAGATCCAGGAGAGCGTCGATCTCATCCAGGAGGCGAAGGTCGTCGAGCAGATCCAGGTCAGGGTCGACGTCGACCAGTTCCAGGAGCGCGTCGAGGTGCTCCGCGAGCAACTCGAAACGGCACTCCACAACTGGCGCGAGCAGTTCACGCCAGGCGTGGCGGGACCGAAGCCGGTCAAGGTCGAGGTCGAGGCAGAAGAGACGACGTCCGCCCAGAAGGCGGATTCCAGGAAGACGACGGCCAAGAAGACCACGGCCAAGAAGACGACGGCAGCCAGGAAGACCACCGCCAAGAAGGCTACACCCAAGAAGACGGCGCCCAAGAAGACCGCCGACGACAAGTAGCAGTCCCATCTCGAACCGAAGTCCCGACCGATCGGTCGGGGCTTCGTCGCGTCCAATCTGGATCGCTAGTGGGTGACGAGCGGTTCGAGAGCCTTCGCCTCGTCGACCCAACCGGCGACCATGCCCTCAGTGGGGAGGCGACGAACCAGCCGTTTCCTGAGATTCAGTTCGGTCATCGCCTCGAGCAGACGTTCAGAATTCCGTCGACGGAGTTCGCGGATGGTATCGACACCCGCGACCTCGAGAAGGTCTGCATACTCGGATCCGACGCCGGTGATCCTCAACAGATCCGCCCGGTTCGCCCAGGAGAGGATGTCGCTCTCCGGCAAACCCGTCTCTCTGGCCAACCGCCGCCGCCCGGTGCGCGTGGCCGCTACCTTGAGCAGCGAGTCTGTGGTGCGCACCCCCGCTTTGCGCAGCTTGGTCTCGTTGCGGTGGCCCATGGACTGAATTGCAGAAATCGATGCCATCCCGCTCCCCTTTTCCAGACACTCTGAAGCGATGGGGCCGCAATCCTAACGGACGCGGTCGCCGTCGGGCCAGCCGCCCGCCTGCCGCCCCGGAAGGTCGCCGGGTTCCAGAATCCGCGGAGCAGCGAGGTGTTCAAACCAGATCTCCTCGACCCGATCGGGATGCGTCTCGAGCAGATCGAGGATGTCGACGTCACCTTCGGACCCCAACAGACGCTCCCAGATCCCTCTCCCGAGGATGACGGGGAAGTCCCGCCGGTATCGGTACTTCGGAACCGACGCGGCTGCCCCCTCTGCCGCTTCGATCAACTCGACAACGTCCTCTGCCGTGACTCCCGGTTGGTCGGCACGAGCGATCAGGACGAGATCGGTCGCCGGACCCCGCATGACCACATCGAGGCCGACCCGGAGCGAGGCTGCGGAGCCTTCCCTCCACTCCAGATCGATCACCACCGTCGCGTCGGTTGGTGCCATGCCGGCGAGAATATCCTCGGCGTCTGGGCCGAGAACGACGACAGCTTCATCGACCGGCCACGTCGCGACGTCGGCAAGGACCCGGTTGATCAGCGGGGTTCCGCCGATGTCACTCAGGAACTTCGAGCCGGTGAAGCCGGTTCCGGGTTCGTTCGCAAGAACCACAGCAACGGTTCGCGCCACAGTCTCTCCTTCACGGGGCGGGTAACGCTACCGCAGTAGCCGTTCCGTCGAATCGATCCGTGGTGCCAGGCAGCTCACGATCAGTCGGCTTCGGATTCGATGGTGCCGTCGGCCTACGCCTCGATCGGTGCCTCGGCCTGTTCGCGTTGTGCGTTGATCCAATCCTCGAAGTCCTGTCGCGACACGCGCCACTCCCTGCCGAACTTCACCGCCGGGAGTGCGCCGGAACGCAATTGACTCGTCACAACGAACGGGGAGACATCCATGTATTCGCATATATCTGCGACGGAGAGCCACTCCTTGTTGATGTCGACGGTGATGCGGTTCACTCCCCTGTTCTACCCCACTCAGCGCCGATCGTCCAGGAGTGTCTTCGAGAGCCAGCGTGCCGACGACACGGGAAGACTGTGGATAACCCCTTGCGAGCCCCTCATTTCCGCCGTAAGGTTCCGCCTTGACTGCGGCCAACCCGGTCGCTCTGCATGGTTTGCAGGGGCAGCAACGGATGGAGCATTCCGGGGAGAATGACGCATGAAGATTGAGGCCACAACCGTTGAAGCGCACCGATTCGGGACCGTACGCCGCAAAGGCTATGACCCCGTCGAGGTCGACCGTGTCATGGATCGCTTGGTTGCCACGCTCCGATCGTACGAACACGATACCGACCTCCTCGAAGCCAGGGTTCAGGAGGCCGACGAGTCAGTGGACGCCATCCGGCGGACGTTCGTCGCCGCACAGCACACCAAGCAGGAGATGATCAGCGAGGGAGCCGCCAGGGCCGATCAGATCGTGGCCAACGCGCAGCGCGATGCAGCCCAGCGCCTCGAGACCGCTCGCGTCAAGATCGACCAGATGCACTTCGAACGCGACCAGGTGATCATCGAAGCGCACGGCCGGTGGGAGAAGCTTGTCACCGAGGCCGACGAGGCGTCATTCGAGATGATGCTCGAGGCGGAGACCGCACGCGCCTCCGCCATCGGCGACCGCCAGCACGTCATCGAGCTCAGCGAACACGCCGCGGAAGCCAGATTGGCAACGGCTGCAGAAGAGGCCGATCGGATCGCAAACGAGATCGTCGGCGAGGCGAGCCGCGAGGAACTCCGCATCTCTGCACGCCTCGATCACCTCCGCGCAGCGATCACCGAAGTCGAGATCAAGATCCACGATCTGGCGGCCGTCGCCACGCCGTATACCGAGCAGATGGCCGACATCATCGACCTGACCAACGTCGAAGAAGACCAACCGCTGGCAGGCTCAGGGCGGAGCTAGAGGGGCCCGCTGTCGATTGCGGGCCGTCCGCCACCGGGCGGCCCGCGCGCAGCGCACCGTGATATCAGTTCTTGAGTGGCCTCTGCTGATCGGCCGGGCCATACTGGACCTATGACTGACCAGTACTACCAGGAAGACAGCCAAGCGACCACGGTTCTCGTCCTCGGGATCCTGTCGCTCGTGCTGTGCCAGATCCTCGGCCCAATCGCATGGGTGATGGGGAACAAGGAACTCGCCGGGATCGATGCCGGTCTGCGACCGCCGCAGAATCGCGGCACCGCTCAGGCCGGGAGGATTCTCGGTATCATCTCAACGGTTCTGATGATTATCGGGATTGCGTTCCTGTTCTTCGCTCTCGTCATCGGCTTGTTCGCCGCCACGACGTGATCACAACGTTCGCCGCGAGGTCCCGACTGGGACAGGGATCGCTGCTTGCGATCCCGTTCGTCGCGGCGATCGCACTTGCGACCGTCAACCCCTCGGACGCGAGTCCGACGATCTGCGGGTTCGCCAACTGCACCGGGGTGGCGTGCCCCGGGTGTGGAATGACGAGGGCCGCCGGTCACCTGGTCAGGGGCAATGTCATGGAGGCGCTGCGCTACCACCCCCTCATCCTCCTGGTTGTCGCTGAACTCCTCGGAGCTTGGACCATCTGGCTGGCGCACCGAGCGGGTTGGATCCAGTGGCATCATCGCCGATGGGTCAACTACGTCCTTGGAGGAACGGCAGCGCTCCTGCTGGTCGTCTGGGTCGTTCGCTTGGCGAACGGCACGACGCCGCCCGTCTGACCTGCCCTCATGACGCGGCGTCGAGGTTGACCAGAACGGTCGGGGACCCCTCCGACTCGTGCTCCGGAACGATCAAGCCTTCGATGTAGAGGTCGGCGATGAGGCGCGCTGCAGACAACTCGAAGAGACTGAGGTGTTCAGCGACCTGCTGAACCGTTGCACCGCTGCCGATTGCGGCGAGAATCGGCCAGGCCGGCGCCGGGATGACCGCCCGGGTCACACCAGGATCGAGGTGGGGACGCATGACGAACCGGACAGAGGAGTCGGGCAGAATGCGGGCGATCTCGGCCCACTCCTTGCGCCGCCCGTCCGCCGCTGCGAGAACCTCTCCTGCCTCGAACCGTTGGATCTCCGTCTCTCCATAGGCCCGCGTTGTCACACCTTCGACGAACCAGAAGCGCCCGGCGACGTTGTGCTCGAGACGGACGAGCACCTCGCCGATCTGCTGCAGAATCAGCGGGCGGGCCGGATCGGGCCACTTCCCGCCCGGGTTGCGGCCGCGGCGATCGCGTTCCGGTCGGCTGCCGAGGCGGGCGAGGGCCGCGATGGAACCATCTCCGTCGCGCGTCGTGGCATACGTCACACGGCCATCCACGAAGAACACCCGGCCGGTCAGATACCCCGTCTCAACCCGGAGCACCCCGGTCTGATGCCGTTGCGCGAGCAGCACCACAACGTCCCGCAACGGGAACGCAGCAAGATCCCCCTGAAGTAGGTCCATGTCCCCCTATCGGCCCCCGAATTCCTTCCCCTTAGGGGAAGGTGGCAGCGCCGCCAGGCGCTGACGGAAGGGGTCACCACCTCTCCACACGAGCGAGAGAACCCTCCGCCACCCATACTCCGCTCCTCGGCTCCTCCCCGCCGGACCGGCGACCGGCGACCGGCGGCAAAGAGAGCCCGCCCCCGGCTCCCCTTCGTCGGGGGCCAAGGACGGGCTCTCGCTGGTAGCTGGCAGCTGGCAGCTGGCAGCTGGTAGCTGGTAGCTGGTAGCTGGTCCTACCTCGGGTTCACGATCTGTGCTTGCGCTGCTGCGAGACGGGCGATCGGTACACGGAACGGTGAGCAGCTCACGTACTTCAGACCGAGATCGTGGCAGAGAGCGATCGAGCGTGGCTCGCCGCCGTGCTCGCCGCAGATGCCGGCCTCGAGGTCCGGGCGAACCGACTTCGCCTTCTCGAGCGCGATGGCCATCAACTGCCCGACACCGTCGGGGTCGATCGTGAAGAACGGGTTGTCGGCCAGGATTCCCTCCGACAGGTACTCCATGAGGAAGCCCTTCTCGGCGTCGTCCCGGCTGATGCCGTACGTCATCTGCGTGAGGTCGTTCGTCCCGAAGGAGATGAACTCGGCGTACTCGGCGATCTGGTCTGCCGTCACGGCAGCACGTGGGATCTCGATCATCGTGCCGAATTTGTAGTCGACCTCGACACCCTGCTCGGCCATGACGTCCTTGGCTTCCTGCTCGAGAACGCTGCGCTGACGCGCAAGCTCGTTCACATGGCTGGTCAGCGGGATCATGATCTCAGGATGCACGTCGACACCCTCGCCGGCGACCAGGCAAGCTGCCTCGATGATCGCCCGCACCTGCATGCGGGTCAGTTCGGGGCGCAGAATGCCGAGACGCACCCCGCGCAGACCCAGCATCGGGTTCTCTTCGCGCAGTGCCTCGACACGGTCGAGCATCGCGGCCTTCTCGGCAATCTCTGCCTCGATCGCAACCGCATCGCCGCCGGTAGCGAGCGCGATCCTGAGATCAGCGATCTCGTTGGTGAGTTCGCCCCAGCCGGGGAGGAACTCGTGCAACGGTGGATCGATGAGACGGATGACGACCGGGTAGCCGTCCATGGCCCGGAAGAGACCTGCGAAGTCCTCGCGCTGCATGGGAAGCAGCGAGAACGTCACTTCCTCACGCTCGGCGAGGTCGTCGGACAGGATCATCTTCTGGACGATCGGGAGCCGCTCCGGTTCGAAGAACATGTGCTCGGTCCGACAGAGGCCGATACCGCGGGCGCCGTAGAGACGGGCACGCTCAGCATCGATCGGGTAGTCGGCGTTCGCCCACACTTCGAGCTTGCGCCGCTCATCCGCCCACTCGAGGATCTTCGTCAGCCATGGATCGTCGATGTCGGGGACGTCGGTCTCGACCTTGCCGAGGAAGACCTCGCCGGTCGTGCCGTCGACGGAGAGCCAGTCGCCCTCGTTGACCACGATGTCGCCCATGACCATTGTCCGAGCCTTGAGGTCAATATCGAGTTCGGAGGCACCGACAACCGCCGGCTTGCCGAACTGACGAGCGACCAGCGCCGCGTGGCTCGTGCGCCCACCACGGGTGGTGACGATGCCTTCAGCGGCGAGCATGCCGTGAACATCATCCGGCTTGGTCTCGGGACGACCGAGGATCACCGGCTTGCCCTCCTTCGCCCAGGCCTCTGCAAGGTCCGGATCAAAAGCAACGACACCGACGGCAGCGCCCGGTGAGACGTTGAGGCCGAGGGCGATCTTCCGATCACCTTCGAGCGCCTCGGTCTTCGACGCCAGGTTGAACTGGGGATGGAGGAAGAAATCGACGTGATCGGTCTCGACGCGCATGAGCGCCTCGTCCTTGGTGATCATGCCTTCATCGACCATGTCGACCGCGATGCGGACCGCAGCCTGCGCGGTGCGCTTGCCGTCACGGGTCTGGAGAAGCCACAGCTTCCCCTTCTCGACCGTGAACTCCATGTCCTGCATGTTGCGGAAGTGGGTCTCGAGCTTCCTGGCGTAGTCCTCGAACTCCGCGTAGGCCTCGGGGAGGTCACCGGCGAGTTCGGCGATCGGGTGCGTCACCCGGATACCGGCAACGACATCTTCGCCCTGGGCGTTGATCAGGTAGTCACCTTCGAGACGATTCTCGCCGGTGGTTGCGTTGCGGGACATCGCGACGCCGGTGCCCGATCCGTCGCCCATGTTGCCGAATACCATCGTCTGCACGTTGACGGCGGTCCCGAGGTCGTGGGCAATCTTGGCGGCGTCGCGGTATGCGAACGCACGCTTGCCGTTCCATGACTTGAAGACGGCTTCGACGGCCATCAGCAACTGCTCGCGAGGATCCTGCGGGAAGTCCATGCCGGTCTCGGCCTTCACGATGGCCTTGAAGCGCTCAAGCACCTTCGCCAGAGCGGCAGCATCGAGATCGGAGTCGGTCTCGACGCCGGCTTCCGCTCGGGCCTCCGTGAGCACCTCTTCGAACGGATGGTCATCGACGCCCATAACGACGCTGCCGAACATCTGCACGAGGCGGCGGTAGGAGTCGTAGACGAATCGCTCGTCGCCGAACGCAACGACCATCCCGGGGAGGACCTCGTCGTTGATGCCGATGTTGAGAACGGTGTCCATCATCCCGGGCATCGAGAACTTGGCGCCGGAGCGACACGACACGAGGAGCGGCGAGTCGGCCGATCCGAAGTTCTTGCCCAGGCCCGCCTCGACGGTGGCGAGGGCGTCGTTCAGCTGGTCGAGGAGGCCGTCGGGGAAGCTCTCATTGTTGTCCAGGTAGGCGTTGCATGCCTGCGTTGTGATGGTGAACCCGGGGGGAACCGGCACGCCGGTACGCGACATCTCACCGAGGTTCGCGCCCTTTCCACCGAGCAATCCGCGCACCGCGTCCCAGTCACCGCCGACTGATTCTTCGGCCTGGTCAACCTCGTCGAACCGATAGACCCACTTTTGCATCCTGTGCTCCTTCTCTGCCTGGATTGAAAACGACTCGGTAACGCGGGTCGCGCAAGCGCGCGCGAACGACAGCATTCCGAGCCCTGAACGGTACCGTTCTCTCGATGCATCGAATCCGATTCCTTCGCGTTCTCGGCTTCTTGGCACTGGCGGCCGTCATCGGGGCCTGTTCGGACGGCGCGGCAGCGTCTTCCCCGTCGACGACTGCGTTCGCGACGATCACCACGCTTCCTGCTCCGACGACCACGGCAACAACCTCGACAACCGCTCCTCCACCGCCGTCGACCACTGTTGTGGAGTCCACAACAACGCCCTCCACGGAGCCACCGCCCGAACCGAGAGAGCGCCTCGTCATCAACGGGACCGGCGATGTGAACCTCGACCCGACCTTCGTTCGGTCCTTCCCCTCAACCGGCTACGAGTACGCATGGTCCGGCCTCGACGACGTCTTCCACCGGGACGACCTCACCGTCGTCAACCTCGAATGCTCCGCATCGGATCTGGGCACACCGTGGGACAAGCCCTGGACATTCCGCTGCGACCCGGAAGCGCTGCCCTCGATGGCAGCGGCCGGTGTGGACGTGGCGAATCTCGCGAACAACCACGCCATCGATTTCGGGTTCGAAGCGATGCTTGACGCCCGCAGCAATCTCGAAGCCGTCGGTATCGATCCCGTCGGCGCGGGCAAGAACCCTGCTGAGGCCTACGGCCCGGTCCTCATAGAGCGGAACGGGTGGACGATCGCGATTCTCGGAGGTGGTGGCGTGCATCCCGAGACGGGATCTTGGATCGTCACGGATGAGCGGCCCGGGATGACCGACGGCGATTCGGCAGAGGCGATGACGGCGGCGATCCGCGCCGCGGATGAGATGGCAGACCTTGTTCTCGTCACGATCCACTGGGGCGAGCAGGGGACCACGAAGCCGCGTCCGTTCGAGATCGCTCTCGCTGAGGCGTTCATCGACGCCGGCGCCGACGGAGTGTTCGGCCACCATCAGCACATGCTCCAACCGCTCGGCTGGTACGAAGGGAAGCCGATCGCCTGGGGTCTTGGCAACTTCGTCTGGCAGGCGCATCCCGCAGAAGCCCGGAAAACGGCCATCGCCCAGTTCGTCTTCGAACCGGATGGCCGTATCGGCGCCTGCCTCGTCCCCGTCGTGATCGAAGACACCGGCCACCCCGTCCTCCAACCCGGCTCAGAAACCCCCTGCGCCCCCGCCCCCGGCGCGAAGTGAGGAGCCGAGCAGTCGAGGAGCGGAGTAGCTGAGGAGCGAAGGCGACGGTCTTCGCCTCTCGCACTTCGTGGGAGAGGCGCGAGCACCGGCCGCCATGCCGGAGCGCAGCGGAGAGGGCTTTGGGAGCCCGAATCGCCCAGATGAGGCCTGCCGCGCTCTGCGCTACACGACCCGGAACACCGGATGGCTATCCGCCACCGCGATGAAGTCGTCGACGGTCGGTTCCTTCGGGACGTCGAAGTAGGCGCCGACGATGCGTTCGAGGGAGTTGAAGTATGCCGCCAGGACGGGTCCTGCCTCTTCTGCGTCAACCTCGACGACCGTGATGTGGTCGTTTGACCCGCCACGTCTGAGGGTGGCTTCGCCTGCGGCCCGGATGTTGTGCACCCACGCCGTGGCCCCGTATGGCGCAACGAGATAGCGAGCCCCGTTCATCTCGACCGGAGTGACGGGGACGGTCCGTGGTTCGCCGGATCGGCGGCCGGTGACCGTCAACTCCCACGAGGGACCCTTCCCGAGTCGCGCCATCGTCGATGCCGTCTGGTTGATGGCCCGGCGCATGCGGGTGACCTTGTATTGCTTCGGCATGGCGCGACTCTACCCACCCCGACGCACCCGGTGCCTGCCTCCTACAATCGCTCTATGAGTACGGTCATCGCAGTCGCGAATCAGAAGGGCGGAGTGGCGAAGACCACGACCGTCCACACGCTCGCTGCGGCCCTCGTCGAACGTGGGCGGCACGTCCTCATGGTGGACCTCGACCCGCAGGCGTGCCTCACCTACGAGAACGGACTCGATCCCGACCATCTCGAGGCCACCGTCCACGATGTCATGCTCGGCCGCGCCGACATGGCGGACGTCATCGTGACGGTGAACGGCATCGACCTCGTCCCTTCATCCATCGACCTCGCCGGTTCGGAGATCCACCTGCTGACGAAGACGGGACGGGAGTTCGTCCTCGGACGTGCGCTCAAGGCGGTGGCCGACAACTACGACTACGTGTTCATTGATTGCGCCCCGTCGCTCGGCATCCTCACCCTCAATGGACTCACCGCCGCTTCACACGTGCTCATCCCATTCCAGGCCGAGACGCTCTCCCACCGGGCTGTCGGTCAGCTTCTGGAGACGATCGAAGACGTCCGCGCCTACACCAACGCCGACCTCGAGGTGCTCGGAGCGGTCGCAACCATGTTCGACCGCAGGACGAATCTGGCACGGCAGGTGCTCCTCGAGGTATCCGAGACCCACGGCATCGAGGTGCTCCCGCCGCCGATCCCGCGTTCCGTCAAAGTCGCCGAAGCGCCGGGAAGGGGCCGCTCGGTTCTCACCCATGCTCGTCGATCAAAGAGCGCAGAGGCTTACCGGGAGCTCGCCGCGCACATCGAGGACCGGACATGACGGGCCGCTCTGACCCTCAGGGCAAGCGTGCGCTCTTCGAAACGCCGCCGGCGGAGATCGATGATCCACTCGCTGACGATGTGCTGCATGAACCCGAACGGCGCGACGGACAGGCAGCGCTGTTCTCCACAGGCGAGCACCAGTTCGCCACCGGCGTCATCGATTGCTCTCACTGCGGCACCAAGACCCGAGCGTCTCACATCGACATCGGTGTTCGGATCGCCCTGATCTCGTTGTGGATCCCCGGCAAGCACTTCAGCCGGTGGATGCAGTGCCCGAACTGCCAGCGGCGCTCTTGGTGCCGTGTCGATTGGCGGGGCTAGGCCGTCCCCAGGAACCGCAACCGATCGACAACCACGCGGGTGTGGTCGCCGGTTGCCACCGTCCGGTCGCCTTCGTGAGCCGTGAGTCGGAACGAAACGGATCGGCCGGCCGTACGCACGACCTCAGCGGTCGCGATCACCGCTGCCCCGACGAAGGACGCTGCCAGGTGATCAATGGCGACCCGTGTGCCGACGGAGGTCTCGCCGTCGCTGAGGCCGTCTGCAATCGAGGCGACGGCGGCCTCCTCGAGGAGCGCGATCAGGCGGGGCGTGGCGAGAACCGGTACGTCGCCGCTCCCGAGAGCGATCGCGGTGTCCGATTCTCCCGCGGTGAGGGTCACCGATGCGGTGGCGCCGATCTGGATTTCCATATGGACCAGACTGTACCGCTCTGCCCACGGATCCGAACGGTGAAGGAATGGTCCATCTGATGATCGATCTCGCCCGAACGGACGTCGTCTGCCGGGAGGCGACGACACCGTGAGGCACCCCATCGACCAACTCGGCGGTGCGATCGTCTCTCACGGCCCGCAGCGCCTCCGGTTCTTCACCGACGGCTGGGGCGATCTCTCGGTGATTGACAGCATCACCGTGCCAACCGGCGTGCCGGACCCGGTCCAGATCGAGTGGGTCTCGGAGACCGCCGAGGACGGTCTGGTGACCTCGGTCGGCATCTTCGAGAGTCCTGCCGAAATGCTGCCTGCCCACGCCCACCATGGAGCCGTCACTCGCGTCCTTCCTGCTGAGGGAACCGATCGGACCGTCGTGCTGATGGCGGCCTGGAACGAGCACGACTCGCGGGCCCGTTTCGGGATCGCCCGGCGCCTTGCCCGGAGAGGGATCGGGAGCCTTGTCCTCGAGAATCCGTACTACGGAATCCGCCGTCCGGACGACCTCGACGGACAGCCCATCCGAACGGTCAGCGACTTCTTCCGCATGGGCATCGGGGCGGTGATGGAAGGACGGGGGTTGCTGGCGACCGTTCGGGAGAGCGGCGAGACGCCCGGTGTCGCCGGCTATTCGATGGGCGGGAACATGTCGGCGCTCGTCAGTTCCACGATGCCGTTCCCGGTCGCGACCGCGCCACTGGCTGCTGCCTACTCGCCATCGCCGGTCTACCTCGATGGAGCACTGCGCGGCGGCATCGCCTGGGACGCTCTCGGTGGTGTGGAGACCGCGGAGCCACGGCTGCGGGAGGCCCTGCTCGCTGCCTCGGTCCTCGACCGTCCCGCTCCCGATCACGCCAAGCATGCCGTGCTGGTCTCGGCCGAGTCGGACGGGTATGTGCCTCCGGCCACGACGCAGCTCCTCCACGCCCACTGGCCGGGTTCGGAGTTGCGATGGATCGGCGGTGGGCACGCCTCGCTGCTGTGGTTCCACAAGGCCGCGCTCGCTACTGCGATCGCCGACTCGTTCGATCGGCTGTCGCGGTCCGGATCGGCGCCCGCCTCCTGAACTAGCCTCGGGTCGAGCGAGAGCCAATGGACCCAACACTCATCATCTACACCGCGGTGGCGCTGTTCGCGTACGCGCTCGTCTCGAAACGGTTGACGACGACCCCCATCTCGGCTCCGATGGTATTCGTGGGTCTCGGCGTCGCCGGGTACGCGTTCGGAGTCCTCGACACGGTCCAGGTCGACGGGTCCGGTATCGGGGAGGTTCTCGAACTCACGCTTGCGCTGCTGCTCTTCACCGACGCCACCAAGGTCCACGTACAGTCGTGGGAGACCGATATGGATCTGCCGATCCGGCTTCTGACGATTGGGATGCCGCTGACGATCGTGCTCGGCACGATCGGGGCGGCGCTCGTGTTCCCGGCGATTGGCCTCGTGGCGGCGGGACTCATCGCAACGATTCTCGCGCCCACGGATGCGGCCCTTGGCAAGGCCGTCGTCACGAATCCGAGCGTCCCGAGCCGCATACGCGAGGCGCTGGGGATTGAGTCTGGCCTCAACGACGGGATCGCTCTCCCGATCATCCTCTTCCTCATCGCGCTCGGTGAGTCGGAGGAGGGGCGCAGCCTGTGGGGGCTGTTCATCGAGGGTATCGGCTTTGGCGTCCTCGTCGGCCTTGGCCTCGGAGCCGGCGCAGCCCTGGCGCTCGGATACGCCATTCGGCGCTCGTGGATCGCACCGGTGTGGGTCCGGATCACCGTTGTGGCCGTGGCGTTCCTGACGTTCCTCGTTGCCGACGAGATGGGCGGCAGCGGTTTCATCGCCGCCTACGTTGGCGGGAACGCGTTCGGTCGCCTCGTCGAACCCCTCGACCACTCGTCTGGCGAGTTCGGAGAGGACCTGGGGACCATCCTCACGATGATCTCGTTCTTGATCTTCGGTGCATTCATCCTCGGTCCCCGTCAATCCGCATTCACCACAGCGACCGTGATTTACGCGATTCTGAGCCTCACCGTCGTCCGGATGATCCCGGTCACGATCTCGATGATCGGCAGGGAGTTTCGACCACCGACGGTCCTCTACCTCGGGTGGTTCGGACCACGAGGTCTCGCCTCGATCATCTTCGCCGGCCTGTTGGTGGAAGAGACCGGCTTGGCAGGATCCGAGGTCATCGTGTCCGCGGTCATCGTCACCGTCACCCTCAGCGTCGTGCTCCACGGCGCAACGGCACCATGGGGCGCCAATCGGTACGCAGCATGGGTTGCCGCCCAGGAGACGATCGCTGACGACGCGCCTGAAGCGTCTTCCGCCACCGACGACTGAAAGTGTCCGGGTTGCTAGGCGCTCTTCACCTGGAAGCCGGCGATGATCTGCAGGATTCCGTCGAAGATGAAATAGATACCGGCGATGATCGCGAGCACCGTCAGAGACGCCGCGGGCCAGAGGAGGACGACGGCGCCGGCGAGAACCGCGATGACGCCGCCGGCGATCACCCATCCGCGGTTCTCCATGTCGCCGTCTCCGATGCCACGGAACACGTCGACGAGACCGGTGATGATCCAGAAGATCGCTGCGATGAGCACGATGATGCCGATGGTCTCGGACGGGTTCCGCATCACGACGATGCCGAGCACGATGCCGACCACACCAACGATCGCCAGCACCCACCGGCTGTCCGAGTCGCCCCCGAAGAGCGCGATCAGGAACCGCATGATGCCGAAGAAGAGCATCCAGATGCCGATCAGGAAGCCGACCACCGTCAGCGTCTTCCCCGGCCAGAACAGCAGCGCAGCACCGATGAAGATGCTGATGACTCCGGATATGAGCAACAGCCACCAGTAGCTCTTGAGTTCCTTGTACACGGACGCCTGCATGCGTCTTCCTCTCGCTTGGATGCCGGGATGCTACCCGACCACCCGCCACGAACCCAGGGTTCTCCACCTTGTATATGGCGCCGACAGCCCGCGGAATGAGACCGCGTCGCGATCGGTCCGATTCTGTGGGCTGTCGGCGCCAAATGGGATGCGGAGAACCCTGGGTTCGTGGCGCTAGGCGACGATGGTCTCGCCGTCGAGTTGCTGAACGACGAATGCGACGACGAGGGTGTCACGGCGCGGCCACCCGTCGAGGTGGTCGGTCGCCGTTGCGTTCGCGTAGGACTGGAATTCGGCCGGTGACATGACCGGTTGCGGTTGCACGACGAGTTCGAGACCCGGGCGTGCCTTCAGGTCCCCGCCGACGAGGTCGAACGCCTCCATCTCCACGACGGCGAGCCTCAACTCCTGACAGCGGCGCACGAAGTTCAACGCTACGTCTCGCGGGAAGAACCCTTCTCCGTCCTCAGAGCGGAACGCGGCAAGCGGGTCGAACTCCGAAAGCAGGTCGACCGTGGCCGGATCCTCTTCCGACCAGTCGTCTGCTTCGTCCTCGCGCTTCGCCTGCGCCCTCGCTCCTCCGACCTGCACCAAGCCGTCAACCTGGTCGAAGGCCAACGGGTCGACGATCCGTTCGGCCATCTCCAGAACGCGGAACAGGTCGCGGACTTCGAGGTCGTGCACATCATCTTCGCCTGCGGGATAGATCTGGACGACCGTCGACGATCCATCCCAGAAGACCATGCCGACGAACTCGTTCTCCATCCAGATCTCGACGACCGGTTCGTCAAAATCCTCTCGGTCGGTCTCGATGATGCGGAGGGGGATCATGTGGCTCCGTGGTAGCGGACCGTCAGGATACCGCCCGTGCGGCTACGCCTCGATCTGCACGCCGCGCCAGAAGGCGACGCGACCGGCGATCTCGGCGGCTCCCGGCTTCGGGTCGTCGTAGAACCAGGCAGCGCCCGGATTGGCCTGGTCGTCGACGCTCACATCGAA
>Ga0316191_10000556_pt1 | contig 24443 bp, 23 predicted proteins | sample Eddworburr2cm_MG_FD_204928 | JGI IMG/M metagenome (GOLD analysis project Ga0316191, IMG submission 204928) | Coastal sediment microbial communities from Maine, United States - Eddy worm burrow 2 cm | ecosystem: Environmental > Aquatic > Marine > Coastal > Sediment | place: USA: Maine... | reverse complement strand
CAATTGCCCTGCCCGTCGATGACCGGATAGCGGTAGCTGAAATCCTGCGCCATCAATACCATAGCTTCGTAGCAGGCGGAGTCGCCATGCGGATGGAATTTGCCGATCACATCACCCACCGTTCGCGCCGACTTTTTCGGTTTCGATGCGGCCGACAGTCCGAGCTCGCTCATCGCGTAGATGATGCGCCTCTGCACGGGTTTCAGCCCGTCGCCGATGTGTGGCAACGCGCGATCGAGGATGACGTACATCGAATAATTGAGGTAGGCCCGTTCCGAGAAGGCCTTCAACGACATTTGTTCGACGCCGTCGAAATTCAGTTCCTGGTTTTCCATTAGGTCCCCCGCAATCCGGCTCACACGTCTGCCAGATTGCCCTTTCGCTCGAGCCATGCGCGCCGGTCGGCGGCTCGCTTCTTCGCCAGCAGCATGTCCATCAACTGGTCCGTGTTGTCATCGCCTTCCAGTGTCAGCTGGACCAGGCGGCGTGTTTCCGGTGCCATCGTCGTCTCGCGCAGCTGCACGGGGTTCATTTCACCGAGCCCTTTGAACCGGGTGACGTTGACTTTGCCGCGCAATTTCTCGGCCGCAATCCGTTCGAGAATCCCCTCGCGTTCGGCCTCATCGAGCGCGTAAAAAACCTTTTGCCCGATATCGACGCGGTACAATGGTGGCATCGCAATATACACATGGCCGGCATCGACGAGGCTGCGGAAGTGGCGCAGGAAAAGTGCCGACAACAAGGTCGCGATATGAAGACCGTCCGAGTCCGCATCCGCCAGCACGCACAGTTTGTGATAACGCAAGCCCGACAAGTCGCTGCTGCCCGGATCGATTCCCATCGCGACGCTGATATCGTGCACTTCCTGCGAAGCGAGCACTTGCTGATGCTCCACCTCCCAGGTATTGAGTATTTTGCCGCGCAAGGGCATTACCGCCTGGAACTCCTTATCCCGCGCCTGCTTGGCGGAGCCGCCGGCGGAATCACCCTCGACCAGGAACAACTCGGAGAGCTCGGGCTGCTGGCTCGCGCAATCAGCGAGCTTTCCCGGTAAAGCCGGACCGGAAACCACGCGTTTGCGTACAACTTTCCTGCTCGCCTTGAGCCGGCGCTGGGCACTGGAAATCGCCAGTTGTGCGATCCGTTCACCGCTGTCCGCATGCTGGCTCAACCACAGCACGAAAGCATCCTTGACCACGCCGGACACAAATGCGGCGCATTCGCGCGACGACAGCCGCTCCTTGGTCTGGCCGGCGAATTGCGGATCACGGACCTTGGCGGACAATACGAAAGCCACCCCGTCCCAGACATCGTCTGGCGCCAGCTTGACCCCGCGCGGCAGCAGGTTGCGAAACTCGCAGAACTCGCGCAGCGCCTCGGTCAGGCCACTCCGCAAACCGTTCACATGGGTACCGCCCTGCGCGGTGGGGATCAGATTGACATAGCTCTCGGCTACGGCGGTACCGCCTTCGGGCAACCACACGAGCGCCCAGTCTACCGCTGCATTGTTGCCCTGCATGCTGCCGCAAAAAGTTTCCTCCGGAAGCCGCGGAACGGCACCGAGCGCCTCTACGAGATACTCGTTCAGGCCACCACTGTAGAGCCACTCGAATTTCTCGCCGCTCTTCTCGTTGCTGAAACGCACCTGCAGACCGGGGCACAGCACGGCTTTCGCGCGCAACATGTGAGTCAGACGCGGCACCGAGAACTTGTCGCTGTCGAAATACTTCGGGTCGGGCCAGAAACGTATCGACGTACCGGTGTTCTGCTTGCCGACCTTGCCCACGACCTCGAGCGCACTGGCCGGCTCACCGCCGCGGAAGCTCATGTTGTATTCCTTGCCGCCGCGTTTTACCCAGACCTCGAGATTGCGCGACAACGCGTTGACCACGGACACGCCCACACCGTGCAGACCGCCGGCAAACTCATAATTCCTGTCCGAGAATTTACCGCCAGCGTGCAATCGCGTAAGGATCAGCTCGACCCCGGGGATGTTCTCTGCCGGGTGGATATCGGTGGGCATACCGCGGCCATCGTCGCTGACCTGCAACGATCCATCGGCGTACAACGTAACGTCGATACGTTTGCAATGCCCGGCCAGAGCTTCGTCAACACTGTTGTCGACGACTTCGTGCACAAGGTGATTCGGCCGCGAGGTATCGGTGTACATACCGGGCCTCATCCGCACCGGGTCGAGACCTGACAGGACCTCGATATCGGAGGCTGAATATGCTGAGCTCATTGGGTTTGGCAAGCTAGAAGAACCGGGTCCGATTCTACCGTGAAACCAACCGGCCGGCGCAAACCCGCGCCGGTTGCGGCGCCGTTGCCATATCCGCGGCCGCTTTACCCCTGCGACGGCAAACGGCGACCGCGGCTCGCGCTACCGGCGCCGACGGCCCGGCGTCGCGGCGAATCGACTCAGTCCAGGTCGGCTACCAGCGCCCCGCGTACGTCGGCGGCCAGCGGCTCGACACTGTAGCGGTAATTTTCATGGTCGATTCCGATCGAAAGCGATGCGCCTTCTTGCAACGCGCCGCGCATCTCGGAATCAAACTCGAAACGCATGAAGTGCACGGATGAAGTCTTCTCTTCAGTTTCCCGATCGAGATCTTCATCCGCGATCGCATAAACGCGCGGAAATCCGGCAACCGCCATCCATACCTTTTTCTCGACCCCGATGAGACGCGCCAGTTCGGTCTTGCGTTCCATTGCATCCGGATATTCGAGCATGAACGTGGCCTTGAGGTTCGTCCCGTCCGGGATCAGCGGGTTATATGCGTTCAACTCGTCGGTAATCCCCTCAGCTTCGAAAATCCGCTCTATCCGGAGCATTTCCTGAACCTGGTATTGAACCGTCAGACGGTCCTCGAAGTACAACGTCGCATTCGGCCCGACCGCGACCTGGCGCAGTTTCTTGTGGGCCATCACCCGCGAGCGGAAGTCCGGCCGCTGCCGATGGTAGTCCTCCAGGCTGAGAAGATCGCTTGCTTGCAAATGGTGCATGGGTTGGGTCCTTGGATGTGGGTTGGCCGCGCTCAGATTCCGTAGGCGAGGCGCAGCAGCTTCAATGGATGTGTCGGCGGCACGGCCTGCTCGGCGCCGGCCGCGATCTGATCGCCCGCCATCGGGCAGTCGCTCGCATAAAAATCGGCGCCGGCTTCCTTGACCTTGCGAAAAACGGGCCGGCCGATTTTCATCGAGGTTTCATGGTATTCGCGCTTGACCGCATACGTTCCATTGTGTCCCGAGCAGCGCTCGATCGGCGTCACCGTCGTGTCCGGAACAAGTTGCAGGACGTCGCGGGTTTTCATGCCGATATTCTGCACTCGCAGGTGGCAGGCAACGTGATACGCGACCGAGCCCAGTGAGCGAACGAAATCGGTGCGCAGCTTGGCGTCACGATGACGCAGCATCAGGTATTCGAACGGATCGAAAATCGCCTTTTGCACCTTGGCAACGGCTTCGTCACCGGGGAACATCAGCGGCAACTCCTGCTTGAACATCAGCACGCAGGACGGTATCGGAGCCACGATATCCCAGCCCTGATCGACCAGCCGCGCCAGCACAGGAATGTTCTCTTCTTTCAGCCTCGCAACCTGCTCGAGGTCACCAAGCTCAAGCTTGGGCATTCCGCAGCAACGCTCACGCGGCAACAGGGTCACCGGAATCCCGTTGTGCTCGAACACCGCGACCAGGTCCTCGCCGAGATCGGGGTGAATATGGCGGCCATAGCAGGTGCCGAACAGCGCGACTTTACCCTGAGTCGGACCCGCCGCGACCGGCTCAGCCGCAGCCGGGATGTGGTGTTTCATCCGCCGCGCCAGAGACTTCGGCTGGTAATCGGGTATCGGCGCTTCCGGGTGAACCCCGAGCGTCACGTCGAGGATTTTCTTGCCAATCTCGCTGTGATTGACCGCATTGACGGTTTGCGCGACAACCGGAATCCCCGCGAGCCTGCCTACCATATCGGTCGCCGTCAGGACCTTGTCACGGAACTTCGCGCCCTCGTCGCGAAAGCGCTTGGCCTTGGCGCGCAGCATCAGATGCGGGAAATCGATATTGAATTGGTGCGGCGGCACATAGGGGCACTTGGACATGTAGCACATATCGCACAAATAGCAGTGGTCCACGACTTCCCAGTAGACCTTGCGAGTGATTCCGTCGACTTCGCCGGTTTCGGACTCGTCGACCGCATCGAAAAGTGTGGGAAACGAGTTACACAGGCTGAAACAGCGGCGGCAACCGTGACAGATATCGAACACCCGCTCCAGTTCGCTGAACAACGAGGACTCGTCGTAGAAATCCGGATCGCGCCAGTTCAACGGATGTCGGGTCGGCGCTTCGAGACTCCCCTCACGGGAGCGCGGAGTCGATTCACTCATAACAGTTCCCCCAGCCGCAACGCAGCCGCGACCGGAGCGCTGACCGCTCCGGCCGCGAACCGCGGTCAGTCTTCACGGAATCAGCCGTCGAGCGTATCCAGCGCCTTCTGGAAACGATTGGCGTGCGAGCGCTCGGCTTTGGCGAGAGTCTCGAACCAGTCGGCAATCTCGTCGAAGCCCTCGTCACGAGCGGTCTTGGCCATGCCCGGGTACATATCGGTGTACTCGTGGGTCTCTCCGGCGATCGCCGCCGCGAGATTCGCAGAAGTGGCACCAATCGGCAGGCCGGTGGCCGGATCGCCAACTGCCTCGAGATACTCGAGATGGCCGTGCGCATGACCCGTCTCGCCCTCCGCGGTCGAACGGAAAACAGCTGCAACGTCGTTATAACCCTCGACGTCGGCCTTTGACGCGAAATACAGATAGCGGCGGTTGGCCTGCGACTCGCCTGAGAATGCATCCTTCAGGTTCTGCTCGGTTTTCGATCCCTTGAGGTCGGCCATTTCTGACTCCTTTGAAATTGGTGGTTATGGTGTCGATTCGGTGTTCAGACGAAAAACTCTGCCCGCTCGCCCAGAGCATTAGACTGAGTCTAAAACAATCGTTAACTCTAGAACCCGGGGCCGCGCTTGTCAATTCGTACATGCCCAGACTTCGACCAATTGCATGCCGCGGATTCGGGCTTTGCCAAACCGGCGTTTGACCGTGTGATTCGCGCTCGTGCATCATCGCCTTCGCCGACCCCCTGCAGCCAGTTCACCGAGGCTTAAAGCGCGTGACCAAATCCACGGAAAACCCCGAGTTTCACTTTGAAACCGCACTCGCCGAGCTCGAGACGCTCGTGGAGACTCTGGAACAAGGCGATCTGTCCCTCGAGCAGTCTTTGCAACAATTCGAACGCGGAGTGAAATTGACCCGCGCCTGCCAGCAGGCATTGAAAACCGCGGAGCAGCGTGTGGACATGCTCGTGTCCGAGACCGAAGACAGCGAAACCGAGCCATATACCGGTCAGGACTGACAGCGTGGACATGACACGCCGCATCGACGCCTGCAGGGAGCGGGTCGACAAAGCGCTCGCATCCTGGCTGCAACCGGAGCCCGGCGAACCGGCACGGCTCAACCAGGCGCTGCGCTACAGCGTGTTGGGGGGTGGCAAACGAGTCCGGCCACTGCTGGTCTATACGACCGGCAATGCGCTCGGTGTCGCCGCGGACGCGCTCGACGGACCCGCCTGCGCGGTCGAACTCATTCATGCCTATTCGCTGGTGCACGATGATCTGCCGGCAATGGACGACGACGACCTGCGCCGAGGCAAGCCGACCTGTCATCGCGCGTTTGACGAGGCGACCGCGATACTGGCGGGTGATGCACTGCAGATGGTTGCGTTCCGCATCCTCTCCAGCGACCCGGCGATGACCGCACCGGCAGCGCGGCGCCTGGACATGATCCGGCTGCTGGCCGAAGCCAGCGGTCCGAGTGGCATGGCAGGTGGGCAGGCGATCGACCTCGAAAGCGCCGGGCGCGCTATCAGTCTCGGCGAGCTCGAAAACATGCACCGGATGAAGACCGGCGCGCTGATTCGCGCCAGTGTGCTGCTTGGCGCACTGAGTTATCCCGGGCTCACCAGCACTGAATTTGACGCGCTGGACCGGTATGCCGAGTGTGTCGGACTGGCGTTCCAGATCCGGGATGACATCCTCGATATCGAGGGCGACGAGCAACTGATGGGCAAAAGCACCGGCACCGATGCCGCCAGGGCAAAACCTACCTACCCGAGTATCGCCGGACTCGCGGCGGCAAAAGAAAAGGCGGGCCTGCTCCACCGCCAGGCCGTATCCGCGCTCGAACCTCTCGGCAGCCGTGCCCCCGGGCTCGCGGAACTGTCCGAGTTCATCGTCCAGCGCAGCGGTTAACCGCCGCAGTGGACTTTGCCAAGGCGCGGCGTCGCTGTGATAATAGCCGCAGAGCCCCGATCGGAACCCAGGGGAATATTCACGCTCGGTCAGTCCAGGACGCAATGATCGACTCCTCCATATTCCCGTTGCTGTCGAAAATCGACTCCCCCGAGGATCTGCGCCGGCTCCCGGCCGACCAGATCGGATCCGTGGCGGAGGAGTTGCGCCGCTATCTGATCGAAACGGTTAGTACGATGGGTGGTCATTTCGCCGCCGGCCTCGGTACCGTCGAACTGACCGTCGCGCTGCACTACATCTTCGACACCCCGAATGACCGCCTGATCTGGGACGTCGGCCACCAGGCCTATCCACACAAGGTCATCACCGGGCGCCGCGACCAGCTGCACACTATCAAAAAGAAGGACGGTCTCGCGCCGTTCCCGAAACTCGGTGAAAGTCCTTTCGATGTTTTCGGCGTCGGCCACTCGAGTACCTCGGTATCGGCGGGTCTCGGCATGGCCATTGCCGCAGCCCTGCAGCTCCAGGAACGCAAGGTGGTAGCCGTCATCGGCGACGGCGCGCTCACCGGCGGCATGGCTTTCGAGGCGCTGAACCATGCGGGAAGCCTGAATGTCGACATGCTCGTCGTGCTCAACGACAACGACATGTCGATCTCGGAAAATGTCGGCGCAATGTCCAACTATCTCGCGAAGATGTTGTCCGGCAGGCTCTACTCTCACATACGCGAGGGCAGCAAAAAGGTACTGCGAACCATGCCCACGGTGTGGGAGCTGGCGCGGCGCTCCGAAGAGCACGTCAAGGGCATGGTCCTTCCGGGCACGTTGTTCGAGGAAATGGGGCTCAATTACATTGGCCCCATCGATGGTCACGACCTCGACACGCTGGTGAAGACGCTGCAGAACCTGAAGCACCTCAAGGGTCCGCAGTTGCTCCATGTCGTCACGCGCAAAGGCAAGGGCTACGCCCCCGCCGAGCGTGATCCGATCAAATGGCACGGGCCCGGTCCGTTCGATCCTGCCACCGGCAGGTTTCGCGCCAAGGCCGCTGCCGGACTCTCTTACTCCCAGGTTTTCGGCCAGTGGCTGTGCGATATTGCCGCGCAGGATGATCGCGTCGTCGCGATCACACCGGCAATGCGCGAGGGTTCCGGCCTGGTCCAGTATTCGCGCGAATTTCCTGATCGTTATTTCGATGTCGCGATCGCCGAACAGCACGCGGTCACGCTCGGTGCCGGATTCGCCTGCGAGGGCATGCGCCCGGTCGTCGCGATCTATTCGACTTTCCTGCAACGTGGCTATGACCAGCTGATCCATGATGTCGCATTACAGAATCTGCCAGTCCTGTTTGCGATCGATCGTGCCGGGCTGGTCGGCGGCGACGGCGCGACTCATCAGGGCGCCTATGACATCTGTTTCATGCGCTGCCTGCCAAACATGACGATTATGGCGCCGGCCGACGAGGACGAGTGCCGGCAGATGTTGTTCACCGGCCTGCAGCTCGATGGCCCGGCGGCGGTGCGCTACCCTCGCGGCAGCGGTCCGGGGATAGTGCCGAGCAAAGAAATGCGCGCACTCCCGGTCGGCAAGGCGCAGCTGCGACGTAAAGGCAACGGCATCGCCCTGCTCGCATTCGGCGCGATGGTGCCTGCGGCGGAAAGCATTGGCGCGCGCCTCGATGCCAGTGTGGTCAATATGCGGTTCGTCAAACCGCTGGACATCGATATGGTGTTGCGTATGGCCGAGACCCACGATGCATTGGTAACGATCGAAGACGGCGTAGTAGCGGGGGGCGCAGGCAGTGCGATCATCGAGTGTCTCGCACAGCTCGGCAAGCTGATCCCGGTCCTGAATATCGGCATCGGCGACCGGATAATCGAGCACGGCTCGCGCGCCGACAACCTTGCCGACGCCGGCCTTGACGAGGAATCCCTGTTTCTCACCATCGATAATTGGCGGCCGAGTGTGCCGGCGGCCGCGCCGGGCGGCGGGCTCGCCTGACCGCGATACGGCGGAATCCGGACGACATTCACGAGCGAATACACGGCACATGAGCCTGAGCGCGCCCCGACGTTTATAATGGGTCTCGTTCTCAGTATTTTTCGACGGCATTGACGGCCACCGCTAGTCTGTTCCGTTCGCCCTCACCAACTTTCAGGATTAAATCATGAGTAAAGAGGCCCCCGCGGCTGGCGTCGCGATAGCCGAAATCGAAGACGTCCAGGGTCGTGCCGACACCCGCAGAATTCCGATCAACAAGGTCGGGGTGAAGGACATATTCCATCCCGTCCGGGTCAAGGACCGCTCCGGGGGCGAGCAGCACACGATCGCGAATTTCAACATGTACGTGAACCTGCCCCACGATTTCAAGGGCACACACATGTCGCGGTTCGTCGAAATACTGCACCGCCATGAGCGCGAGATTTCGGTCAGATCATTCAAGGAAATGCTGGCGGAGATGACCGACCACCTCGAGGCCCAGTCCGGTCATATCGAGATGTCATTTCCATATTTCGTCAGCAAAAAGGCGCCGATATCCGGCGTCGAAAGCCTGATGGACTACCAGGCCAGCCTCATTGGCGCCCGCCGCGACGGCGAAACCACGACCTACATCAAGGTCGTGGTGCCGGTGACCAGCCTGTGTCCATGCTCGAAAAAAATCTCGGAGTACGGGGCGCATAACCAGCGCTCGCACGTCACCATCAAGGCGCGCATTACCGGCTTCGTCTGGATCGAGGAAATTATCGACATCGCGGAATCGGAAGCGTCGTGCGAGCTGTACGGGATACTCAAACGACCCGACGAAAAATACGTCACCGAGCGCGCCTACGATAATCCGAAATTTGTCGAGGATATGGTCCGAGACATCGCCGTCAGGCTCAATGACGACGAGCGGATCAGAGCCTATGTCGTGGAATCGGAGAACTTCGAATCGATCCACAACCACTCGGCTTATGCACTGATCGAACGCGACAAGGATGGGGACGACGACGCCAGTTAGCCGCCTTCGACGGTGTCACGACAAGGCGCCTACTGAACTTCGAGATCGAGGCGCTCGGCGCTTTGCAGTCGGCGGATCAGAGTACGCAGGAATACCTTGTTGAAGCGCAACTGGCAGGCCGACGAGGCCTGCTCGAGCAGGCTCGAACTGACGCATATCAGCGCAACGGTATCGGCTGCCCGAATCGTCGCGGTGCGGCGCGCGCCGAGGACGTAACTGGACTCGCCAAAACAGTCACCCGGGCCGAGCTTGCCGACGACACGATCCTGCTGCTCAACGTGGACACCGCCACGGACGATCACGTAAAACCGATCGTCGCGCTCGCCTTCGCGAACGATTTCCTCGCCGTTCTCATAGTCGTGCCAGTCGCTCGCACGCAACAGTTCCCAGATCTCGGCGTGCGAGAACTCGTGAAAAAAACGCAGTCTGCGCAGAGTTTCATAGCGTTGCTGTTTGTCGACGCGATCATTCTGCTTTTTCAGGCCCTGGAAGATCCGGGTAAGGTCCGCGGCAAGATCGACACCGGTCTTGAACCGCTTCTCCGGCTCCTTTTGCATGCACATCGCCACGGTCTGTTCCAGTTGCTCCGGAATGTCGACACGCAGAGTGTGGATCGGCGGCGGCGTGGCATAAACAATTTGATGAAGCAGCTTCGACAGGTTGCTCGCACGAAACGGGCGAAACCCGGTGAGCAACTCATACATGGTTGCCCCAAGCGAGAAGAGATCGGAGCGACTGGTCAACTCCTCCGAGGTCACCTGTTCCGGTGACATATAGCTCGGCGATCCGGCGATGCCGTCGATACGCGACACGTCGGAATCGCGCACGATCGCGATACCGAAATCGATAATACGGACATCGTTGTCGAGCGTGAGCATGATGTTGCTGGGCTTGATGTCGCGATGAATGACCCCGCGGCCGTGGGCATAGGCGAGCGACTTGGCGCACTTGTAGATGATTTCGACTACATCGTCGATGCGTAACAAATTGTCTGGCTTGGTGTAGGAGGCAAGCGTTCGCGCGCCATGAATGTGTTCGGTTACAACGTAGTAACGGCCATTTTCTTCCCCTGCGTCGTAGATCGGGAGAATGTTGGGATGCTGCAACTTGCCCACCATATGGGCTTCGTTGAAAAACATCTTGCGCGCAACACGAGCTTTATCGTCGTCGTCGTCAGCCTGGTAGTTGTATACCTTGATCGCGACATCACGGCCGTATTGCGGATCATGGGAGAGGTAGACGTTACCGGTGCTGCCGCGCCCGACCTCGTTGATGATCATGTATTTGCCGATTTGTGCAGGGATCGGCTGCTCGTGTCGTCGCGCGCTCAAGTTTTGACCTTTTCCTCGGCATCCGCCTAGGCTCCCAACACGGAGACCAGGCCGGCAAGGAGCAGCAACCCGATAGCTGCAAACACCCCTGCCACAATGTCGTCTACCATAATGCCGAGCCCGCCCGGGATACTGTGATCCAGATCGCGGATTGGCCATGGCTTGAGGATGTCGAATACCCGGAAAAGAGCGAAGCCGGCAACGGTCCAGAGCAGACCCGGCGGAGCCGCGAGCATGGTCAGGAAATAGCCGGCAAATTCGTCCCAGACGATACCCGGATGATCGTGTGCGCCCAGGCGCCGTGCACTCTCTCCGCACAGCCAGACCCCGGCGATACAAACCGCAACGAGAATCCCCACCCTTGCCGTCATCGGCATTTGCCGCATCGGCAACTCGAGTAGCACTGCGGCAAGCGTACCCGCCGTACCTGGGGCAAAGGGCGCGAGACCGCTGCCGAATCCGAATGCGAGAAAGTGGACCGGGTCGGCAAACACCTCACGCGCGGTAACCCTTCGTTTTGGCGACTCAGCGGAAATGATCGAATCCTCCCTCATCGAGCGGCTCGGTATCGCCGCGTTCCCGGGCATACAGTCCTAGGGGTTCGCAGATTTCACCGATCTCAGACACCGCGCAGGGCCAGTTGCGCGCACGCCGCTCGAATTCGGGCAAAGCGTGCGCGGGCACGGCAAAACAAAGCTCATAGTCATCGCCGCCGCCCAATACATACCGGCGCGCCTGCATCGGATCGGCCATCTCCGCCAACTCCTCCGATACGGGCAGCGCATCCAGATCGATGATGGCGCCGACCCCACTGGCCCGCGCGAGCCGTCCCAGGTCTGCCGCAAGCCCGTCGGACACATCGATACACGCGCTCGCCAGCCCCCTCAGATCGAGCCCTTGGGCAACGCGCGGCTGTGGCCGGTCAAAACGGCGCAGCAACCTTGCCGCCGGTCCCTGGGGTACGCGCAAACCCCGTTGCCACAATGCCAGTCCGGCAGCGGCTTCGCCGGGCGCCCCGGTGACAAACAGGCGATCGCCCGGTCGCGCGCCGGCGCGGCGCAGGGCAGTGCCGCTGGGCACAAACCCCGAAATCTGGACGCATGCCGCGAGCGGACCCTTGACGGTATCGCCGCCCACCAGCGCAACACCATGTTCCGCAGCCAGTCCGAGCAGGCCTGCTGCAAATCCGGCCAGCCATGACTCATCAGGCTCGGGTAGTGACAGCGCCAGCGTCGCCCAGGCCGGCTCTGCACCCATCGCCGCCATGTCGCTAAGATTGACCGCCATCGCGCGGTAACCGATATCCGCCGCGGCCATATCATCGGGAAAATGCTGTCCCCTGACGAGCATGTCCACCGCGGTAATGAGATCGTGGCCATCCGGGACAGCGAGAATTGCGGCATCGTCACCGATACCGAGACAGACGTCGTCCCGATGCGAACCGGGCGTCGCAAAAAACCGCTCGATAATATCGAACTCAGTCAGCGGCACCGCTGCGATACCAGCGCGGATAGTACTCGCGAACGACTGCGCCATCGCTGCGCAACACATGACATCCATCGATCTGCGGCGGACGCCGGTTCTCTCCGCTCTGCTCCGATTTCAGCAGCGGCACGATCGTCTGCAGCGCCGCCACTGCCATATTGTCCAGCAACTTGGTGATATGGGTACAGCCGCGGATACCGGCAAAAGCCCCCCGCACTTCACGACTCCAGCCCGGCCCGATGCGCAAACCGATCAGCGCGCGATATTCGGGAGTTATGTCACCGCAACCCGGATACGGATGCTTGTCGGTCACAGCCTCCGCGGCCACGACTTCCAGCCGTTCGTTGAGTGTCATTCGCAGCCACATATCGTGCACAGGATCACCGGCCTCGACGGTGCCACGGAAACGGTTGGCGAATGGATATGTCTTGCTATCGACGATGCGGCCGTCGATGTCGAACAGGCCGTCATCGCGGCGAAAACCCTCGCAGCGAATCTCCCGGATGTGGATCGGGCTACGCGCCACCGGTTCCGACAAGGGCACGACCGGACCTCCCCTAGGCCCGGTGCTCGACGGCGCGTAGCTCGGCCGCCGCGCGGTCCATGACCGCATTCACATACTTGTGCCCGTCTTCGGCGCCAAACGTCCGCGTCAGTTCGACCGCTTCATTCAGCACAACCCGAAACGGCACATCGATGCGATTCAGCAATTCATAGAATCCGACCCATAAGATGGCGTGCTCCACCGGGTCCAGCAGGGTCGGATGGCGATCGGCAAATTCAGCAATCCGCGAATCCAGATCATCGCGCTGCCCGGCGGCGCCGAGCAAGAGTTCCTTGAAGTACTCGGTATCGATACCCGCATTCTGCTCGTCCGCCAGAAACTGGTTGCAAACGTCTTTGATCGGCTGATCCTGGATCTGCCATTGATACAGGGCCTGCATTGCGCGTTCGCGCGCCAGCCGGCGTCCGCGGACCATCTTGCCGCGTGGGGCGCGCGTTCCCATATCAGTTACCGAGCTCGCGCATCAGGTTGGCCATCTCAACGACCGACAACGCCGCCTCGGCACCCTTGTTGCCCGCCTTGGTGCCGGCGCGCTCGATCGCCTGCTCAATGGTGTCGACGGTCAGTACTCCGAACCCCACCGGTACGCCGGTCTCGCGTGCGACGGCGGACAAACCTTTTGCGCACTCACCCGCCACGTACTCGAAATGCGGCGTCCCGCCGCGAATAACCGCGCCGAGTGCGATGACACCATCGTAACGCCGCGATGCAGCAACTCGCGAGACCGCCAGCGGCAGCTCGAATGCCCCCGGCACATGAATAACCGTCAGATTGGACGGGTCGGCGCCGTGCCGACGCAACGTGGCTAGCGCAGACTTGACCAGACTCTCGACGATGAACTCGTTGAATCGGGTTGCAACGATCGCCAGTCTCAGATCACGCGCAGCAAGATCGCCTTCAACGATCCGGGTCTTGTTCATATCCGATACTCTGAATGCATTGGTTTGATCATCAGTCCGATGCGGCGGCGGCTTTGGCTGCGAGCGGGCGCTCGTCGACATAGCCGACGACCTCAAGATCGAATCCCGAGATGCCCTGCATCTGTTTCGGCGAGCTCAGCACGCGCATCCGGTGCACGCCAAGATCGCGCAAAATCTGCGCGCCGATGCCATAGGTTCGGAGCATCGGCGCTCCGCCGCCACCGGCTTCCTTCAAATGCGCACCTGCCTGCAGCGAGGCAGCGGCATCTATCAGCTCGCGCGGACCCTCCTGCTGGCGCAGGATTATCACGACACCGACTCCCTCGTCCTCGATCCATTGCATCGCATCGCCGAGAGGCCAGCCAAGCGCCGGGCTGCGAACTCCGACGACATCCCGCAGCGTGTCCGGCAAGTGAACCCGCACCAGCGGCGCATCTTGCTGCGAAAGATCCCCCTTCACAAGTGCCAGGTGGACGTTGCGATGCACGTAATCGTCATAGCAATAAAGGCGCCACTGGCCGAACGCGGTGCTGACGTCCTGCTCCATGATCCGTTCGACGCCAGGTTCCTTGTCCAGGCGATAGCGAATCAGGTCGGCAATCGTGCCAATTTTGAGGCCGTGGTGGGCCGCGAATTTCTCGAGATCGGGGCGCCGCGCCATCGTCCCGTCCTCGTTCATGATTTCGACGATCACGGCAGACGGCTCGCTTGCACCCGAGAGTCGCGCAAGATCGCAACCGGCCTCGGTATGTCCGGCCCTGCTCAGAACACCTCCGGCCTGGGCCATGAGCGGGAAAATATGCCCCGGCTGGCGCAAGTCCTCCGGCCTCGCATCGGGCTTGACCGCCGCTGCCACGGTGACCGCGCGATCATGCGCGGAGATGCCCGTAGTGATGCCCTCGGCCGCCTCGATCGACAGCGTGAAATTGGTGCCGTGCTGATCGTCGGTATCCGACACCATCAGCGGCAAACGCAGTTGCCGGCAGCGGTCGCGGGTCAGCGTCAGGCAAATCAGGCCACGACCGTACCGGGCCATGAAATTGATGGCATCCGGGGTAACCCTGTCGGCGGCCATTACCAGGTCACCCTCGTTTTCGCGATCCTCGTCATCCATGATGATAACCATCCGGCCAAGCCGCAGATCCTCGAGGACTTCCTCAATCGTATTGAGCGCCATAATTCTCTCCGTCTAGTCCGCAGCGAAGCCGTGCAGTCTGAGCTTGTCGAGATCGAGACCGCCATCCCCCCGGTCCCGCAGGAGTTGTTCCAGGTACCGCGCAATAACATCCACCTCGATATTGACGGTTGTGCCCGGGACAACGTCGCCGATGTTCGTCGCGGCAAGCGTATGCGGCACGATATTCACACCAAACCGATCCCCGGACACATCATTCACAGTCAGACTGACCCCATCGATACAGATCGAGCCCTTGCGCGCGACATAGCGGACCAGTTCGCGCGGCAATTCGAACTCGAAGCGCACCGACCGGGCGTCCGCGCGACGCGACACACAGCGGCCGATGCCATCGACATGTCCGCTGACAAGATGGCCGCCGAGGGGTTGGCCGGCAACCAGCGCCTTTTCGAGATTGAGCCTGGCGCGATCATCCAGGCCACCGAGAGTGGTCAGATTCAATGTCTCGACAGAGCAATCGGCGGCGAACCAGTCCGGGCCAAGTTCGATCGCGGTAAGACAGACCCCGTTTACCGCGATGCTGTCGCCCGCCCCGACGGCGGAGAATTCGAGGCCATCCGACCGGATTTCGAGACGTACGTCGCCGCCGACGCCGCGCCGCGCCCTGATCCTGCCAGTGGCCTGGATGATGCCGGTGAACATCGAAATCCTAGGTGTCCGCGAAGAGCAACCGGACTCTGAGATCAGGCCCGACTCTGACGCTTTCCGAAAAACTGCATTCTACCTTGTCGGACATGGATGCGACCTGCGGCAGGTCAAACATGCCGCGGCCGTCGCGGCCCAGCAGACTCGGCGCGAAGTACACCACCAGCTCATCCAGCAGCCCCGCTGCGGCCAGCGCGCCGTTCAAAAGCGCCCCGGCCTCGACCAGGACCTCGTTGACTTCGCGCTGCGCCAGCTGCTCGAGCAGCTGGCGCAGATCAAGATGACCGCCCCGCTCCGCGATGTCCAGGAATCCGGCGCCTGCCAGCGCAAGCGCGTCGCGCCGGTCGCTGTCGCGGCTGGCCGTCGCAATGAACACGGAGCCATCGACGCCGAGGGTTCGCGCAGTCGGCGCAATACGTAGACGGGTATCACAAATCACCCGTAGCGGTTGCCGTTCGCAGCCCTCGAGGCGAACATTCAGCGACGGATCGTCCGCGAGCACGGTTCCGATACCCGTGAGAATCGCGCTGCAACCAGCCCGCAGCCGTTGCACATCGGCCCGCGATTCCGCGCTGGATATCCATTTGCTTGCGCCGCTTGCGAGAGCGGTGCGGCCGTCGACACTCGCCGCGATCTTGCTAACCACCCATGGCCTGCCACGGCGCATTCGCGACACGAACCCGCGGTTGAGCGCCTCGGCTCGTTCGCCGCAAAGGCCCACTTCCACCTCGATCCCCGCCTCGCGCATTGCGCCAATGCCGTTGCCATCGACGAGGGGATTGGGGTCGCGCATCGCTACAATGACGCGAGCCGGCGCCGCCGCGATGAGTGCATCGACGCAGGGCGGAGTTCTGCCGCGATGGCTGCATGGCTCGAGAGTGAGGTAGATCGTCGCCCCGCGCGCGCGCGCGCCTGCCTCGGCCAGCGCCAGCGCCTCGGCATGCGGCTCCCCGGCGCGTCGGTGCCAACCCTCCGCCACAACCTGATCGCCGTTGACAATAACGCAGCCGACCCGCGGATTCGGGTGGGTCGTGTATTGTCCGCGCGCCGCAAGCGCCAGCGCGCGTACCATGTATCCCTCATCCGTCGCTGCCAGACTCACTGGCGCCGGCCACGTCGCAGCCGCTCCTCGGGCAACAGGGACATCTGTTCGCGATCGGCAAACTCGCGCGACACCTGTTGCAAGCGCTCAATCTCCTCGCGAAATTCCTCGACATCCTGGAAACTGCGATAGACGGAAGCAAAGCGGACGAAAGCGACTTCGTCGAGCTGGCGCAATTCCTCCATAACGAGTTCGCCAATCAGGACTGAACGCACCTCACGCTCGCCGGCCACCTGCAGTTTGTGCACGATCCGGGACAACGCCTCCTCCACGGCTTCGCTGCTTACCGGGCGTTTCTCCAAAGCCCGCTCGATCCCGGCACGGAGTTTGGCCTCGTCGAACGGCTGGCGGCTGGCGTCGCTCTTTACGACATGAGGCAGCACCAGTTCCGCCGTTTCGAAAGTCGTGAATCGCTCGGCACAACTCAGGCACTCGCGCCGCCGCCGCACCTGGCGCCCTTCTCCCGCCAAACGGGAGTCGGCTACCTTGGTTTCAGAGTGACCGCAGAAAGGACAGTGCATTGCTCACGAATCACGCGCCAACCGCGGCCTGCGTCGCCGAGGGCGCCGCGCGGTAGACGGGAAACCGGCCGCACAGCTCCAGCACCTGTCCGCGCACCCGGTCGATCGTGTCCTCGTTGGAAATGTCATCGAGAATATCGGCAATCCAGTGAGTCAGCACAGTTACCTCGTCCGCGCCGAATCCGCGCGTGGTGATTGCGGGGGTTCCAAGACGCAGGCCACTCGTTACAAAAGGCGACCGCGGATCGTTTGGCACCGCGTTTTTGTTGACCGTGATATTTGCGCGCCCCAGCGCTGCGTCCGCATCCTTGCCTGTGATGTCCTTGTCGATCAGGTCAAGCAGAAACAGGTGATTGTCGGTCCCGCCGGAAACGATCCTGAAGCCCCGCTCCGTCAGGATCTCGGTCATCAGCCGGGCATTGGCGACCACCTGCTGCTGATACTCGACAAACCCGGGTTGCATCGCCTCGAGAAAAGCCACGGCTTTGGCCGCGATGACATGCATCAGCGGTCCACCCTGGGTACCCGGGAAAACCAGTGAGTTGAGTTTTTTCGTCAGCTCGGCGTTTTCGCGCGCAAGGATGATGCCGCCACGCGGGCCGCGCAGCGTCTTGTGCGTAGTGCTGGTCACGACATCAGCGATCGCAACCGGGCTCGGATAGACGCCCGCGGCCACGAGACCGGCGACATGCGCCATGTCGACAACGAAGTAAGCACCCACCTCGTCGGCTATGTCACGAAATTTCTGCCAGTCGATGACTCTGGAGTAGGCGGAAAAACCGGCCACGATCATCCGCGGGCGATGTTCGCGGGCGAGCGCGCCGACCTGTTCGTAATCGATCTCGCCGCTGTTCTCGTCAATACCGTACTGAACGGCATTAAACAGCTTGCCGGAAAAATTGACCTTGGCACCATGGGTCAGATGCCCCCCGTGCGCAAGACTCATCCCGAGAATCGTGTCGCCCGGTTGCAACAGCGCCATGAACACCGCGGCGTTGGCTTGCGAACCGGAATGCGGCTGCACGTTGGCATAGTCCGCCCCAAATAGCTTGCATACACGTTCGATCGCCAGACGTTCGGCGATATCCACGAACTCGCAACCACCGTAATAGCGCTTGCCGGGATAACCCTCCGCGTACTTGTTGGTCAGCACTGATCCCTGCGCCTCGAGCACAGCAGGGCTGGCGTAGTTCTCGGAGGCGATAAGTTCGATGTGGTCTTCCTGACGCTGGCGTTCCTGTTCCATGGCCGAAGCCAGTTCCGGATCGAATGCGGCAATTGTCAGGTCGGGCGTGAACATTCTGGCGTCTCCATGAACAAAAATGGCAGGTTCCGGCGATTGTACCCGAGGGCGCGCTGCAACGGGGGCCACGCCGCCCGCCTTTGCTCCAGCGGTACGCCACTGGCATGGCGGGCCGCGATTGCCGATAATCGCGCGCCTTTCCCGACAAATGCGAGCCCTCATGGCCCAGTACGTCTACACAATGAACCGGGTCGCCAGAATCGTGCCTCCGAAGAAGTACATTCTGCGTGACATTTCCCTGAGTTTTTTCCCCGGAGCGAAAATCGGAGTGCTCGGGCTCAACGGCTCGGGCAAATCGACGCTGTTGCGAATCATGGCCGGCGCAGACACCGAATTCGAGGGTGAAGCGCGGCCGCAGCCCGGCATCAGGATCGGCTACCTGCCCCAGGAACCGCAACTCGACGACAAACTCGACGTGCGCGGTAACGTCGAGCTGGCGCTCGGGGAGATCACCGCCGCACTGCAGCGGCTCGAAGAAGTCTATGCCGCCTACGCTGAGCCCGACGCCGATTTCGATGCCCTGGCGAAAGAACAGGCGCGGCTCGAGAACATTGTCGAGGCCGGTGACGGCCACAATCTGGAACGGGCGCTGGAAATTGCGGCCGACGCCCTGCGCTTGCCGCCATGGGATGCTGAGGTGACCAGACTGTCCGGCGGCGAACGGCGGCGTGTCGCTTTGTGCCGGTTGCTGCTCGAAAAGCCGGATATGCTTCTGCTGGACGAACCTACCAACCACCTCGATGCGGAATCGGTGGCCTGGCTCGAGCGCTTCCTCGAGTCTTATCCCGGCACCGTTATTGCGGTGACCCATGATCGCTATTTCCTCGACAATGTCGCCGGCTGGATTCTGGAACTGGACCGCGGTCATGGAATCCCGTGGCAAGGCAACTACACCTCGTGGCTGGAACAGAAAGAGCAGCGTCTCGAAATCGAGGAAAAACAAGAGAGCGCGCGCATACGCTCGATGCAGCATGAACTGGAATGGGTACGCACCAACCCGAAAGGCCGCCAGGCGAAGTCAAAGGCGCGGCTGCGCCAGTTCGAGGAGCTGTCCAGCCAGGACTACCAGCGTCGCAATGAGACCAACGAAATCTATATCCCGCCGGGGCCACGGCTTGGCGACCTCGTCATTGAGGCAACCGGGCTCAGCAAGGGATTCGGCGATCGCCTGTTGATAGACGATCTGAGTTTTAGTCTGCCGCGCGGTGGCATTGTCGGGATCATCGGCCCGAACGGGGCGGGAAAGACGACGCTGTTCCGTATGCTGGCCGGACAGGAATCCCCCGACAACGGTGACATCCGTTTTGGCGACAGCGTCGAACTCGCCTATGTGGACCAGAGCCGGGCAGAACTCAGCGAAAACAAGACCGTGTGGGAAGAGATCTCGGATGGTCAGGACATCATACGTATAGGCAACTACGAAACTCCCTCGCGCGCCTACGTCGGGCGTTTCAATTTCAAGGGCGCGGATCAGCAAAAACACGTGGGTGGCCTGTCCGGTGGCGAGCGCAACCGGGTACACCTGGCCAAGCTCCTGCGCTCGGGCGGAAATGTGCTCCTGCTCGACGAACCGACCAATGACCTCGACGTGGAAACACTGCGCGCGCTCGAGGAAGCCTTGCTGACGTTTCCCGGCTGCGCGGCAGTGATCTCGCATGACCGCTGGTTTCTCGACCGCATCGCCACGCATATGCTGGCGTTCGAGGGAAACAGCGAAGTCGTATGGTTCGAGGGGAATTATCAGGCCTACGAGGAGGATTTCCGCCGGCGCCGCGGCGATGACGCCGCGCAACCACACCGGCTTCGGTACAAGCCGCTGCAGCGCTGACGGTTCGCGCTCTCGACCGGGGTACCGGGCGCTGCATAAAGAACATTCCCGCAATCGCGCAGACCTAACCAGACATTAGCTTAAACAACCGGAAGGAATTCATGAAGATTCTCATCAAAACAACCGTATTTTCGCTTGCGCTGCTGTGCTTCGGATTACAGATGGCCGGGCCAGCCCGCGCAGAACACCACGCCGACCCGGTGAGCGCCGGCCTGATGAAGGCCGTTGGTGGCGCCCATCGCAGTCCCGCCAATCAGGCGCGCGACGAAAACCGGGATCCGGTCGAGACGCTCGCTTTCTTCGGTATCGAACCTGGCATGACTGTCATCGAGCTGTGGCCGGGCGGTGGCTGGTACACCGAGATTCTGGCACCGTTTCTGCGCGACGAGGGAACGCTGGTGGCCGCCAGTTATGGCATGGACACGACTCCAGAGTATCGTCCGCGTCTGCACAAGGCGCTGATGGACAAGGTCGCCAGCAACCCTGACGTATACGGCAGTGTCAAAATCATTGAATGGGACCCCCCGCGCAAGACCTCGCTGGGCGCGCCGGGCTCCGCCGACATGGTACTGACGTTTCGTAACACCCACAGCTTCATCAACAACGGGCTGGCAGACAGCGTCTTCGCCGAGGCCTTCAAGGTCCTCAAGCCCGGCGGCGTGCTCGGCGTCGTCCAGCACCGGGCCGCACCCGGGGCGCCCGCCGACAGTTCGGACTCGGGTTACGTAACGGAGCAGGCCGTGATCGCCCTTGCCCAGACCGCGGGATTTGTCGCCGAAGCTCGCTCCGAGATCAACGCGAATCCCAAAGACACCCACGATCATCCCGAGGGAGTCTGGACACTGCCCCCAAGTTATCGTCTTGGCGACGTCGACAGGGAACGTTACCGCGGCATCGGCGAAAGCGATCGAATGACACTGCGTTTTCGCAAACCGCGCTGACAGCGTAGCGCGAAGACATAAAGATCGGGCTGGTCGCCGCTGGCGGCCAGCCCGATTCCGTTTAAGATTAGGCGATACTCTCGACTTCACCGATCTCCAACGGAGCATCCGATGGCGGCAACCCCCCGCGTGAGCCTTGACGGCCGCACCCTGACACTCGCACGGCTGGCGCAAATTGATCGTGAGCGACCGCGCCTCGAACTGGCACCCGAGGCACGCGCGAACATGCTCGCAAGCGTCGAAACCGTTGCGCATGTTATCCGCAGCAGGCGCATTTGCTATGGGATCAACACCGGCTTCGGTGCTTTCGCCAATCGTCATATTCCCGAGTCCCAGGTCGTGGAACTGCAATACAACCTGGCCCGCAGCCACACCTGCGGCGTCGGTGAGGCTCTCGACGAGAAGCTGGTACGCCGGGTCCTGGTTCTGAAAGCCAACAGTCTCGCGGCGGGTTGCTCCGGGATCCGACCGGAAGTCGTCGACGCATTGCTGGCCCTGGGCAATAGCGATGTCATCCCGCTGATTCCGGCGAAAGGCTCGGTCGGCGCATCGGGTGACCTGGCGCCGCTGGCTCACATGACACTCGCTCTTATCGGTGAGGGTGAGGCGCTGTGGAGGGGAGAAAAAATCACCGGCGTCGACGTCCCGCGCGCCGCGGGGTTCGAACCGGTGAAGCTGCAGGCGAAAGAGGGGCTCGCGTTATTGAACGGAACGCAGTTGTCCGCCGCACTGGCGATCGAGGGCCTGTATCGCCTGGACAACCTGTTGCGCACGTCGATCATCGCCGGCGCGATGACCGTCGAGGGGCTTGCCGGCAGTTTTACGCCTTTCGATCGGCGCATACACGATGCCCGCGGCATGCGCGGACAGCGCCGCGTCGCCCAGGCGTTTCGCCGGCTGTTGACCGCCAGCGAAATCCACTCCGGCCACGCCGACTGTGACCGCGTCCAGGATCCTTATTCGGTTCGCTGCATGCCCCAGGTCCTCGGCGCCGTCTGGGATACCTTGCATCACTGCGCCGCGGTGCTGGAAAACGAGTGCAATGCGGTGTCCGATAACCCACTGATTTTCGGTGACGATGTGTTGTCGGGAGGCAATTTCCACGGCGAACCCCTGGCATTCGTGTGCGACTTCATGGCCATCGCGGCAACCGAGCTCGGCACGATGGCAGAGCGTCGGATCGATCTGCTCGAACGCCGCATCAACCCGAGTCTCAACATGTTCCTCGCTCGCGAACCCGGCCTGCAATCGGGCCTGATGATCGCGCACGTTACCGCCGCCGCACTCGCCTCGGAAAACAAGACATTGAGCCATCCCGCCAGCGTTGACTCGATTCCAACTTCGGCCGGTCAGGAAGACCACGTCAGCATGGCTCCCTGGGCGGGACTGAAACTGCAAAGTATTTGCGACAACCTGGAGCACATACTGGCCATCGAATTGCTCGCGGCGGCGCGTGCAATTGAAGCGCAGTTTCCCTTGACGGCCACTGAGGAAATCGAGGCAATCCGGTTACGATTGCGCGAGTTTGCACCGGCGTTGCAGGAAGACCGCCGCCATGACATCGAAATTGCCGCAGTGGGGAAGGCCATTGCAGGTGGCCAATTTCTGACGCGGCTGGCGACGGCGGCTGAACTTGACACTTTCGAGCAGCACTAGGTGCAGGGCACCGGGACATCAGCACACCGCCCGGCCGGCCGCGCAGCCGGACCGGCAACGAAATCCTGCGCATGTAATGGTTGATGTTGCCCACAATCCGGGATGTTTTCCGCAGCTGCGTTGGCCATGCCGGTTTATTTTCTCGTCGATTTGACTTTATCCCGCAGATGCGGCGTATTTGCTCGTGCCTGAGCCCGACCGATCGGCTAAACTCGGCAGCTCAATAAAAAAACAAAAAAATTACCTGGGGACGGGCGGGAACATGTCCATATTTGTGGATTCGGACAATAGTATTCATCAGACATTCGACTCTCAGCTTGCGCTGACCTGTCCGCAATGCCAGACCTATTCGCACATCACACCGATATCGACCCCCGATTTCGACAGGCTGATGCGCTACAAACCAAAACAGGTGGGCCTGGTGTACCGCTGCGAGTCGTGCAATGCGCCGGTTTTTCTCAGGTTCAACGTCACCGCTTATACCGCGGAGCGGGTCGAACTCTCGCGCCAATTTACCGAGCTCGAAAGGCCTGTTGAGGCATTCGACTTCACGCATATACCGGAAGACGTGGAACAGCTGTTTCGCGAAGCGCTGACCTGCTACTCGCATGCCTGTTTCAATGCGTTTGCCTCGATGTGCCGGCGCAGCGCCCGGCAGGTTTTCAGCGATCTCGGCGAAACCGGAAAATTGCGGGTGTTCGATCAGCTCAATGACGTGAAGGACATGGCCGCGATCGACAATGACATGTTTGCACTCGTGAAGGCGGTCATTCTCGATAGCGACAGCGATCCATGTCCGTCGCTGAACGCAGCCCAGGCAAGTATTTTGCTGGAGCTGATGAAGGACATGTTCTACCAGTGCTATGTGCGCAAGGGAAAACTGCAACAGGCAATGATGGTGAGGCGGATCTACACCGACAGCAAGCCCGGGGACGATGTCGCCAGCGTTGCCGAAGCCGGCGCAGAACTGCACGGCTGACCGGTCAGGCGAGCCACAGACGTGCGTTTCTGAACAGTCGCAGCCACGGTCCGTCTTCGCCCCACTGCGGCGGGTGCCATGAATGCTGCACGGTGCGGTAAATGCGTTCCGGGTGCGGCATCGTGATCGTGACCCGGCCGTCCGCGTTGCACAACCCGGCGATACCACCCGGCGAACCGTTCGGGTTGGCCGGATAATTCGCCGCGACCGCACCGCGATTGTCGACGAACCGCAGCGCGACCTGACCGGCCGCCCCGATCGCATCCAGCGCATGTTCATCAGCGAATTCGGCCCGGCCCTCGCCGTGCGACACGACGATCGGCATGATTGAGCCCTGCATTCCGTCGAGCAACAGCGAGCCGGAATCCAGCACTTCGACGAGGCTCAGTCTCGCCTCGAACTGTTCCGAGCGATTGCGCACGAAATGCGGCCAGTGTTCGGTACCCGGTATCAGCTCTTTCAACGCAGCAAACATCTGGCAGCCATTGCAGACGCCAAGCGCAAACGCATCGTCGCGCGCAAAGTAGTCGGCAAACGCGTCGCGGGCACGCGCATTGAACAGGATCGACTTCGCCCAGCCTTCCCCGGCACCGAGCACATCGCCGTAGGAGAATCCGCCGCACGCTGCCAGACCACGAAATCCGGACAAATTTCGCCGCCCCTCGAGAATATCG
>Ga0316191_10000555_pt1 | contig 24493 bp, 25 predicted proteins | sample Eddworburr2cm_MG_FD_204928 | JGI IMG/M metagenome (GOLD analysis project Ga0316191, IMG submission 204928) | Coastal sediment microbial communities from Maine, United States - Eddy worm burrow 2 cm | ecosystem: Environmental > Aquatic > Marine > Coastal > Sediment | place: USA: Maine... | reverse complement strand
TCGCCGAGGACCAGATTGAATCCGGCGAAATTCTGCGCTCGCGCGCGAAGCGTGTCGAGGTAGTGCGTTGCTGCTGCGCCGCCTCGTATGAATTGAGTGATGAGTTCTCCGCGCGACGGCGCGCCGGCGGGCGCCGGCGTCACATCGCGGATGTTGGTGATGGCGCCGAAACGGCCGCGATCGTCGATGCCGAGCCAGGTGCCGCCGGCCTCGATGTCGCGGCCGGCGAGCATCGCGGGTTCTCCGCTCCACCATCGTGCCGCCTCGGTAGCGCGGTCGTGAAATTCGTCGCGATTGCCCGCCAGAATGAGACGATAGCGCGGGTGGGCGTTGACGGCGAAGACCAGCAGGCACATGGGGCTTCCCGGACTACCAGCTGCCGGCGGATGGCAGTCGTTGCAGCAGGGCGCCTTCGTCGCCCTGGTCAAACCATTCCTCTATCAGGCGAAACGAAATCGACACCCGGGGCGGCAATTTGACTGCGCCGTCGAGGATATCGCGTCGGGTGAACCAGCGCGCGTCCTCTAGTTCGTCGTCCTGCAGTGCTATTTTCGCGTCCGCCGCCTCGGCATGAAACCCGAGCATCAGCGAGGACGGGAACGGCCACGGTTGCGAAGAGTGATAGATCGGGTCGCGAACCCGAACCCCGGTTTCCTCGCGGACCTCGCGGGCGACGGCGTCCTCGAGGCTTTCCCCGGGTTCGACGAATCCGGCTATCGTCGAGTATCGCTGTGCGGGCCAGCTTGCCTGGCGTCCCAGTAAACAACGCTCGCCGTCATCGACCAGCACAATGATGGCGGGATCGATGCGCGGAAATTGCGAACGCCCGCAATCCGGGTCGCTGCAGCATAAGACGTGCCCGCCGCTTTGCGCTTCGTTGCGCGCTCCGCAACGGCCGCAGTACTGATGCTCGCGATGCCACAACAACAGGGCTCGGGCGCAGGCGAGCAACGCCGCATCGTCATCGCCGAGCAGGGGTCCGGAGAGGCGCAGATCGGCAAGCTGACCGTGCGCGGCAAGCTGCTCCTCCGGCACGTGGCTCATGTCGACAGCGAAGCAGTAATAATCGAGATGGCGGCCGAGCAACACACAGCGGCCAGGCTCGACATCCTGCCATGCGTCTGCGGTGACCAGCGCGGCGGACATCGGCTCACCGGGTTGCAGCAGGCTGCGGCCGCGATGCATGGGGATCAGCCGTGCAGCGGGACCGCCGAAAATCTCTTCGATCTCGGTGAGATTACGGCGCAGCTCCGCGGCGCGGTCGAAATGCTTTCCTCCGAATAAATGTACCGTCATCGCATTGATGAATATCCGTGTCAGTCGAGATCGAGAGGCGCATCGGCCACGATCAGACCGTCCTCATCCGCGTACAGATAGTCCCCGGGGGCCACGGCAATGCCGGCAATATTTATCGTCACGTCGGCCTCGCCCCGGTTCTGCTTGCGGCTCTTGCGTGGATGGGTGGCGAGCGCGAGCACTCCGAGTGCCATCGTGGCGATCTGCTTGCTGTCGCGGATGCAACCGTTTATCACGATACCCGCCCAGTCGTTGCGGACGGCAAGCGCACCCAGCAGGTCACCGAGCAGGGCGCAGTTGCGAGACCCGCCGCCATCGACCACCAGCACCGCGCCGCCGCCGGGTTGTTCGAGCGCCGACCTTACCAGTGAATTGTCCTCGAGCACTCTGAGTGTGCGGACCGGACCGGCGAACGCGGCTCGTCCGCCATAGGATCTGAAAACCGGTTGTGCGATGCGGACGATCTCACTGTGTTGGTCACACAGGTCGGCGGTGGCAATGACCATGGCGCTGATCCCTTTGCGAAAGACCCGTTAAGTTGCCATGCTCGCCCGTGCGCCGCAAATCGCTTTAGCGGCGGCCGCGGCCGCGGGTGTCCTTGAGCCGGCAGCACGGACAGACCGGGTTGCCGATTGCCAGCAGGTCATGGACGTGCACGGTCGCACACAGCTCGCAGCGGGCGATTCCGAGTTCGTGGTTGCGGGCCAACGCGTCCAACAGGTTCCACGCCCGCTCGAAGCTGATAGCCGACGGGTCGTGCAATGCGAGATAGGACTCGTACACGTCGCAGAAGCGCATTCCGAAGCCGGTATCTCCGTGATCGATTACAAAGCCCAGCCGGCCGTGGCCGCATACTTTCAGCAAGCCCGCGGTGAGAAACAGCCCCGCCAGCGTCGTGGCCTCCATCTGGCGCACCGGTGCGCTGAGGAAAAAGGTCGGCTGGCGCGGGGTTTTGCCGCGCCGGCGGCGTACGCTCGCGTCCCCGGCGGTGCGGAAATAATGGGCGTAGAGTTTGCGTATCCGGTCCTCGGATAGCCCCGTACATCCGCGGATCGTGCCGGTTCTCGCCTCATGCGAGATCATCCGCACCGCAAGATCTACCCGCCGTCTTTCGCCGATGTAACGTTCTTCGCTGCTGTTCATGAGTGGTGGACTCCCTGTCTTCTTGGGGCTGTTTCTGACCGATCCTAGGGGTTTTATGTATTGGGACAAATGCCATAATTAGGCATATTAACCCAAATATGGTATTTCATTGATCAAATATGAGGATTGGCGTGATGTCCGTCACCGAGAGTCAGCTGTTGCCGCCAGGTTTGCTGCGTGATCTGCAAAGTCTCAATTTCCGCTTTCTTCAGGTCCTGTGCGACCAGTCCGGGGACGGCGAAGACACGGCTGCCGTGATGGGGCTCCCGGCGACGCTGGTTGCGCGGCTGGCCGTGCTCGACGAGGATCAGTTGCGCGAAATCTCGGCCTGCCCATGTACATTGTTCGCCGTTGACTGGACCTGGCTGCTGCAGGCGGCCAACGGCATTGCGGAGGCGCTCGCCCCGCCCGGAAGCGTCGATCCGCGCTGCCTGAATCTGTGCACGGCATTGGCGGTGTTCGCGGCCCAGCTGGCACGTGCCCGGCCGCTCGCCGCGCGCATCATTCTCGGTTGTCGCGACCGTACCGTACGGCGCTTGTCTGGAGTCACGGTGGGTGCAATTCTCGATCGGGTCGCGGCGGGTGGCCTGGAGTTGCGCGTCCGGCATGCTGCAAATTGCCGCTTCTGGCCCGATCTGCTGCTGTTTGCCGAACGCGCCGATGCCGACCGTCTGATGCTCGCCCGCTCGCTGGCGGTGCAACTCAGCGTCCAGGATGCGTGCCGGACGAGTCTTCGCGGGAATGCGATCTGAGCCGCAACAGCCAGTACCCGTAGATGGCGGCGTTCAGTACGAGAACCCCGATGCCAATCGCGATCTGTATCCCGCGTGTCAGGCCGGCGGGATAGATCCACGCCAGCAGATAGTGGTCGACAAAACCACCGGAAAACCCGGCCTCACCGGCGCGCTCGCGCAGTTGCCACTCCAACGGCGTCAACGGACAGATCCACCCGCCGAACTCGATCATCACGGCCCAGAGCGCTGCCGGCAGGTGCAGCCACACCACCCGATGCCAGCCGGCCAGTAGCAACAATCCGCCACCAACTGCCCAGACGATGAACAGCAAATGGAGCACGAGCACGGCATCGGCGGCCACACGGTAGATCACTGCATTCAACCCGACTCAGCTACGCAGCCGGAACGCCGCGCTGCCTGTTAGAATATAGCGTTTTGCCACTGTCGGCAGAACACCACATCGCAGTGAACAACGATAATGAAAGCCTTGGCACTCAAAGATCTGCGCAAGACCTACCACAATGGTACCGAGGCGCTGAAAGGTATCGACCTGGACGTCGAGGAGGGGGATTTCTTCGCGCTGTTGGGTCCGAACGGCGCGGGCAAGACGACGGCGATCGGCATCGTTACCTCGCTGGTCAACAAAACCTCTGGGCGGGTCGAGGTTTTCGGCCACGATATTGACCGTGACCTGGAGGCGGCCAAGAGCTGCATCGGGCTGGTACCGCAGGAAATCAACTTCAACCAGTTCGAGAAAGTCGAGAACATCGTTGTAAACCAGGCGGGCTACTACGGCATTCCGCGGCCGCTGGCGCAACAACGCGCCGAGCGCTATCTGCGCCAGCTCGATTTGTGGGGAAAGCGCCGCGATATATCGCGCTCGCTATCCGGCGGTATGAAACGCAGGCTGATGATTGCCCGCGCGCTGGTGCACGAACCACGTCTTCTGATCCTCGACGAGCCGACGGCGGGTGTCGATATCGAGATTCGCCGGTCGATGTGGCGCTTTCTGCGCCAGATAAACAGCGAAGGCACGACGATCATCCTGACGACCCACTATCTCGAGGAGGCGGAATCGTTGTGCCGCAATATCGCGATCATCGACCAGGGCCGGATTATCGAACACGATCGCATGTCCAACCTGCTGCGCAAGTTGCACAAGGAAGTTTTCGTGTTGACTTTGAAGGAACCGGTTACCGCGGCGCCGCACCTGCCGGGGTACCGGGTCGAACTGACCGACCCAACGAGCCTCGAGGTCGAGGTATCGCAAAACGAGGGCCTCAATCAGCTGTTCCGGCTGCTGGAGCAGAGCAAGGTCGAAGTGTCCAGCCTGCGTAACAAGGCCAACCGGTTGGAGGAGCTGTTTGTGCGCCTGGTCGAGAACAGTGCCGACCACGACGGGGGGGCGGGACATGCTGCCTAGGCGGCAAATGGTCGGGCTGTGGACGATCGTCTACCGCGAGGTCACGCGTATCCTGCGTATCTGGGTGCAGACGCTGGTGCCGCCGGTAATCACGATGACCTTATATTTCATCATCTTCGGCAACCTGATCGGGCGCCGCATAGGTGAGATGGGCGGTTTCGATTACATGCAATACATCGCGCCCGGGCTGATCATGATGTCGGTGATTACGAATTCCTATGGCAATGTCGTCTCGTCATTCTTCGGCGCAAAATTCGGCAAATATATCGAGGAAATGCTGGTTTCGCCGTTGCCGAACTGGCTGATTATCATCGGCTACATGGCCGGTGGAATGACGCGTGGTCTGCTGGTGGGTCTGATCGTCACCGCGATAGCATTGTTTTTCACAGACCTCAGCGTGAACAACTGGTTCGTCACGGTTTCCGTGGTGCTTCTGACAGCAGCGGTGTTCTCGCTTGGTGGGCTGATCAACGCGGTCTTTGCGAAGAAATTCGACGATATCTCAATTGTGCCGACCTTTATCCTGACACCGCTGACCTATCTCGGTGGCGTGTTCTACTCAGTGCAGCTGCTGCCGCCGTTCTGGCGCGATGTATCGATGTTCAACCCGATCCTGTACATGGTCAATGCGTTTCGCGAGGGCATTCTCGGCGTCTCCGATATACCGCTGGGCCTGGCCTATGCGATCATTTTGCTTTTCCTGGTGCTACTGTTCGCGGCGAGCCTTGTATTGCTGAACCGTGGCGTCGGCATTCGCGAGTAGGCGATGTGCGGCCGGTTTGCTTTTTACTCCCCGGACGAGGCCGTCGTACGCCTGTTCGGGGTCGCCGAAAAGACGGCGCTGCAGAGCGGCTACAATCTTGCGCCAACCCAGCTCGTACCGGTACTGCGCCGCACTGACGCCGGACTGCGCCGGGTCGACGCCATCCGCTGGGGGCTAGTGCCTTTCTGGGCAAAAGATAAGGCGATCGGTAATCGCATGATCAATGCGCGCGCCGAGACGGTGGCTGAGAAACCCGCGTTTCGCCAGGCATTTCGTCAGCGCCGCTGTCTCGTTCTCGCGAATGGTTTCTACGAATGGAAACGGGTCGGTGACAAAAAGCAGCCCTTCTACATCACTCGCGATGACGGCGAGCCGTTTGCGATGGCCGGGCTATGGGAGAGGTGGCGCGATCGAACCGCTGCCGATCCGCCAACCCTCGAGACCTGCACGATCATCACGACCACACCGAACCGGTTGATGGAGAACATTCATCAGAGAATGCCGGTGATCCTCGATTCGAAACCTGTCGCGGAATGGCTCGACCCGAGTGCAGAAACGGACGTGCTGACGTCATTGCTCGGGCCGTACGGCGGCGATGGTTTCGTTGCCGTCCCGGTCAGCACGAGCGTCAACAATGCGCGTAATCAGGGTGCCGAGCTGATCGAACCGGCCGGCGCCGTCATCCGCGCCTAGCCCGCGGCGGCCAACGCGTGGTCGAGATCGGCGATAAGGTCGTCGCAGTGTTCGAGCCCGATGGAAAGCCGTAACAGCTCCTGCGGCGTGCGCGTATCCGGTCCTTCTATCGAGGCGCGATGCTCGATCAGGCTTTCGACTCCTCCGAGACTGGTGGCGCGGGTAAAAAGCTCCGTTCTTGCTGCTACGGCCATCGCGGCATCGCGCGAATCAACACGGAAAGAAATCATCGCGCCACCGCTGGCCATCTGCCGCTGCGCAACCGCGTACCCCGGGCTGTCCGCTAGCCCCGGGTAATAGGTGGCGTGTACCCGCGGGTCCGAATTAAGGAAGTTTGCAACAACCTGCGCAGTCGCTGACTGCGCCTCGACCCGGCACGCCAGCGTGCGCAGGCTGCGCAGTAGCAACCAGCACTCGAACGGCGGCAGAATGGCACCGGCCGCGCTCTGATAAGCGCGAATGCGCTGCCAGGTGTCATCGTCGATGCGGGTAACAACTGCCCCGGCGGTCACGTCGCTGTGCCCGCCGAGGTATTTGGTCGCGCTGTGGACCACCAGGTGAGCGCCGTGCAGCAGCGGGTTTTGCAGGACTGGCGTGGCAAACGTGTTGTCACACGCAAGCAGGGCTCCGTGGCGCTCGGCCGCGTCGGCGAGATCGCGAATATCGCAGATTTTCAGCAGAGGGTTCGATGGCGTTTCCACCCACAGCAACCGCGTCGCGGGGCGGATCCGGTCAGCGAAACCGGCGCCGGCCGCAGCATCGGCAAATTCAACCTCTATATCGAGGCGCGGAACCAGCGTGCGCAACTGGCGCAGCGTGCCGTGGTAGGCATCGATCGCCGCCAGCACATGACTGCCCGGTGGCAGTGCCTGAAATACGGCCATCGTGGCAGCGGTTCCGCTGGCGAACACGCAGGCGTCCTTGCCGTGCTCGATATCGGCGAGGCAGCTCTGCAGAAGACGGCAGTTGGGGTTGCCGTCCCGGGTGTAGTTGAAACCGCCCGGGTAGCCGCCATCGGCGGCACGCTCGAAAGTGGTCGTCATGTGGATCGGATCGACGACATCGCCGGTCGCGACCCGCGTCTGCCGTGGCGGATGAATCAGCCGTGTACGCAGATTGCGTTTCTGTTGCCTGCCCATCACGACGCTCCCGAAGTCCTACGATTGAGGACGCGGATTATGCCACCGCTACTGCCCCTCTGGGTCGGATGGAGCTTGCATCAATGCCCGCCGCAATGGCGCCAGCTCAGCGCTCTCGTCGAAGTGCAACGTGTCACCGCGGCCGATCACGCCGAGCCGCAGCAGCAGCTCGTCCACGTTGGGGAACAGATCAGACCCACGATACCGTTCGGCGAGGGTGACGAACACCTCGTGCCCGACCAGTTCGTCCATGCGCTGCAAGGTCTGCTGCGCCGTCCACAGGCGTGGAGACGGCAGGCAACATGCGGCGAGCCGGGAGAGCGCGAGATCCAGTGACAGGTCTGCGTCGATTTGCCGTAGTCGCATGTCAGCGATCAGCGCGATTGCGGCGCCGCTCCAGTAGACGCGCATGAACGCTCGCTCGCGGCGCATCGCGCGGGTCGCGGCGTCCAGCGAGACGCCGCGCCGGGTCCCGTTCTGGCCGCGTCCGAACCCGGCCGCCAGCTTGCGCCATGCGTCCGTCTCTGAGATCAGGCCAGCACGCGCCCGCAACACGTTCTGGTAATAACTGGCAAAGCCTTCGGACAGCCACGCATCGCGTCGGCTGATGTAGGGCAGCAGCATGTGTGAGAGTTCGTGCACCGCGGTCCAGTCGTCGCGCCATTCGCGTGGCGGGCGGGTCTGGTCGAAAAACAGGTGCGCGGAAGGTTCGCCGCCGCGCAGTACCTGGCCCCAGGGCACCGGCTCGGCCTGGCGGCCGATCGGTGTCAGCAGCAGCTGCGCCTGCGGCAGGGGGAAGCGCCCATACAAAGTGGTCACCGCGCGAGCAGCCTCATCGAGCCAGGCGGCGACCGCGGCCTCGTCGGCAGGCGGCGCGGCATCGAGTATTGCGAGCTGCAACCTCGCATCGCCAACAGCGAGCTCATGTACCGGAAAGCGGCCGATTGCCATGCGTGCCGGCCAGCTCGGCGGGGTATTGGAAAGATGAAACCGGGTGATGTTGCCGCGTCGCTCCAGCACCTGCCATGGCGCAGATACATTGACCCCTTGCGGCAGTTCGAAGCGAAGCAGCGCATCGCCGGGCAGTTGCGCCGGGCGCCAGAACCACAGACCCGGTGACACGATCAGCGTATCGCTGTTTCCCGTGCTGCTGTCGCGCCGGCTGACATCCGCGGCAGCGCGGATCGCGACCGAATACTCGAGGCAGGCGGACTCATTATCGGTTTCCAGCGGGAGCGAAAGCGCCCCCGGTGACGGTGTAAACGTCCGTGCGCCATGGCGGATACCGGGCGATACCAGGTATTGGTAGGCTTCGTCGCTGCCGGCATGGAGCCGCACTGGCAGGTCACCATAGAAACAGGCCTCGACCGACAGGCGTTCCCAGTCTTCGCTCAGTGCTACCCGATAGACTTGCGACGGCGCCGCGCCGGACGGGGTCGCGGTATCAGCATGGCTGCCCGGCGCACAACCGAGCGCAAAAATAAGTGCGGCGGTCAGGCGCGATGCGGGCGCATCCGGCATCAATTGCGCGGCAGGAGGAAACGCTGGCCCTGGTGCTCGAGTATGGCTCCATCCGGAGTAATTTCTTCGACTAGCGGCCCCTCTTTGAGCCGATCGCCTTCGCTGTACTTGTTCATGTTGATGAATACGAATCGATTGGCCGCGACCGCGTCATAGACGTGGATTTCTACCGCCATGTCCGGAACATCCAGCCCGCCCAGACGTGCTTCGTTGAGACTCGGTACCTTCGCGGAGCTGCTGGGTGCCAGGCTGCGCGGCGTCCGCGGCTCCGGACTGGCGTCGAGCGCCGTATCTTCGTAAACCACCGAGCCCCGTGTTGGTTGCGTTGGCGCGGAGCTGAGCGGTGCGCTCTTCGCGATCTGGCTCGGCGCTGCCTCCCCGCGTAATGATCGGACCTCGCCGCGCGATTCCGCTGACGCCGGTGGCCGCGCGGCGGCAATCTGCTCGCGCACGGGCCGTTGCAGCTGGGGTGCCGGTTCGGCAGCGGTGGGCGCGAGATAGGGTTTTTCGCCAACCGTAACCGGAGACACTGACGGTGGCGGCTGCGTCGCAACGGAGGTCTCACGATTCCACAGTGACAATCCGAGCACCACGATCAGGTTCAACAACAGGAGTGTTCCGAGGACGATCACCCAGCGCGGGATTCCCTCACCTTCCTGGGCAACGCGGACGTGGGCGAGATCCGGCCCGATCCGGTCCTGTCGTTCGTGCTCGGATTTACGCAGCGCATCGAGTATGAAAGACATCGGCTCAACTGTCCTCGGTGAGCAACGGCGTGTTCGGCGAGCCGAGCTCGGTCGCCAACGCGATTTGTGTGCGCGCGCCGACAATGCCGTCGGCAGCCAGCTGGCGGCGGCGCTGAAAATTACGCACATGTTCGGCAAGAACGTCGTCGAACAGAGCCGGGTCCTCAGCGGGCAGGGGACTGCCGTCTATCGACTCGAGGCTGCGCCGCAATTTGACGACATCGTCATTACGCATGCCCACCGACAGCGTCGGTGCAACCGTGTAGGGCCGCCAAAGCAGCAGATAATCGCCGTCCCAGTAGGTAGTGAGATCGGCGACGCTGATCCGGTGGCGTTCGCCGCCGATCAGAAGCTCCGCCTCGTCGTAACCAAGACCGGCCAGTACCAGCTGGTGGGTCTGGCCGGCGCGGTCGCGCAGCGACATGATCGCCGGCCGGTTCAGCTTGCGCAGACTGCCGAGTGCACCCTGCTGGAACATGCAACGCAGGCCCGCGTCCTGAGCCTGGTCGCAGGCCAGCATGGCGCCCGGAAGATACTCTATCGACCACAGCGAGAACAGGCCGGTAAAGGCGGAATCGGTGTCGGTCTGTCCGGAGAACGTCGCCAGCAGCTCGCCCAGATCGGGTTGTGGCGGTGGCAGTGCCGGGGCCGCTTCGACAGCGGCGGGTTCTGTCGTTTCCTGTGCCGTCGCCTGCTTCGCCGGCTGGGGCGCGGACAACACGGGTTGCGGGGGTTCGGTCGCCATTTCTGGCATTTTCACCGGATCCGGCGCCGATGCGGCCGGCAATGTCTCCGCAGACAGCGCCGCCGTGGCCTCCGCCGGTTCGGCACCGCGCCACAGGCGATAGGCCTGCGTCAGCCCGAACCCGATCAGTAACGCCGCCGCGATGCCTGCGCCGACTCCGAGCCAGGGCCGCCAGGGCGGCTGGTAAGTGCCGCCGAGAACCTCCGCCGCGGCGGATCGCACCAGCGCTGGCGTCACCTGTTTGCGCTCGCTGGAATAGGCGCCGAGCAATGCCCTGTCGGCAATCACGTTCATCAGTCGCGGAACGCCGCCGGCAAGGTGATGCACGGTCTGCAGCGCCGAGGGCCGGAAAATCTCGGTGGTCGCGCCGGCGACCTGCAGCCGATGGCGCAGATACTCGATGCTTTCCGAGCGCACCAGTGGATCGAGGTGGTAGCGTCCGGTAATGCGTTGCGCAAGTTGGCGCAGATCGTTACGGCCGAGTAATTCGCGTAACTCGGGCTGGCCGATCAGGATGATCTGCAGCAATTTCTGTTTCGCGGTCTCGAGATTCGTCAACAGACGCACCTGTTCGAGCACGTCGGCGCTCAGGTTCTGCGCCTCGTCGACGATCAGCACGACCCGCCGGCCTTCGGCGTGCGCCTCGAGCAAGCGTGTATTCAGGGCATTGACCATTTCACGCGGCGAGGCGTCGTTGCCGAGCGGCGCATGGATCTCGTGACAGATCGCGGCGAGAAACTCGTTCGATGACAAGCGCGGATTGAGGATCAGTGCGACATCGACGTGAGTGGGCAGCTGCTCCAGCATACTGCGGACCAGCGTAGTCTTGCCCGTGCCGACCTCGCCGGTCAGCTGGATAAAGCCGCCGCTCTCGGTGACACCGTAAAGCAAGTGGGCCAGCGCTTCCGCGTGGCGTTCGCTGAGATACAGGTATCTCGGGTCCGGGGTTATCGAGAATGGCTTGTCTGTGAGGCCGAAATAGCTCGTGTACATAGGTCTGACGTAAACCTGTCCCTCACCGGTCAGGGCCGCATTGTAGCAGGCGCCGCGCGTTCTCCATGAGTATCAGCGCAAGCTTCTTGCCGGCACCAGCGCCGTGTCGCCGTAGCGTTCGTTGACTGCGTCGATGGCCCCGTCGATCCGATCGCCCGGACCCTGCGTCTCGGCGTCGAACAGGCCGAGCTGCCCGGCGGAAGATAATTTGCCCAGCCCGACCCCGAGCAGGCGCAACGGCAACCCCGGATTCTCGCCAAGCCATGAGCGCAGCAAATCGGTTGCCGCATCGTGGATGCGTTCGCGGCTCGCGGTCGGCGGCCGCAGCGTCGTCTGCCGGCTTGCCGTGCGGAACCTGTGGTCGCGGATTTTCAGTGACACCACCGCGGCCTCGAGCTTTTGCTTGCGCAGGCGCCCGGTGCCCTGGTCGGCCAGTCGCGACAGGACCCGGAACAACTCGGCGCCGTCGCTGATGTCGTGGTCGAAGGTCGTTTCCGCGCTGACCGACTTCGCGGCGCCGTGACTATGCACCTCGCGCTCGTCACGGCCGCCCGCCCGCTGCTGTGTCGTATGCCAGTGACGCCCGAAAACCGGACGCAATATGTTTTCGCCGGCAACGCGCAGCTCACCGATCGTTTTGATGCCGGCATCGTGGAGACGGGGCACGGTGCGCGGGCCAATCCCGGGGATCCGCTGCACCGGCAAAGGGTCCAGCGTGGCATGTACTTGTGCCGCAGTGACGATCCGCAAGCCGTCCGGCTTGTCGAGATCCGAGGCAATCTTTGCCACCAGTTTATTGGGGCCTACGCCAATGGACGCGGTGAGCGCGAGTTCGCGCTCGATCCGCAGTTTTAGTTGTATCGCAGTTTCGTGTGCGGCCGCCGGGCCTGCAACTGACCCGCTCAGATCGAGAAACGCTTCGTCGAGCGAGAGCCCTTCGACCAGAGGAGTGAAGTCCGCGAAGATGTCGAAAATCTCTCGCGAAACGCTTTGATAATGCCGCATGCGTGGACGCACCTGCACGGCCTTGGGGCATCGCCTCAACGCCTCCGCCATCGGCATTGCCGAGCGCACGCCGAAGCGGCGCGCCTCGTAACTCGCCGCGGCGACAACGCCGCGCCGCTCGCCGCCGCCGACGACAACCGGCAGGCCGCGCATTTTCGGATGATCGCGTTGCTCTATGGAAGCGTAGAAGGCATCCATGTCAACGTGAAAAATGCAGCGATTCTTGCTCATCTGTCTAGAGCGTCAGCGCGGTGATGATGACGGTCAGCGTAAACGTGAGCACCATGCAACTGAAATAGCCGATGCCGAGCAACAGGTATTTGAATGTTGTCGCGAGGCGGCTTTGCCCGTAGACCCTGCGCATCGCCATAAACAGGTAAACCGGGATGTAAATTGACAGAATCGCGGTCGCGATCGAAGCAATCGATTCCGGGGCCTGCAGGCTGTCGACGATATAACCGGTGGTCATCAGCAGCGTCAGGGCGAGGAAGAAAAATGCGTGGTAGTGAACGAAAAACAGCAGATGCTCGACGTAGTAGCGTTTCGACAACGGATAAAGGAACTTCATCAGCAGCGCGATAAGCGGCAGGAAGAAAAACATCATCGTCGGGATATTGCGCAAAAATTCGCGAATAGCGGTTGCGCCGTTGTCAGCCCGGACCTGGCGGCACACCTCCTCGATATGTTCCTCGGTCAGACGCCGGTCAAGCCAGCCGAGCCCGGTCTGGATGACATCCACGTCGAGGTCACAATCCTCTTTTTCCTCCTCGTCGTCCGGGTCTTTCGCAGCGTCGTTTTCGTTTTCGCTGCCGGAGGCGGGCGGCTCCCCGGCAGGGAGCGACGGCTCCGCGCCCGCCGGGTCGGTAACCGTTGCGGGCTGGGGCGAGGAATCCTCAGCGGTGTTGCGGCTGCCCGCCTTTGCCGCCGGATCGTCACCGCTGTCGGGCTCGGCGTCCGCTCCGTCGTCGCCAATCGTTGCCGTTACCGAAGGCCCGCCGTCGTCGTCGGCCACGATTTTTATTCCGTCGCTATCGCTGAAAAACGAAACCAGCAGGAAGAACAGCACGGAAATCACCAGGTACATCCGGAACGGCGGCATATAGCGGACCCGCCGTCCCTCGAGATACTCGAGGGTCAGGTGGCCCGGTTTGAACAGCAACGGTACGAGGCTGCGCCATAGGCGCGAGTCGAGTTCGAAGATGTCACCGAACAGATCGCGGAGCAGTTCCCAGACCGTGATCATGCGAACTCGCGCGCGTTGACCGCAGTTACTGCAGTACTGACCTTTCAGGGCGAAATCGCAATTCCGGCAATGGCTGCCTTCATCACTGTGTTCGTGATCGCTTCGATTGCCGTCGGAGAGAATACGGCGGTTCGCGATCATCCGCGTACCGAACCTCTCCTGGGCATCTGCCCGCATCCTCTCCGCGTCGTCACGCAGATAGCGGTCGAGGTCGGCGCGGCTTTGGACGGTGTAGTGCACGACGCGGCGGACGGAGGGCGGGCCGACGCCCTCGCTTTCGTCGCCCGCTGTGAAAATCCGGGCTTCCACGAAGCCCGGCAGCGTAAGCATCGCTTCCACGTGCCGCTCAAGCCACCGGTCGAGCTGGGTGGCGGCGTCAGCGTCGATGTCGAGGCTGACCTCGTAAATGACGGCACCGCTATGCATCGGCCCCGCACTCCCCCGCGGTATCACACAGCCGTCATAGTGCCCGACAGTGCGGGCCTTCATCCAGCGCCGACGGGCTCCTGGCTGTCGGTGACTGGCTCCGGCGCTGGTTTCGGCGCGGTTGTCGCAACCTTTTTCCGCGCCGGCGGCGCAGTCGCTTTTCGCGCAGGCGCCGGCTGCTGGGCCCGGGTGCCGAGTTCGTGCGATTCGAAATCGTCGACCGCGATCAGTTCCATGACGCGGGCATCGAAAGCAGCCAGCCGGGCAGTCTCTTCGGCGCTGAGCAGTCCCGCTTCTTCCGCCTGTTGCAACTGCGCCGCGTACTCGGGAGCATCAACCTTGCCGCTCTTTTGCGCCTCGCGCATTTTGCGCTCCAGCGGTTCGATCTGCACGGCTTCCTCGAGCGCAGCTTGCAGCATGCCGAGAGGATTGTTGGCAACCTGCTCATCGTAAATCCCGGCGCATAAGCGGTCGCGGCTGGCACTCGGCTCGAGTACCAGCGAGACGACCTGGCGGCCGAGACGGTCGCTCGGTGACGAATAGGTGCGCCCGCGCGGGAACACCAGAACCCGCAGCATTGCCGCCACGGCCCGATTGGGGAAGTTGCGGAGAAATCCGTGCAGCTGTTCCTGGGCGAAATAGAGCAGCCGCCGGCAAGCCCATTCGACCATCGGCAGGTCCGCCGCGGGGCGGCCCTGGTTGGTGTAGTGCTTGAGTACGCAGGACGCGAGATAGCTGGCGGCCAGCACGTCACCGAGGCGCGCCGAAAGCGCTTCCATCTGTTTGAGTTTGCCACCCAGAGTCAACATCGCCACATCGGTGCACAGTGCGAACGCCGCGCTGTACCGGGTGATGTGCTGATAGTAGCGCCGGGTCGGACCGCGCTCGGGCACGTCTACATAACGCGCGTGGGTAAGCGCGAGAACTGTGGCGCGCGCGGCATTGGAGACCGCGTATCCGATATGTCCCATTACCGCCTCGTCGAACTCCACCAGTGCCTCGTCGCGGTCGGGGTTTGCACACGCATGCATTTCCTTCAGTACGTACGGATGGCAGCGAATGGCCCCCTGCCCGAAAATAATCAGCGAGCGGGTCAGAATGTTCGCGCCCTCGACGGTGATGGCGATCGGAACCGACTGGTAGCCGCGCCCAAGATAGTTGCGCGGGCCGAGACAGATCCCCTTGCCGCCATGAATGTCCATCGCGTCGTTGGCGATCTCGCGACCTAATTCGGTGGTGTGATACTTCAGGATGGCCGACGGTACCGCCGGTTTCTCTCCCGCGTCGACCGCAGCGGCCGTGACGCTGCGCGCCGCGTCGATGATATAGGCAAATCCCGCGACACGTGCCAGCGCCTCTTCGACACCGCCAAACTTTCCGATAGGCAGGTTGAACTGTTTGCGCAGGCGGGCGTAGGCACCGGTTGCGTGCGCGGCCGCCTTGGCGCCTCCGCAGGAGTTGGACGGCAACGAAATACAACGGCCGACCGACAAGCACTCGACCAGCATGCGCCAGCCCTGCCCGGCCATCTCCGGTCCGCCGATAATATAGTCTAGCGGCACGAACACGTCCTTGCCCTCGGTCGGGCCGTTCTGAAACGGCAGGTTCAGAGGGAAATGCCTGCGCCCGATCGACACGCCCGGGAGGTTGGTCGGGATCAGTGCTGCGGTGATTCCGAGATCTTCCTCGTCGCCGAGGAGGTGATCGGGGTCATAGAGCTTGAAGGCAAGCCCGAGCACCGTCGCCACGGGCGCCAGCGTGATATAGCGCTTGTCCCAGTTGAGCCGTATGCCGACGATCTCTTCGCCGTTGAACTCGCCCTTGCAGACCACGCCATTGTCCGGAATCGACGCCGCATCAGAGCCGGCGCGCGGCCCGGTAAGCGCGAAACACGGGACTTCCTCGCCTTTCGCCAGGCGTGGCAGGTAATGATCCTTTTGCGCGTCGGTGCCGTAATGCAGCAGCAGTTCGGCTGGGCCGAGCGAGTTTGGCACTGCGATCGTCGATGAGGCCGTAGCGCTGCGGCTGGCGACCTTCGTGAGCACGCAGGAGTGCGCGTACGCCGAAAACTCCAGCCCGCCGTAGCGTTTCGGGATGATCATCGCGAAAAAGCCTTTGCTCTTGATGAACTCCCAGGCCGCGGGCGGCATGTCGCCGAGTTCATGGGTGATCTCCCACTCGTCCAGCATGCGGCAGAGCTCTTCGGTCGGACCGGCGAGAAAGGCTTTTTCCTCGTCACTCAGGCGTGGCGCGGGCGCATGATTCAGCTTGTGCCAGTCCGGAATACCGCTGAACAGTTCGCCGTCCCACCACACGGTGCCGGCCTCGAGGGCCTCTTGCTCGGTGCGGGACATCGTCGGCATTACCTTACGGGCAAAATCCAGCATGCGGCCGGTTATGCGAGTGCGGCGGAAATCCGCATCCGTGAGCCGGTATAGAAGCGCGAATCCGACCCACAACACGGCCAGCCACAACCAGTGCCAGCCACCGAAGATCGTGTAGAGGGCGAGAGCCCCGCCGAGAATTGCCAATGTGGTGCGCAGATCCGTCCGCTTGTAGGCGAGTGTGATGGCCCCGCCAACGAATAAAAGCAACCAGAAAATAGTGCCCATAACCGTCTCCGTCGCTGTCCCTGTGCGAGTGATTAGTGCGATTAATCACTATACCCGACCGGCAAAAAAAAGGCCTCCCGGGGGAGGCCTTGCAGGAACCAAAACGCAGGCCTTACACCAGCAGGTCGGCAACGCCGGCGCGCTCCTCGCGCAGTTCCTGGTCGGTGGCGTCCATCCGCTGACGGCTGAAATCGTTGATTTCGAGGCCCTGCACGATTTCGTAATCGCCGTCTTTACATATAACCGGGTACGAGTAGATAACGCCCTCGGCAATGCCGTAACTGCCGTCGGCCGGCACGCCCATGCTGACCCAGTCGCCCTCGGCCGAGCCGAGCGCCCAGTCGTGCATATGGTCGATTGCGGCCGAGGCGGCCGAGGCAGCGGATGAGGCGCCACGGGCCTTGATAATGGCGGCACCGCGCTGCTGCACCGTCGGGATGAACTCGTCCGCCAGCCACGCCTGGTCGACCAACGCCGTCGCGGGTTCACCGGTGACGGTCGCATGATGGATATCCGGGTACTGGGTCGCCGAATGGTTGCCCCAGATCGTCAGCTTTCGAATGTCCGACACGTGCTTGCCGGTCTTGTGAGCCAGTTGTGTCAACGCGCGGTTGTGGTCGAGACGAGTCATCGCAGTGAAATTTCGCGGGTTCAGATCCGGAGCGTTGGCCCTGGCAATCAACGCGTTGGTATTGGCCGGGTTGCCGACTACGAGAATCCTGGCGTCACGGCTGGCATTAGCGTTCAATGCCGCGCCCTGGACCGAGAAAATCTTCGCGTTCTCGAGCAACAGATCCTTCCGTTCCATTCCCGGTCCGCGCGGTTTGGCGCCGACGAGAAGTGCAAAATCGGCATCCGCGAATGCGACGTTGGGGTCGTCCGTGGCGACCACGCCAGCCAGAGTCGGAAACGCGCAATCGGCAAGCTCCATCGCCACACCCTCAAGGGCGCCCAATGCCGGCGGGATCTCCAGCAACTGCAGAATGACTGGCTGGTCAGCGCCAAGCATCTGGCCCGAGGCAATACGGAACGACAACTGGTAACCGATCTGGCCGGCGGCGCCGGTGATGGAAACTCTTACTGGCTTTTTCATGGTCGATTTCCCTGCGGACATGGGCCCTCGCGCGGGGCCGTAAACGTTGGAGTTATTGCGAAAGGGCGAAGATTCTACCACCGCGGGCGGATGCCGACGGTCGTGGAAAACCGCGAGTCCCGGGCAGGGGGTTGCAATCGAGCTGTTTAGTGTTATAGTTGACTACAACACCACCGCACTACAGGGTGGATTTTGATTGAGACGGAGGCTTTGGGGCAATGGGTGCTGGCAAACACATCGTTGAAAGCGTGCCTGGTTTGATTCTGATGTTGCTGTTCGGTTGGGCGATTCTGTCAAATCAGGGTGAGGCAAGTGTTGCACAGAGCCAGGCGCTGCAGGAATTCGATGGCGGTGGCTGGCGTGTAAGCGGCGATGCCGGGTTCGACGTGATTGGTCAGATCAACGGCAACGTACAGAACCAGCTGGAGATTATGCTCGAGAGTGCCAGCGGCCAGCTGTGCGTCACGACCAGTTTTAAGCGCGCCGGCAAAGCCGGGGGCAGCTTGTGAAATTGGCGCCGCCCGTGCGGGCCTTTTCGGCCTGCTGCAGCCCGCGCACCTGACCGCGATGCGTCCCGGCCGAGACTGATATGGATCCGAAATGGAATGACAATCAGCCGATTTACCGGCAGTTGCGCGACCGCGTGGTGGCAATGATTCTCGAAGGCGTTTTAAAAGACGGCGACGCCTTGCCGTCGGTGCGCAACGTCGCCGCCGAGTACCGGCTGAACCCGCTGACAGTTCTGAAGGGCTATCAGGAGCTCGTGGACGAAAATCTGGTCGAGAAAAGACGGGGTCTGGGCATGTTCGTGACGGAAGGGGCGCGGGTCGCGCTGCTGGCTGATGAGCGCAAACGATTTCTCGATAATGAATGGCCCGAGGTTGTTGGCCGTATACGTCGGCTCGATCTGGATGTGAGCGAGTTGCTGGGTGAGCTCGAACAGCAGGAGGGCGGCGACTGATGGCGGCTTTGATAGAGGCGCGGGGATTGTGCAAGCGTTATGGGGCGACTGCTGCTCTGGATAACACCAGTTTTTCCATCGAACCGGGGCGCATCGTCGGGCTCATTGGCCCGAACGGCGCAGGCAAAACGACAGCGCTGAAAGCGATTCTGGGTCTCACTCCGTTCGAGGGTGACCTCAGTGTGCTCGGGCGCGACCCGCGCCGCGAACGTCACGATTTGATGCAGGAGGTCTGTTTCATCGCCGATGTCGCGGTTCTGCCACGCTGGATCAAGGTCAACCAGGTGCTCGACCTGGTCGAGGGCGTGCATCCGCGGTTCAAAAAAGACAAGGCCATGCAGTTCCTGTCACGTACCGATATCCCGCTGACCGCACGGGTCAAGACTCTGTCAAAGGGAATGGTTACCCAGTTGCATCTCGCGTTGGTGATGGCGATCGATGCGCGGTTGCTGGTCCTGGATGAGCCGACGATAGGGCTCGACATTATTTATCGGAAGGAATTTTACGCGTCCTTGCTGAATGACTATTTCGACGCGGAGCGCACGATTCTCGTCACGACTCACCAGGTCGAGGAAATTCAAAACGTGCTGACGGACCTGCTGTTCATCAACCGTGGCCGGATCGTGCTCGACTGCAGTATGGAAGAGGTCGCGGAACGCTATACGGAGATCCTGGTCGGGCCGGACCAGGTGGACGAGGCGCGCGCGCTGGAGCCGATCTACGAACAGGATACGTTTGGCCGCAAGGTCTTGTTGTTCGAAGGAGTGGGACGGGCCGAACTTGAGCGCTTTGGCGAGGCACGCCGGCCCAGTATTTCCGATCTGTTCGTCGCCAAGGTCAAAGGGGGCCGGGCATGAAACGCTTCCTGTGGCTGATCCGGCGCGAGCTTTGGGAGCATCGCGCGTTCATTTATGTTCCGCTCATTGCCGGGGCGCTGATGGTCACGGTCAGCGTGCTGTTTTCCGCTGAGATCATCGCTGCGCTCGAACTCGCTCACGACAAGATCACGACGCTTTCCGAGGAGGAGCGGGCCGCGATATCCAGCGCGTTGATTGGCCAGTTCGCGGTGGCAATCGCGTTGTTCATGAGTTTTGTCGTGCTGATGTATCTGCTCGATTGTCTGCACGCGGAGCGCGTCGATCGCAGCATTCTGTTCTGGAAGTCTCTGCCGGTGTCCGATGCCAGCACGGTATTGTCAAAACTTGCGATGGCGATGGTCGTCGCACCGTCGATCGTGCTCGCCAGTGCGTTGATTTTCGGCCTCCTGCAGATGATCGTGCTGACTGTCGACTTTGCGGCTGCCGGTCTGAGCCCGTGGGAGTACCTGTGGGGGCCGAGCCCGTTTCTTGCCACGATCGCCTTCCTCGTCTACGCCGTAGTCGTGCAAGCGTTGTGGCATTTCCCGCTTTTCGCCTGGCTGCTGCTGGTGTCCGCGTTCGCCAAGCGCGGCGTGTTTCTGTGGGCCGTCCTGCCGCCGGTTGCCGTGATCTGGCTGGAAAAGGTCATCTTTGATTCGCACTGGTTTGCCGACCAGATTGCTGAACGGATCATCGGCGTGTTCCCGCTTGCATTCGACATCGGGGGCGGTGGCCATCAGATCGTCTTCAGCGATGAAGATACCGAGATCGAACTCACTGCGCGCCTTAGCGAGCTGATCAATCCGGGTCCGTTCCTGACCAGCCCCGGCCTCTGGATCGGCCTCGTTGTTGGTGCGCTTTTGATCGCTGCTGCGATATGGGTGCGCCGCTATCGCGACGAGAGCATTTAAACCTTTTTCCTAACTTGATCATCAGAGGGGTAATAGCGTGTCGAAAAGAACGCTGATTCTGGCCAGTTTGCTGGCCGTAATGTGGTTGCCGATGGGCTGTGTCATTGTCGTCGACGGCGACGGTGACATGGACGCGGGCTGGGCGAGTACCTGGGAAGAAGAGCATGACGATCAGGTTGAAGCCAACAAGTCGCTGGCTCGTGAGGTGAGCAAGCGTCTCGCCAACGATCCGTTGCTCGACGATATCGATATCGATGTAGCGGCCAAGCAGGGCGCGGTCGCGCTGCACGGCCGGGTGCCGGACACGACTACGCTCGAGCATGCGCTGAGGATCGCCGCCGAGACACCGGGAGTAGAAACCGTGGTATCGCGGCTGTCGGTCGAAGTGAAGGCGATGTAGACGGCTGCGGTTCGAAGGGAGAAGGAAAGCTAATGAGTAAAGTTGAGACCACGTGGATGCGCTCAGGCGCGCTGGGACTGATCGCTGCTGCATGGTTGGCCGGGCCCGCGATCGGCGCGGAACGCAGCGAAACGCTGAAGTTCGATGGGTCGGCCCTCGAAGTCGAGAACCTGGCCGGCTCGGTGCAGTTGCGTCCTGCAGAAGGCCGCGATTTCGTGGTCGAGGCGACGATTGTTGCCGCTGACGCGGAACTCCTTGACCGGATTGAGTTTCGGACCGACACCGCCGGTACAAGGAAACGGCTCCGGGTGGCTTATCCAACCGATGACTACAAGGTGTTCATCTATCAACCCGGTGAGGGGCAATCGGGCCGCTCCCAGGTCAGGTACATGGGCAAAAAAGTGACCGTGACCAGTAGCAGTCGCCGCTCCGGAGCGGAGGTCCATGTGGATCTCGTGGTGCATGTACCGGCCGATTCCAGCCTGAAGCTCGACAACCACGTTGGCGGAATCCAGGGCGACAACATCCATGCAGATATGCGGCTGGATTCTTCCTCCGGACTGATTTCCATTGAGAACAGCCGCGGTGAGTTGAGTGCTGATACGGGTAGTGGTTCGATCCGGGTCGTGGAGCACCGTGGCCGGGTCAGTGCGGATACCGGGTCAGGCAGTGTCGAGATGGACAACGTTCTGGGCGATGTCGACGCCGATACCGGTTCCGGCTCGGTGATGCTGCGAGCAATAACCGGCAATGTGGTCGCCGATACCGGATCCGGTCGGGTTGAGCTCGAGGATATTCTGGCCGATCGGATTGTCGTCGACACCGGTTCGGGTGGTGTCACAGCCCTGAGAATACGCGGTGCGTTCGAGGCCGATACGGGTTCCGGATCGGTGCGGGTAAGCGATTTCGAGGCAGGTGAGAAGATCAAGGTCGATACCGGCAGCGGTCGGATCGAGCTGAGCGGAAATATGGCCGCGGTTCGCCAGCTGGACCTCGACACCGGCAGTGGCGGCGTTGATATACAGGCCAGCGAACTCCCGTCGATGCAATTGAAAGTTAGCGCTGGCTCCGGCGGTATTGAAGTGCAAGTCCCTGATATGCAAATGGTTCGCAGCGGGGACGGGTTTCTCGAAGCAACCCTGGGGGATGGCAGCGGGCGTGGCAGAATCGATACCGGTTCTGGCCGCATCCGTATCAGGAAGCTCTGATATAGGAAAGAATTTACTGGCAGATTGGTCAGCTGTGGACCAGAATATCAGAGGCCGGTTCGAAAAGGGCCCGATAAGGAGGGAACTGCCATGGCGAGTAAAATCCTATACACCGCCCTGGCGGCAGGCCTGTGTCTCGCTGGGTGCAGTTCGAGCGTATTGATCGAGACAGAGCAGAGTTCTGCCGTGGATTTTTCGGGATTACATACCTATGGCTGGCAGGACGCCGACCTGCCCAGCGGTGAAAACGGGGATTCGTCCCTGGCAATTGCGATGGCCGACATCATCCGTGAGACGCTGGCCGAGGGCCTTGAAGGAAAAGGCTTCGTCCCGTCGCAGCAGGACTCAGCGGATTTTCTCGTCAGCTACCACATGGTGTTGACCGACGAATCAGACAGCTCGGCCCGGCTGCCGGGCGAAACAGTGATAACCGGCAGTGAGGCGGACTATCGTGTGGAGCCGGTTCCGGTCTATTACCACATGTCGCGAGTCGACGGGACGCCGCGCCCGCGCAAGGGCACGATCATGGTTTATGTGCTGGATGCCCAGACCAAACGCGTTTTGTGGCAGAGCGTCGCGGCAGATACCGTGGTCTCGCCGGTCAGTGTGCTCGATCGTTCGCGCTATGCGGTCAGGGCTATGCTCGCGGACTTTCCGGGAGCCTGACGCCGGCGCCAGCTCGTTGAGTTCTGACAGGCCGCGCAGTTACGTGCGGCCTTTTTTTCGTCTAGTTGCAACGAATCGCCACGGCTGCGGCCGCCGAGCGAGCCTTGGCGCGTGCTTCCTCCACCGTATCCGCACGTGCAAGACAAACACCCATGCGCCGTTTGCCACGAACTTCCGGTTTTCCGAACAGGCGCAGATCGGTATCCGGCTCCATCAGCGCATTCTGCAGGCGATCGAACAGGATTTCATTTGAGTCGCCTTCGGCAAGGAGCACGCAGGAAGCTGCCGGGCCGTACTGCCTGATCACCGGAACAGGAAGCCCGAGGATGGCGCGAATGTGCAGTGCGAACTCCGAGAGATCCTGCGAAATCAGCGTGACGAGTCCGGTGTCGTGCGGCCGCGGCGAAACCTCGCTGAACCATACCTCGTCGCCCTTAATGAACAGCTCGACGCCGAAGATTCCCTGTCCGCCCAGCGCATTCGTGATCGTGCTGGCGATCGACTGGGCCTGCTCCAGGGCCGCGTCGCTCATCGCCTGAGGCTGCCAGGATTCGCGATAATCGCCGTCGGTTTGCAGATGACCAATGGGTGCGCAGAAACTCACGCTGCCGGCGCCACGCACGGTCAGCAGCGTGATCTCGTAGTCGAAATCGACGAGGCCCTCGACGATTACCCGGCCGGCGCCGGCCCGCCCGCCTTGTTGTGCGTCGGTCCAGGCGGGATCGATATCGTCCGGGCTGAGAATCAGGCTCTGTCCTTTGCCCGACGAACTCATGACCGGTTTGACTATGCAGGGAAGGCCAATGGTGGCCACGGCCTTGCGGTATTCCTCCACCGATCCGGCAAACAGGTAACGTGACGTTGGCAGATCGAGCTCCTCGGCAGCAAGCCGGCGAATGCCCTCGCGGTCCATCGTCAGGCGGGCCGCCCGCGCAGTGGGAATGACGCGGAATCCCTGCGCCTCGAGCTCGATAAGCCGCGGCGTGGCAATGGCCTCTATTTCGGGCACGATGAAATCCGGCTCCTCCTGCCGTATCAGCGCCTCGAGCGCATCGCCGTCGAGCATGTCGATTACGTGAGCGCGATGCGCGACCTGCATGGCCGGTGCATTGGCGTAGCGATCGACCGCAATGACTTCCACTCCGAGCCGCTGTGCCTCGATAGCGCATTCCTTGCCGAGTTCGCCGGCGCCGAGCAGCATCAATCGCGTGGCGCGTTCGGTAAGGGGAGTTCCGATTGTAGTCATAAGGGTCGTTTTCGTTTTGGGTTGTCCGGCCGCGTCATCGGTGCCCGTTGGGGCGAGTGTTCGCGAGTGATCTTTGCGGCCCCGAAACCGCTTACATTACCAGTAGCCGCTTGTCCTTGGATAGCTTGGCGGGTGAGGCCGCAGCAGGTCGGCTCCCGGTCCGCTCGGGGTGGCCCGGTCAGCGCGAAATGGTGTCCGGGCCGCATGGCAGGATTCGCCTTTTTCCGGTACACGGCGGATCCAAGATGCATACAGCTCGAATCTCCGGCGCACTCCTGGTCTTGCTTCTCGCGGGATGTGGAAGCGACACGAACGATGAGACCGCGCATGACAGTTCCTACGCATCGACCTATACACCGGCCGGGGCGGAGACAGTGGCGATTGTCAATGCGACGGCGCTGACAGGTACCGGGGAGCGCATCAACGCGGCGACGATCGTCATGGCAGACGGCCGCATCAATGCGGTGGGCGCGGGCCTCGCGCCGCGACCGTCGTGGACGCCGCCGGGAAATGGGTGACACCGGGAATTATCGACGTGCACTCGTACCTCGGCGTTTATCCCTCGCCGTCAGTTGCGGCGCACTCCGACGGCAACGAAATGGTCGATCCCAATACTGCCCAGGTCTGGGCGGAACACGCCGTGTGGCCGCAGGATCCGGGGTTGGCGCT
>Ga0316191_10000554_pt1 | contig 24501 bp, 20 predicted proteins | sample Eddworburr2cm_MG_FD_204928 | JGI IMG/M metagenome (GOLD analysis project Ga0316191, IMG submission 204928) | Coastal sediment microbial communities from Maine, United States - Eddy worm burrow 2 cm | ecosystem: Environmental > Aquatic > Marine > Coastal > Sediment | place: USA: Maine... | reverse complement strand
GTCGAAGTCGATCGGCGACCAGGTCCCGATCGCGGTGATGGTCATCGTGCTGATGCTGGTCGGGCAGTTCAACTCTTTCCGCAAGCCGCTGATCATCCTGCTCACCATCCCGCTGGGTTTGGTCGGCGTGTTCTACGGCCTGGCCATTGCCCGCTCGTACTTCGGTTTCATGACGCTGCTGGGCATCGTCTCGCTGGCCGGGATCGTGATCAACAACGCGATCGTGCTGCTCGACCGGATCCGGATCGAGATCGACGAGCAAGGTCTCGATCCGGCCAGTGCGGTCATCGAGGCCACTCAGCGCCGACTGCGGCCGATCCTGCTCACCACGGCCACCACGATCGGCGGTCTGCTCCCGCTGTGGATCGGAGGCGGGCCGATGTGGTCCAGCATGGCCATTGCCATCATCTTCGGCCTCGCCTTTTCCACCGTGCTCACCCTGGGGATCGTGCCGGTACTCTACTCGTTGTTCTACCGTGTCAGCTTTCGCGACTTCGTTTTCCGGCCCAGATCCTGAACCGTGACGGACGACCGCCCGATCCACTACCTGTGATCCCTACGCCTCGGTCCGACCTTGTCGTCGCGTCGCACGATAATCGCACCCTGGCTCGGACCCGATCAGACGTCGATCCGGACCTCGCCCGTCGGCGCGATGTCGAGCCAGATCCAGTTCTAGCTTACATGGTATGTAGACTAGAACTCCCGCGTCGAACGATAGAATGGCCTAAAGCGCCCTGGTTTCGGCGGAGAAACCCAAGTGGGCGACTGGATCCAGATGCCGGATGGAAGCTGGAAGCAGAAGTAGGCGGGACGGTTCACGCTCGCGGCGGATGGCGGCGAGTCGGTTGACACACAGGATGGAGAGCCGCGAGCCGTTTATTCCGCCCCCGTGGCCCTCATGGCTTCCAGGTATCGAACGATGGCCCGAATGACCTGATCTCGGTTCTCCAGCTCAGGATCGAGCGGAGCCATCGCGATGCCTGGACGCATCGAGTGTGGATCGGAGATGAAATTCTCCAGCCACTCCGGATCTCTGATCTTCGTGATATTCGGGCGGTTCAGATCCCTCGCCTTGTCCCCGCCTTGACCGTTGATCTTGTGGCAGCTCGTGCAGTACCTGCGATAGGCCAGGAAGCCGGCCGTGCTGTCCCGCCGGGATTCCAGGGGGGGCAACATGCTCCCGAACCGATCTTCGAATCGAACGAGATCCATGCCGATGACCTGATACGGCCAAATCGCCGACTCGCGGACCTGCGCCTTTTCGTTCTCGATGTTCTCCCAGATCAAGTAGAACGGGCCGAGCTCCACGTTCGTTTCTCGCTGCCCGGTGTTGTCCAACGTGAATCTTTCCTGGTCCGTTCGCCGAAACGCCAGGTACGCGTCGTTCTCGAGGAAGTCGCCCACCGGAATCGACGGCTGGTAACCGTCAGCGCAGGTAAAGAGGATCTCTTCCTCGTCTCGCCAACGCGGCCCATAGATCTCGTCCATGATTCGGGCTACCGGAACGGCTTTGTACACGACTTGTTTCTTCTCGTGGGGTTCGTAAACCAAAACCTCGGCGACGCCTCGGACGTTCCCCGCTTCGATCGTAGAAACCTCTTTTCCGTGAATCTTGAAGACCAGCGTCTGTGGGGGCACGTCCTTCAGGCCACTCGACACGAGAAAAGCGGTGGCCGCGACGAACGAACTCAGCATGTGCATGAATCGTCTCCCTGATTGCGCTGGTAGGATAGACGGCTGGTGATACGGCGCCAACTCGGTGGGTCGCGATCGGCCTGGGGTGGGCTCCCGTCACGGCGGGTGGTGGAATTTAGTGTTTCCTTGTGCGGTTCTGACGACAAACTGAACGTCGCCCAACTCATGGAGAATCAACCATACCCTCCGAAACCAACAGGGGGAATGCCGATGGGGAATCGACCACTCGTGGGACTCGGGCGTTACATGATCCCGATCCCGCGGTTTCTGTGGCGCCGAGGGGTGGCCAGAGAAGTGCCGGCCATCGAAGAAAGACTCGCGTTCATGTCCGGGGACCATCATCGGGTCCGCGATTTCGTGGTCCGGGAACTCCTCCGCGTCGGAGAACCCCTGGCGCTGGAGCTGATCGCGAAAGAGTTGAGTCTCACGACAACCCGAACCAAGAAGATTCTGGACGAGCTCGAGACGCGCTTGATCTTCCTCTTCAGAAACGACGAGGGAGCGGTCGCCTGGGCGTATCCCGTAACAGCAGAGCCGACGCCCCATCATGCAGCCTTCAGTACGGGTGAACGGCTCGACGCGGCTTGAGCGATCGACGCGGTGGCGCTGCCCTTCGTGCAAGGGCGATTAGGGAAGAAAGCCCTGTCGGTTGCGATCACCACGGAATGCGCACACTGTGGGGAGGCGATTCACCTCGAGATTGACAGCGAACTGAACTCTCGAGTCGTGGAAGAAAGTGCGAAACCTCTGGTCTTCGTTCCGCTGTTGGACCTCGGCAAGCTCAAGGCCCCTAGCATCATCGATGGATTCTGACGCCACTCAGTCTTCTTCTGGTCAGAAGAACACGCGCGAGAGCATCGATCCAGAGTGGGTGGGATTCGTGGTATGTACCTGAGCTTGAGTCTGAGCGCGCACTTGACCCGGCTCATCCAGGGAGCGCTCTTTGCCTTCCCGCGCAGCACAGGATGAGCGGTGGCCGCCCGGCAGGTGCTGAACCGCGCCAGGCCCACAACGAGCAGGTTTCCACCCTGCAACCCGGTTTCAGGATCCGCCTCGGCCTCGCCGTATACTCCCGCCATGCGAAGACCAGCCCACCCACCAGGTATTGATAGAGATAGGACGGCATCGCGGCATTGTACTTATAGAATGCGCCCATGAAAGCGGTGCTCGAGCGGTCGCTGTTCTTTGCGGTGCTGTTCGTCGCGCTCGGAGCGCTCTACGCCCCGGCGCTCGACTACGGGCCGAACCTCGACGACCGCGAGCAGATCCAGCACGTCGAATTCCACGGCGCGATCCGCGCCCTCGACACCTTCTTCCAGTTCCGGCCGTTGAAGAATCTGTGGTTCCACACGCTCGACCGGTGGTTCGGTGAGGACCTGCAGTTGTGGCGGATCGTGGGGCTTGCGGTTTTCTTCCTTCATCTGATCATGGTCGAGCTCTACCTCGAGCGCATCACCGACTCGCGCCGCAAGGCCATGGCGGGCGCGACGGTCTACGGATTCCTGGCCGTGCACTCCTCGGTGGTCATGTGGCTGTCGGCCACGCACATCGGAATCTCGGCCTTGTTTCTCGTGGCGGCTCTCTACGCGGCCGACCGTGGAATCGCGGGACGCCCCGCCGTGTGGTTTCCGCTATCGGTCGCGGGCCTCGGCGTCGCCCTGTTGAGCTACGAGGCCGCGGTGGTCTTTCCCGCCCTGCTCGTCATTCAAGCCGTCTTCCTCGGTCGAAGCTACCGGACCCGTGGTGGCTACGCTTACCTGGGCGCGGTGGCGGTGGCCTTGGTCGCTTATCTCAGCCTTCGCGTGCAGCTCGAGGCACGAACGACCGCGGGGGTCGAAAACCTGGCATGGCCCGCGGGTCAGGACTGGTGGCTCACGCTCAACAGCGCTCGCTACGTCGCCCTGCACGCCTTCTACGCCCTGGACCCATGGCAGACCTTCGGGCTCCGCGTCCCGGACCTTCCGGCCGAGCACGCCTGGATCGCGGTCACCGGGTGGCTGGTCCTCGTGGCGGTGTTGATCGTCTCCGCCATCGCCCTCGTGAAACGGCGCTCGCTCGGCGCGTTCGGCTTCCTGTTCTTCTTCGTCGGCATCGCGCCGCTGTCGAACCTGGTCCCGGTGGGCTCGGGACCGGTGGCCGACTACTACCTCTTCCTGCCATCGCTCGGCCTGGTCGTGGGTGCGATCGCGCTCGTCGAGGCGTTGCGCAGCCGCGTTCCGATCGGGCTCGCCCGCGCTCTGACCTGGGGGCTGGTCGTGCTGTGGGTTTCCGCCAACGCGGCCTCGACGCGGTATCAGCGCATCCCTGCTTGGGAGAATCCGCTGACCCTGGCCCGGCACGCCCGACAGGTCCAGGGAGACAGCTTCTATCAGCGATTCCTGGCCGCCCGGATCGACGCGGGCAGGGGAGACTACCGGCGGGCGGTGGAGGGGTACGCGGCGGCCCTGGAGGCAGCGCCGTACCACGAGCCGAGCCAGGCGGGGTTCGTCGTGGCACTGATCAACGCGCGCGATCTTGACGGGGCGGCCGAAGCGCTGGAGCGTTCGTCGCCGCGACAGGACGCGCCGCGGGAGATCCTGCGGCTGTGCCTCGCGTTCGTCCGCGAGGAGCGCGGCGAGATCGAAGCTGCGGCCGCCGTCTATCGGGAGATCGCCTCGGAGGACGGGCCGGCGCCCGTGGAGGCGAAGATCACCGCGCTGATCCGCCTGACCGAGATGAGCCGGCGGTGGGGGATCGAGACCGGCGTGCCGTACAGCGTGGAGCAGGCGCCCTTCGATGTGCGGTCCTTCTACCTCTTCCCCGGCTACCAGCGTCCCTGAGAATCGAAGAGGGATCGCGAAGCTCGATTCCAGACCTCGGCCTTCCTGATCTTCCAGCCAGCAGATCGATGTGGGCGTCCACCGGCGTCCTCGAGACGTTTCTCGCTCGGGCCCGCGAGCGAGAACGCGCGGTGCCGCGTTTCGTCGAGCGGGAGTTCCGGACGCTTCTTGACTGCGCCATCCTCACGCACGGTTTCCTCCGCGTTCGCTGCGACGAATGCCGGTGCGAACGCCTCGTGCCGTTCTCCTGTAAAGGACTTGGCCGGGGAACGAATCTCGGTCCTCGACGACGGCCGACTCCTCTACCGTCTCAAACGCCGCTGGCGGGACGGCACGACCCACATGGTGTTCGAGCCGCTGGAGCTGATCGAGAAACTCGCCGCCCTCGTGCCGCCTCCGGGGGTCAACATTGTGCGTTACCACGGTGTGCTCGCGCCGGCGGCTCGCAATCGCGCCGGCATCGTTCCGGGATCAGCAGCGAACAACGAAACCCGCACCCAGGACCGGTGCACCTGCCGGCGGCACGGCGACCGAGCATCACGTCCGGGCCGACCTCGCGTAAACCCGGTCACCGGAGTGGACCCGGCGCCGGGCTCCGGCGCGATGTCGGACGCGGAAGTGGATCCCACGGAACCGAATTCACATCCTCGGCACTACACGTGGCACGAGCTCATGAGGCGGGTGTTCGCCGTGGACGTGCTCGAATGCCCCCGTTGCCAGGGTCCCATGCGGATCTCAGGCCGGTCGATCCAGGTCATGCCCTGTCCCTCCGAACTCGTGTGCTGCTTCACACCGCCACGTGCCTGTATTACACCCCAGGTCGCGGGCAGGGCAAAGGGACCGGATCAGTAATTTGATCGGAGAAACCCGTGGATTGCATGGACGCCCGTCCACGATGCTATAGTCCGAGGCGCACTCGAGAACTTGAACGCCAGTCCGGCATCTCACGGCGAGTTGCACCCGGGGCCCAGCTGGGCCCCCCCCATTGGTACCGATGAGTCTCCGCAAGCTCGAAGCGACCCCCCTCCGCCGCCAAGCGCTGTCCGCGCGACCCCCCGCGGCCCGGGAGACCACCGAGTCGACCCGCATGGTCTCCGTCGTGCTGCTGGTCTCCGCCGTGTGGATCGGAGCCATCTACGGATTCGTCTACGTCGATCTGATCAGCCTCCCGACCTTCGAGAAACGCGTCGAGCTGGTCGACGCCGTTCTTCTGGGCGAGGGGAAGGCGGACTGGGTCTACGCCATGTACGTCGTCGCCGGGGCCACTCGGTGGCTGGTATCCCTGGTCGGCCACCCCAGGGCCGTCATGGCCGTCGTCGACTTTGCCGGCTTGGTTCTCGTCTTCGGATCCGCCGCCTTCTTCCTCCGCGCGTTCTTCGCCCGTCCGCGCAGTTGGTTCGCCGGCCTGTTTTGGCTGGCGGCGACGTCACCCCTTCTGTTCCGGGATCACTTCTACCATCCGAGCGACTTCTACGGCGTCTCCTTGATGTTCGTTGTACTCGTCGCCGCCAAGAGACACCGGTATCTTCTGCTGGCGTTGCTATGTCTGGTGTCCGGAATGCTCTGGGAGAAGACCCTGTTCGTTCCGGTCTTTTTCCTGGCCTGGGAGGCCACGTCGTTCGGTTGGAAGAGGGGACTCGCGCGGGCGGCCCCGGCCCTCGCCGCGGCCGGCGCGACGTTTCTGTTCTGGCGGCTTGCGTTTCCTGATGCGCACCGGGTGGAGATTCTCACGTGGGCGCAGATGATCGATCGTTTACCCGCAGATCTCACCAAGTGGCTGCTCTGGACCGGGCCCGCCCTGCTGGCATGGGCGACCTCCTCGGCACGAGGTCGTCCCATCGACCGGTTCTGGAGACTGTGGCTGCTCTATCTCCCGCTGCTGGCCGGGGCGGTCCTGTTCCTCACGCATTTCTGGGGGGAGCTGCGCACGTTCTGGATCCTGCAGCCGATCTTCGTCGGTGTCATCGCGGACTGGGTCGAAAAGTCCCCGCCAAACGGCTTGTGAGCGGTTGAGTCCGATGAGAAGCGGTGCTGAATCCGCCGCGGGTCACAGGCTAGTCCCAATCGAGCCGCTCGATCCGCGGTCGTTTCCGCCGACCTTCGAGGACGATGTGTGCACGGAGGGTCGCCGTGCCGTTCGCTTCCGATTGCAGGCGCAAAGTGATGGTGTGATCGTCGAAGGCCTGTTCGGGAGAGTGCCATCGACTACGGCAATTTTCCCGGCGGATAAGCGCTGGAGCGTTCGTCGCCGCGACAGGACGCGCCGCGGGAGATCCTGCGGCTGTGCCGCGCGTTCGTCCGCGAGGAGCGCGGCGAGATCGAAGCTGCGGCCGCCGTCTATCGGGAGATCGCCTCGGAGGGCGGGCCGGCGCCCGTGGAGGCGAAGATCACCGCGCTGATCCGCCTGACCGAGATGAGCCGGCGGTGGGGGATCGAGACCGGCGTGCCTTACAGCGTGGAGCAGGCGCCCTTCTCCACCCGACAAACCTGCGGAACCTGCCATGACTACGACGAGATCACGCAAGGGTTCCACTTCCAGATGGGGTGGGACGTCGTCGCCGACGACTTCGGGACGAAAGTGGGGAAGCCCTGGAGCCTCTCCAACGGCTTCCTCGGCCGCTGGTACCCGTACGCTTTCCGCCAACTGGCGAAGAAGACCAACGCGCATCCGGAAGAGATCGATCTGACCGTGTACGATTTCGTCGGCTTCTCCGCGCCCGGCCGGGGCGAGCCTCCGTGCGGTGCGTGCCACCCGGGAGGCGGGGGGCTCGAGTTCGACCGGGACGGCGAGCGCTACGATGAACGGCTTGCCGCCGAGCCGGAACTGGCCGAGAGTCTGGACGGCGACTACTACAAGAGCCGATGGGACAAGAGCGGCGTCGTCGAGGCGGACTGCCTGATCTGCCATCTCGAAGGCTACGACTTCGGCGAGCGAGTCAACGAGTTGAAGCAGGGGAACTACCGTTGGGCCGTGGTCGCCGGCTCTCGCCTGGGGTTTGTCGAGGGCTCAGTGCGGCGTGACCGCGAACCGGAGGTCGTCTACCACAAGCGGTTGTTCAACGAGGACGGCTCGTTGACGCTCAAGATGTCGTGGCCGCCGCCCGATGACAATTGCATGTACTGCCACGGCACATCGGACGAGAAGAAGCGCGGCTTCTCGTGGAACGACATCTACAATCCCGACCTGCACAACGAGCAGCGCGTCAGCTGCACCGCTTGCCACCCGGCGGGCCCCGAGCACCAGATCGCCCGCGGCAGACACGGCGTGGCCACGACGGCGCCTGACCGGCTGGACACGATGCAGGGCTGCAAGGACTGCCACCTCGAAACGGCGAACTTCTTCAAGGGCCAGCGGGTGATGGATCTCTGGGGTACCGACGGCTCTCTGGTCACGCGATCGATCGGGCTGTTCTTCGGCTGCCGGCCGCTCGCTTTCATGATCAACTCGTTCCACCAGCGAATCATCAGCCCCTACGTCGGGCCGGCGATCATGGTGATCGTGTTCCTCATCGTGCTGCACTATCACGGCTACGGACCGAAGCGGATCACGTTCGACCCGTACTCCCAGGGGATCCAGAGATTCTCGGTCATCGAGCGGCTGATCCATCTCTTCCGACTGCTGGCGTTCGTCGTGCTCGGGGTCAGCGGACTGATCATGGCGTTCAACCTGCACATGTGGCAGCAGTTGCTCTTCGGCTCGCCGCAGCGGCTGCTCGATTTCCACATCGGGTCGGGTGTCGTGTTCATCGTCACCACGATCGGAAGGATCGCGCTGTGGTTCCGTGACGCGAGGTTCGCCCAGTACGACAAGGACTGGGTGAAGAAGGGCGGCGGCTACCTCGGGCACAAGGGCAAGGTGCCGGCGGGACGGTTCAACGCCGGCCAGAAGATGTTCTACTGGTACACCGCCGCCTTCGGGATCGTCATTTCCGTCAGCGGCGTGATGCTTGTCTTCAAGAACACGTTCCAACTCTCCACGGTCTGCATCACGTCGACGATCCACAATCTGATCGGCTTCTTCCTCGTGGCGGGAGTACTGGCGCACGCCTACCTGGGGACGGTGGCCAATCCGGGTACGTGGCGCGTGCTGATCGATGGATCCGTCACCCGGGGATGGGCCGAGCACCACCACCCCAATTGGTACGACGCTCTGCTCAAGGCCAAAATCGTCCTGAAGAAGGAAACTCGCTCCGGGGAATCGACGGACCGGGACAACAACGCCTGAGTTCGCTCCCGCGGCCGGTGACGTTTCGCGGCGCGCTGCTGCATAATACTCGCCTCTCAGACGCAGGGCTTGGCTTGAAGTTCTCATCCGCCCAAGGAGCACCTCGACTGCGCGCTGGTGGTCAAGGAGGGCCGCCTGGCCGGCATCTTCACCTTGACCGACGTCCGCCGTTCGTACGGCAACCTCCCGCGCGAGATCTACCCCAGAGGTTCTGGTCACCATAGCCACCTGCTATCGGACCCAGAACGCGACGTGAAGTCCCTATCCACCGCACCACAACACGCACCCGATCTCAACCCTGTCCCCGCCGGGTGTACGATGGGCCGGACCACGACACCGAGAGGTCCCTGATGCCAGGACTCACGGAATACGCGAGCGTCGCCCGCGCTCCGTTCCTGCTGCTTCCGCCGACCCTGGTGGCGAGCGGCGCTGCGGCCTCGGCCTGGGACGGCAGCTTCTCGTGGCCGCACACGGCGATGGCCCTCATCGGCCTGGTAGCGCTGCACATGGCAGTCAACATCCTCAACGAGTGGTCCGACATGCGCACCGGGATCGACCTGAACACCGAGCGGACCCCGTTCTCGGGCGGCAGCGGGACCCTCCCCGCCGGAGGCATGGGCGGCCGGACGGCGCTGATCTTCGGCCTGGCGTGCGCCGCCATCGGGCTGGTCGTCGGGGTCTGGTTCATCCCACGCATCGGCACCGCGCTGATCCCCATCATGGTCCTCGGTGCCATCTGCGTCCTCGCCTACACCGACGCTCTCACCCGGATCGGCGTTGGTGAGATCGCTGCCGGATTCGGGCTCGGCGCCGGACCGGTGGTGGGCACCGCCCTGGTCCAGGACGGCAGCTGGAGTCGGGCCGCGATCGCCGCCTCCGTGCCCGCCTTTCTCATGACCTTCAATCTGCTCCTGCTCAACGAGTTCCCCGACGAGGAGGCCGACCGCGAAGGCGGCCGCAAGAACCTGGTGCTGCTTCTCGGCCGGCGCCCCGCCGCACTGGTCTACGCCGTCGCCGCGATCGCCACCCCCATCTGCATCGCCGGCTCGGTGGTCATGGGCTGGCTGCCCGCCCTCGCCCTCCTGGGCGCCGTGCCCTCGCTGTTGCTCTTCAAGCCTCTGCAGTGGGCCTTCGGCGACACCGATCGGCCGGTTCCCATTCCCGCCCTCGGCGCCAACGTCGCCTGGAACCTGGCGACCAACACCCTGATCGCCGTCGGGCTCGTGGTGGCGGTGGTGACGCGGTAGTTCAAACCGCGATCTGTCTCGGTTCACTTCTAAGGAAGGCCGCCTCGCCGGCATCTTCATGGCCGGGAACCGGAAAAAGCCGGGAAGGTCACAGCTCACTGATGGAGTGCAACCAGAGCCGTCCAGTCCACGATTCTCAACCGGAAGGGGCGACGCGACCACCCATAATCCGACCAGATTCTTCCTCTCGCCACGCGTGCGGAGGTATGCCATGCCGCAAGTGTCTCGCATCCTCGGCGGCGCTTTGGACGGCTACTGGGTGGATCTCTGTGTGGACGATCCAGCTGCCTGTGAGGCGGATGTGTTCCGGCCATACCGGACCGAGAACGAAGGAGAGGTCGACTACACCCTGGAGTTGACCGAGGATTCGTGGGGACGATCGTCACGGGTCCGCTCACAGCCTCCGGTCGAATCGCACTGAGAACGGCGAACGACACAAGAGCGACGGATCCAACGCCGACTGCCCAAAGCCGGCCGGCCCCCACGACGACCTACTTTTTCTTCTGCAGGGCCTCGTGGACCTTCCCGACCATCTTGGCGGAGGGCTCGAGGGTCGCGTCGCCCTCGTCGCGCCACTTGGAGGGGCAGGCCTCCGTCTTCTTCTTGGCCATGTACTTGTTGGCCTTGAACTTCCTCATCATCTCGTCGATGTTGCGGCCGAAGTTGAAGAAGTTGATCTCCTGGTTCATGAGAACACCCTTGGGGTCGATGAGAAAGGTCCCCCTGAGCGCCAGGCCGGAATCGGGATCGAGCACGCCGAACAGGCGCGAGAGGTTTCCCGTGGGGTCGGCGCCCATCGGGTACTTGACCTTGGCCAGCTCCTTCTCGTCGCGCTGCCAGGCCAGGTGAACGAATTCGGTGTCGGTGCTCACGGTCACGATCTCTGCGCCCATCTTCTTGAAGCGGTCGTACTGCTCTGCCAGAGCAGCGAATTCGGTCGCTCAGACGAAGGTGAAGTCGGCGGGGTAGAAGAAGAGGATGGTCCAGCCTCCCTTCTTCTTCTGCTCCTCCAGGCTGAACTTGCCGAAGTCCTTCTTGGTCGGCTCGTAGGTCGTGAGTTCGAAGTCCGGGACGGGCTGTCCCAGCCGCAGCTCCGGACCACCCTGGCACTCGCAGTCGCAACAGCACTTACACATGGAGCCTCCTGTCAATCGCAAGCGGACAGAGATGTCGAACGGGCTCAACGGACGGAATCTACAACGAACCCGGGCCTCTCGCCAAGTCCCCACCGGGAGTGGGGGAGGGGGGCGCTGGTCGTCTCGTCTGCGCGCCGGAACCGAATCGATCGATACGGGTGGTTACTCGTGGAGCTACAATTCCCTGGTCGAAGGCCCGTCTTCGTGGCTGCACCTGCGGTGCAACAGCTCTCGCGTCGACGAAGGAGGAGAAAGCGATGGCATTGGAGATCACGAGCCCGGCCTTCGAAGCCAACGATACGATCCCGGTGAGGCACACCTGCGACGTAGAAAACCTGTCCCCGGAGCTGAGCTGGACCGGCGTGCCCGAGGGCACCAAGAGCCTCGTCCTTATCATGGACGATCCGGACGCTCCGCCAGGGACTTGGGTGCATTGGGTGCTTTACGATCTCGCGGCGGATGCCACCGGCCTCCCCGAGGGCTTGCCCAAGAAGGAGAATCCGGGGCATGGCGGCGTGCAAGGTCTGTGCTGGGGTGTGAACGACTTCAGCCGGGTCGGCTACCACGGTCCCTGTCCGCCGCCGGGCTCTCCCCACCGCTACTTCTTCAAACTCTACGCGCTGGACACGATACTCGGCCTCGCTCCCCGGGCGACGAAGCCGACGGTGCTCAAGGCGATGGAAGGCCATGTCTTGACGGAATCGGAGCTCGTCGGCACCTACCGGCGTTGATGCTCCCCTCCCACGCGAACTCCATCCCACCCGGTCTGCCTGACGGTGAGAATCGGCAGGTCTACCTTGGAATCTGTCCATGAGGAGACGTTTGGACCATGAAATTATACCGTCCGACGATCCTGACCATCGCTGGCCGCGGGTTTGGCGGCGGAGGCTGCGGATGCAACTAGAGCCTCGTGAGGGCCGGCAGCGGAACAGGAAGAAGAAGCTGATCCTGACTTCCTTGGCTGCGGCGACCAGCGCTTTGCTGGGACCGGCGCCGGGCCCGTCCATTGGGCTTGAACGTCCCGTTGCCCGGGTCTTGCATCCAAGAGCCCAGTCCTTCACGTTATCCGATCGTTCCGCACGGACGAGCCACTCGGATTCTACGTCGAAACCCGGGCGCTTCAGGCTATTCTATCTTTCGACGGGGGGAGTTCTGGTTGGCATAGTATGTAGGTACCGGACACTGTAGCCGTTTGAAGTTCTATCCGCTCGAGCTCTCACTCTTACGGGATGAGACGTTTGACGAGATCTCGACGCACACGAGTCTGACCGTGGGCTTCACCTGGCGTATTGGATCGGCGAACTGAAGACGCCCGCGAATCATCTGCCGACCGTGTTTGGGGATCCATAGGTCGTTGATAACCACGACGGCAGGGGCAATCGGGGGCACCCCGGCTCGCGGCACTTGCACGCCGCGGTGTCTAGTACCAGTCGGACTTGACACGACGCCGCTACCGGGGCCATCCTGAGCCATCGTTCATCACCGAACCGAGGTCAGGCACCCGCCCCCCCCGGGGAAAGGCCGCTCGAGAATTGGGGGAAGCCATGTTCAGAAATGGAGCCACGTGGGTCGTCTTGCTGGCGTTGCTCGCGGTTTCCGCGGCGGACGCCGCGCAGTGTGACAAACGGTCGAACAACACGCACCAGAAGCTTCTGGAGTGCGTGACGGTCGACGGCGTCCGCGCTCACCAGGCGGCCTTGCAGGCGATCGCGGATGCCAACGGCGGAATCCGCGCCAGCGGGACGCCCGGCTACGATGCGTCTGTCGACTATCTCGCCGACACACTCGAGGCCGCAGGCTACGATGTTTTGATCCAATCTTTCTCGTTCATGGGCTGGATTCCGCTGGGCCCCTCGACGCTGGAGCAGGTCGCGCCCGCCCCGGTGACCTACGTCGAGGGTACCGACTACAGGCTGATGTCCCAGACCGATTCCGGTGACGTTACCGCGACGGTCACGGCAGTCGATCTTCAACTGGGGCTCGGGAACACCTCGACGAGCGGGTGCGAGGCCGCGGACTTCGCCGGCTTCCCCGCCGGGAACATTGCTCTCATTCAGAGGGGTACCTGCTACTTCCAGGTGAAAGCCGAGAATGCCGCTGCCGCCGGAGCGGTGGGTGCCATCATCTTCAACCAGGGGAACTCGTCCGGCAGGTTCGGGGTGATCAACGGTACCCTCAACGCGGGCTACTCGGGGGGTATCCCGGTGATGTTCGCGACCTATGGTCTGGGTGAGCAGTGGTCGATGACCCCGGGTCTCGTCATTCGCATGTTTGCGGACGTCCATCGGGGTGTCACGGTCGCTTCTAACGTCCTCGCGGAGACGACCGACGGCCGGGACGACAATGTAGTCATGGCCGGCGCGCACCTCGACTCGGTCCCGGCGGGGCCCGGCATCCAGGACAACGGCTCGGGCAGCGCGGCTCTTTTGGAGATCGCTCTGCAGATGAAGAACGTCAAACCGACCAACAAACTGCGGTTCGCGTGGTGGGCCGCGAAGGAGTTCGGTTTGGTCGGCTCCCTCGAGTACATGACGAACCTCACCGGCACGGAGCGCGACTCCATCGCCCTGTACCTGAACTTCGACATGATCGGGTCGCCGAACTTCGTGAGGTTCGTCTACGACGGCGACGGTTCCGACACCGGATTGACGGGCCCCCCGGGGTCGGGAGCGATCGAGGGTCTGTTCGCCGGGTACTACACCTCCTTGGGGCTCGCCTACGAACCGACGGAGCTCGACTTCAACTCCGACGGTGCTCCGTTCCTTGTTTGGGGGATCCCGGCCGGTGGCATCACCACCGGTGACGAGGCTATCAAGACACCCGAGCAGGCGGCAATCTATGGGGGTACGGCGGGCGAGCAGTACGACCCCTGCTACCACCTGGCCTGCGACACCTTCGACAACATCAGCCTCGAAGCACTGGACCAGAACGCTGACGCGGCGGCGTTCGCGATCCTGCAGTACGCCGACAGCACCGTGACGGTCAACGGTGTCAAGGGGAAAGGGGGGCCGGGCAGCGGACCGCATACGCCGTCCGGGGACCCGATCGGGGTCGAGCGACCCGACTGATTCCGGATCGGAAGCACAGCGATCGCAAGCGGGACTCCGACTCGGAGTGTGTAGCTCGATCCATGTCGAGTCGAGGGAGTTCTTCGAGGCTGGCGACCGAGGCGCTCAGCTCGCCGCAAGGCACGCTCGCCTTCCGACCATCGCAGGAGTCCCTCGTGCTTTGCGACCTGGGCCTCCAGGACCGCGACACCGGCGGGGTCGGCGACCTCGGTTCCTCCGCCGCTGAAGACCCGTGTCATGCTGGCGAGAGCCATCCCGGGCGACGCCCCACCCCCGTTCGTCGCTCCACTCCCCGCTGTCGGCCGCCGAGTAGTTCACATTAGATTTTCTTCGCGGACCCAGAAGAACGCAGCGCATGCTTCCTATCCGCCCGAGAGGCGGTTCGGTGAGCGCGCAAGCGGCGATCCAGTGCGTCGTGCTTCGACTCACGCACTGGTTCACTCGGCCGACGCTTCATTGGTTACGGGAGGTGTGGCCGTGAAGCTCCGGATCGCTTGATCACCCTCCTGCAGCCGCAGGCCCTTGAGCGCCTCGGTCTCGTTCCCGAAGAAGCCATCCGGCGCGCTCCCCAGAAACGCCGACCAGTTCTTGTCGCTGATCAGTATCCCACTGCCGCCGTCGTCACGGACGGTGAGTATCAGCCCTTCGGTGCCGTGCGCGGTGTCCAGTCCGAGCGTGACGTGCTTGCTGTCGCCGAAGTCCAGGATCCCGTAGCCGCTTCGCTCGAAGCCCTGATCATCGTTGATGATCATCCCGGTCGAGGGCGCGATGCGCTTACCGATATTGGGGTCCGGCACCGGGTCGCCGATGGCGATCTGATCGAAGCCGTTCTCGTCGAGAATCACGATCCCGTTGGTGGCGTGATTGTAGGCCTTGTAATAATCCATGTATTCCTTCGGGAAGCGTTGGCCCCAGAGCTCCGCCACGCGCTCGGCGTCGGTGCGGACGCGGTTTGCGGCGTCGGGGATCGGCGCACCGATGAGAATGCGCTCGCGTCCGGCATCGTCGATCAGGACCAGGCCGCGGGCTCGCAGGACCTTCGCTTCGGCGCCCTTTTCGTTGGCGCCGAGCAGGATCACGAGCGCGAGCAACATCGTGACGCCGACGGCGTAGATCTTGAGCCACGAGACACTTCGCTCGAGACGTCGGAACCGCTCTTCCATGATTTTCTCCGGACGGTCGGATCGCAGCCGACCTGTACTACGAAGCGGATTCGGATAAGCGAGACAAGCGCATGACTTGACCCCTTCTCTCGCACAGGAATACACAGTACATATAGTCGGAGTATAATCTTGGAAGATCAGGTCCAGGACAACAGGTTTCGCCACCCGGGGGGACTTGAGATGTGTCAATGCCATCGTCTTGTCTTTGCTGGTGTCTGTATTGCGTTGCTCTTCGCCGCTGCTCCGGCGTGGGCGACTACCTGGGTTGATACCGACCGCACGATTGCGATCGATCCGCTGCGAGGAGCGGACAGGAAGGTCGACTATGCCTCTCTGGTTCGGATCGGTCCCTGGGATGACAGGAACTACCGGTTGACAGAGGAGGATCTGGCGTACCTCCCCGCGAACGAATCGGACCCCCGTTCCCCGCTCCCGGTGTTCTTTCGCGTCGCCTTCCGCCGAGAATTGGAGAAGCAGGGGTACGAGACTCTCTCCCATGACCCGATGAGCGCGCTGAACGAATTCCGACAGCGGTTCGGCGGCTACCAGATCGATGGGAAATACTATGGGAATGCAGTCTGGCGTGACGACCAGTACTTCATTTCACTCGAAAGCATGGAGGAGGCTGGAGATCAAGACAGCGTCGACGTGCGGTACGAGGTCCGGGTTACCTCGCCGAACGGTGCAAGTACGTCGGCGGTCGCCATCTCCCCCGTGGATACCCAGAAGTTGGTAGCCAGCACCAACGGCCCGAACGAGAGGCAGCGCCTGCATTACTCCCACAATGGTGGCTCCACCTGGACCGAGACCGAGGTGGAATATTTTCATGACTGGCCACATGGTGGTACTCCCACGGTGGAGTGGTCGTCCGATGGGCAGTTTGCGTACACGGTTCTCCTCGGTGGATGCGGCGAGACCTGCCTGATCTTATTCTATCGCTCCGATGACGACGGCGTGACGTGGACGAGCCTGGAAACGGAACCTCCCGGTAGTCCTCGTCGGTTGATTGCGGAAGGTACCAGCGGTGAGTACCGTCTTCATGTCGACCAGTACGAGACCTCGCCGCACAAGGACAACATCTATGTAACCTATCGCGATATGGACGGCCGCGTTATGCAGCTGGGTCGATCCAAGAGTTTCGGCGATAGATGGTCGGAACACTCGTTCTCCAACGCACCGCTGGGTAAAAGGGGTGACGTCACGACCGACCGCGCCGGCGACGTCTACTACGCTTGGATCGAGTCCGGCACCCAGGAAATCTACGTTTCGAAATCGACCAATGGCGGAGCTTCATTCGGCGATGCGGTGAATGTCGCCTCGAGAAACGGCACCGGCTTTTTGCCGATCCCTATCCTGACTAATCGTGTCCCCGATTCCCTGTTCGCGGACACGGACACCAGCAACGGGCCGTATGCCGACAGCGTCTATCTGGTCTGGATCGATAGTACCGGCCCGTATTCGCCCGTTCCAACGGAGAACCATGGCCGGATTCAGGTCGCCTACTCCAGGGATGGAGGAACGACCTGGACCGTTACCACGCCTCACGAAACCTCGGATCACCTCACGGTCGATCGCTGGCAACCGTTTATCGCGGTCGGCGAGAACGGAGTGGTCCATGTCATTTTCAACGACACGCGCCGCTCCGGGGATCGCCTGTCCATGGACGTGTTCTACAGCTACTCCACGGACGGCGCCCAAACCTGGTCTGTTCCCGAGCGCGTGACCAGCGAGATGTCCCCGAAAATCGATGACTGGTCAGAGTTCGGTGCGTACAGCGGACTGGATATCGTCATGGAAGACCTTGTCGCGATCTTCACCGACAACCGACACGAGGGAGGCGGCACAGGCGATTCCGTCGACATCTATGCGGCGGGCATCACTCCCGGGGGCAGTTCCATCGGCGCGGGACGGATTCCCGGCGCACGCGGAGTTCCGGGATCCCCGTTGACGCTTGCGCGGCTTGAAACAGGTGAACTGCAGCTCGCCTGGTCGCCGGTTTGCGGAGCGGGAGACGATTACGCCGTCTACGAGGGAACCATCGGCTTTTTCGATGAGAAGGGTTTGGTGCAGTGTTCGACCGCTGGCGCGACCACCACGACCCTCGCAGCGTCTGCGGGAGATGTCTTTTACCTGGTCGTTGCAACGTCCGACGGCAGCGCGGAAGGCTCGTACGGAAGGGCAAGTGACGGCAGCGAACGGTCGCCATCACAGGCTGCCTGTTTTCCGCGGATCATCGGCACCTGTCCCTAATAACTGTAAGGGCAATTCTCGATTCGTTTCAGTATTTGGACCCTACGGCCTACGGGATCTCCAGAAGCAGATGCGCGGGCGCCGGTCCGCCCTCGCGAGCGCCGAACGTGACGGACGGTCCGTTGGCGTCAATGGCCGAGGCCGGGCTGAAGCGAATCGTGAATCCCGCCCAGCGGTCCCCGCCGGCCAGACGCGCCTGAATGAAGGTGGTGACGTCGATGCCGATCGCCTGTGCCGGATCGTAGCTCAACGTCCCGAGCAGGGTGCCGGCGGCGAAGTCGGAGGCCGTGATGGCGCCGTCTCCGACGTAGCCGTAGACGGCGAGGTGGAACGGGAAGGGGCCGTTGTCGTCGTCAACGGCGAGAGCGAGCACGGCCTCGTTGATGTCGACGTCCACCGGTTCCAGGTCGAACTCCCAGAGGCCGCGGCTCTCCCACTGCAGGAGCGGCCCGTCGGCGTGCAGCACCTCGATAACCCCGTTCGTGTAGACGACGTCTGCCGCACCATCCTTGTTGGCCAGGCCCACGCCATCGGTGGCGCTTCCGTCGACCGCCACCGTCATGGGCACCGTTACGGGTCCACCCGCGACGGGATCGTCGGTGCTCTCGTCGCCGGAGCAGCCCTGAGCAAGCAACAGCAGCGCACCGCCGAGAACGACGGAGACGTAGCGACGGATCGTGTGACTCTGGTTCATGGTGCCCCCAGCTCCACCGAGCGGATGAGAATGATCTCACGGGTAACGTCGGGCCCGGGGATGCGAAAGGCAATGTGCGGCTGTCGTGTCGACAAGATCGGGCGGGGGACGAGAGCGAGAAGGGGTCAAGTCTTGGCACGGGACTCAAGGGTCCCATGCCGAGACTTGCCCCCTTCTCCTTTTCTCGACAGTGACGGCGTTTACCCCCAACCACGATCGGTGTAGGATCGTCGCAGATCCCCAAGACCGCGGACGCATCATGGGACTCGGCGACCGTAGCTCACCGGATATCCGGCTGCACTACCTGGACAACATCCGCTCCGTCATCATCGTCTTCGTTGTGCTGTTTCACGCCATACTCCCCTACAGCGGTAGCTGTCCCTGGTGGTATGTGATCGACCCGCAGTCCATCGGGTGGGCGATTCTCTTCATGCTCTTCCTCGAGCCCATCCTGATGCCGATCCTGTTCTTCATCTCAGGGCTGCTGATCCGGCCATCCTATGAGAGACAGGGCCCCGCCCGTTTCATGGGTGTCAAGGTCAGACGGCTGCTGGTGCCTTTCCTGCTCTGCACCTTCCTCTTCAGCCCCATCATGCCCTTCGTCCGACATCGTCTCCGAAGCGCGGACAGCGGTACCGACCCTCAGGGATTCTGGGCCTTCTGGCTCGAGTTCCTGCGGAGCGGCTCCGAGCTCTACGCCGGGCTCCCGTACCTCTCCGAAGATCTCGTGGTCAATCAGTACTGGTTCCTGATGCTGCTCTTCGTCTTTTGTTCGGGATTCTTGCTGTACCGACAGCTGCGAAGTGAGGGCGCCCTCGAGCGACCGGAGCCCCGGGGGGCGGGGCCGCCGTCGCTCAGGATGATGCTTCTGTTGCTGCTGCGATTCGGCCTGGTCATCGCGCTGGCGTACGCGCTGGCTTGCACCCTCATCGACGGGAACTACTGGGTCACCGTGGGAAGCCTGCTCCAGATCCAGCCAGCCAAGGTGCCGATCTACCTGGGCTTCTTTCTCGCGGGGATACACGTCGAGCGGCAAGGCTGGCTGCCCCGCCTTCTCGACCTCGGGCGTCCGGCGCTTTGGCTCGCGGCCAGCGCTGCGATGACGGTACTCTACTTTGTTGCGGTGCTGACGAGCATTTCCGCCGAGGATCCCTCACCGTCTCTGGTGCTGGCGTCTCGGGTGCTCAGGATTCTCCTCCTGCTGAGCGTGACGCTCTGGTCCCTGACCTTCTTTCACCACCGTCTCAACCGGTCTACGCCCCTATGGCGGGAGATATCGGCGAGCTCGTACGACATCTACCTGATTCACATGGTGCCCCAGGTGCTACTGCAGTGGCTGGCCCTTTCCTGGCCGGTGCCGGCGTCGCTCAAGTTCGCCGGTGTCTCGGCGCTCACCCTGCTGGTCAGCTATCTGGTCAGCCTCTTCCTGGTACGGCGATCCACGGCCGGTACCGTCCTGGGCCTCGCGCTCCTCTTCATCGTCATGTGTTTCGTCTTCAGGTAGGCTTCCGGTCCGCGTGGGAGGAGGGGGGAGGGTCGCTAACACTCACGCCACCAGGGCGTTACGATGAGGCCGATGACTTCGAGGGCGCCGGCGGTCCTCGGTGCGTGATTCAGGTCACGGCACGTGGACCCTGAACGGTACTACGGTAGTGATGAGAAAGCAGCCCGCCTCGAACCGGCCGCGGTAGGAGAGATTCAATGGACCGTTACACCCGACTCTTCATTCTCGCCTCGTTGGTCTACCTCTCGGTCGGGGGGATTCTCGGGCTCACCATGGCGATAGCCCCTTCGCTGGCGGCGCAGGTGCTGTTCCCCCACGTGCACCTGTTGCTCGGCGGTTTCATGGCCATGATGGTGTTCGGCGTCGGGTACTTCATCCTGCCGCGCTTCGCCGCGAGGACGCTCCAGTGGCCGGGGCTCGTGGCCGTGCACTTCTGGCTTGCGAACCTCAGCCTGCTGGCCATGGTCGTTGCCTACCCGATCGAGGGACCGGGCGCCGCCCCGGTGTGGACGACCCTCTTGCACGTGGGGACGACGGCCCAGGCCGTCTCGTTCCTGATGTTCTCGCTGAACCTCGGCTTGACCCTCATCATTCCACCCAAGACGGCGGGGGTCGAGCACCAGGCCTCGGCCGGACCCACGGCCGCGGCACGGACTCGATCGGGACCGCTCCCCATGGCCGGGCAGGCGGCCGCTACGTGCGCCCCGGCACCGACCAGGTCGGGATCGCTCCCCATGGTCGGACCCTCGGCCGGAGCGCCCTCGCCCGCCCCGGCGCGGGCGGCGCTCGGACCGGACACGCCGATCGCCGAGGTCGTGGAACGGAAGGAGGGGGCGGTGGAGGTACTCGTGCAGTCCGGACTGCGGCCCCTGGCCGATCCCGCTCACCTCGAGATGGTCAAGCAGCGGGGGCTTCCGGTCGGGTACGCCTGCCGCGCCCACGGGATCGCCGTGGACGAATTGCTCGCCCGCCTGGAGGCGCTTCCGGAGCGGGCGGCGCCAGCGACCGGTGCCGTGGGCCGCGTGACGTTCAGCCCCGAGCAGGTGATCGGAGCGATGGTGGACGCCTACCCGGCCACCCGGGAGGTTCTCAGAAAGAGGTTCGGCGAGGGCTGCTTCACCTGTCCCGGCTTCGCCACGGAGACCCTGGCCCAGGGGGCGATGATGCACGGTGTCGACGTGAACGACCTCTTGGCCGAGCTGGGAGAGGCGGTCGCGGACCGATCCTGACGGAGCCGACCGGCGTCGAGGGTCTCCGGGAGGTGCGCTCGTGCGAAGAACAAGAGGGGTCACGAGAATCCTCGCCGTTCTGGCCTCGATGCTGGTCCTGTGTTCGGGCGCCTTCCCCGCCGACACCGGGGAGCTCGAACGCCGTGCCCTCGATGCGATGGCCAGGGGGCACTACGAAAAGGCCACGCGACTGCTCGAGGAGAGCCTCCGGAGCCGGCCCAACGATCCCGGGACCCTGTACAACCTGGCCTGCTGCCTGAGTCGTACCGACGAGCTGGAGGCGGCCGGAAAGAGGCTCGAGGCGGCCTGGGAGGCCGGCCTCCGCGATATCGAGCTGCTTCGAGCCGATCCGGACCTCGACAACCTGCGCGCGTCCAAGAGGGGAGGCGCGCTGGTCGAACGGTTGATCGTGGAGGAGCAGCGTCGCCGCAGGCTTCGAGGGGCGCCGCAGTTCTTCGAGGCGCCGATGCTCGGTACGATGCGGGTCGTGCCGCCACGCCGGATGGAGCCGGGGCGGAGCTACCCGTTGATCGTGATCCTCCACGGGCACGGCGCAAACCCTGCGAACTACGCCGGATTTTTCGAAACTGCCGGGGCCGAGCTCGACGCGATCATCTGCGCGCCGTACGGCCCGTACCACATCGTTCATCAGGATTGGCACGGCTACTCGTGGTACCCGGAGCCCTGGCTGTGGCGCGAGGTACTGTCCTCAGGCGGACCCTCGGAGGACCCGGCCGCCCGCCGTGCCACGATCGACGGCCTGGAACAGCGGGTGACGCAGCGCCACGTCCTCGCCGCGATCGATTCGATCGCCGACACCTACCCTGTCGATGAGGACCAGGTATTCCTCGTGGGCCACTCCGAGGGTGGGGGAGTCGCCTATGGTCTCGGGCTCGCGAAGCCGGACCGGTTCAAGGGCGTGGTCGTCGTCGGCGCCCGTCTGCCAACAGCCGACGCCACTCCCGAGAACCTCGCCAACGCGGCGGGGAAGTTGAACGTCCTGATCTGTCATTCGCGTCAGGACGAACAGGTCTCATTCGCACACGCCAAGGCGGCCCACAAGACCTTGAGGGAGGCGGGGATCGAGAGCCGACTGTCGGTCTATACCGGGGGCCACGGCATGACGGAGCCGCTCGCCCGCGCCATTGACCGCTGGATTAGAGGTCTTTGACGCGAAGGCCACTCCCGCGATGCAGATTCGGCGATGTGAAGGGATTTCCACACTCGGTTCGGTGAAATAGTGTCCGGCGGGTGTTCCGGCAGAGGAGCGTCGGTGATCAGCCGGACGGGGCGATGTTCTGGTTGAGGCGGAACAGGTTGTTCGGGTCGAAGCGGTCCTTGATCTTCGCCAGCCTCGCGTAGTTCGCCGAGCCGTAGGCGTCGGCGACGCGATCCAACTCGTCGTTGTCCATGTAGTTGACGTAGACGGCACCGCTCGCGTGCGGCTGGACCGCCGTCCACATCTCTTTGGCCCACCGCTTGTTGGCCTCGTCGAGGCTCGGATCGTCCACGATCCCGAGCATGAGCAGGTTGTAATCGACCTGGCGACTTGCGAACGCGGTCTCGTCGGGGGCGACGCGCGCCACGGCCCCGCCGAGCATGTGCTCGAGCCCCACCACGCTGAGCGGCGACGGCGCACGGTTCGCATGCTCGACCAGGACACGGATGCAGTCGTCGCCGACGCCGGTCAGATAGCTGGACTTCCAGTAGTTGCGCAAGCCCGCGGGAAAGCCCGGGTCGAACGCCTGCTGGATTGCCGTGTAGGGCTTGGGACCCACGTCGTCGAGCAGCGGCGACCCGAACGACCGGTAGGGCTTCAGCGCGCGCTCGGCCGCGCCCGCAGGGCCGTTGTAGACGACGAACACCCCCACGACCGGATCTCCATCGGGAGTGCTCAGGAACGCCGCCATCGACGACAGCTCGTCGGGTGCGTCGGCGGTCACCTCCGCGAAGACCCGGAGGAAGCTCTCGGACTCGCTCCTGGGGTAGAGGAGGAGCCCGGCGTGGAGCTCGCCCACCGGACGGAGCCGGAACTGGAAGTGGGTCACCACGCCGAAGTTGCCGCCGCCTCCGCGAATGCCCCAGAACAGGTCGGGGTTCTCCTGCTCGCTGACGGTCAGGACCTTGCCGTCGGCGGTCACGATCTCCGCCGAGATCAGGTTGTCGCAGGCCAGGCCGTACGAGCGGGAGAGCCAGCCGAACCCCCCTCCGAGAGTCAGGCCGGCAACCCCGGTGGTCGAGATCGCACCCCCGGGGGAGGCCAGGCCGTGCATCTGGGTCGCCGCATCGTACACGCCCCACTTCACGCCCCCTCCGGCGATCGCGGTGCGCGCTTCGGGATCGACCTGCACGTCGTTCATGGGCCGCAGGTCCACGACGATGCCGCCGTCGCAGGACGCGTTGCCGGAGACGTTGTGGCCGCCGCCGCGCACGGCCACGACCAGGTCTTGCTCGCGGGCGAAGTTGACCGCAGCCACGACGTCGCGTGTACCGGCGCACTGCGCGATCAGGGCGGGCCGCTTGTCGACCATGCCGTTCCAGATCCTTCGGGCCTCGTCGTAGTCGGCATCCTCCGGACGGATCAGCCGGCCTTTCAACTCGCCAATCAATCTGTCCGCGTCGTCTTTGTAGCTCATTCCCCCCTCCGATGATTTCGAGCCCCCGCCCGGTAGAGATTGACGGGATCCTAGCACGCGAGACCGACTCCGTTTGTCGGGATCACCCAGTTGGTTCGGTCGATTCTGTGACTCCGGTCAAAAAGCCTGCAGGAGCCGCTTTCCGGCACCGGATCCTTGCGACACCTTTTGCACCAGACGCCGATGGGTATAGGGTGCAGTTACATCTACACCGACGTGGAGGAGAGCACCATGCACATCCAGATCGTCAACTTCAAGCTCAAGGACCTCAGCGACGCGGATTATCGAAAAGCCGCGGCGGATCTCGCCACCGCCTTTGCCGATGTGGATGGCCTGCTGTCGAAGGAGTGGCTGGCCAACCCCGCCACGAACACCTACGGCGGGGTCTACCACTGGCGCGATCGGGCGGCGATGGAGAAGTACCTCGCGTCCGACCTGTGCAAACAGGTCCTCGCGCATCCGAATCTGGCGGAGATCACCTCGACCGACTTCGAGGTCATCGAGGCACCCACGCGGATCACTCGCGGAGCGATGTAACCGGCGCCCCGGTCGACTTCCTTTCGCTTCACCGGCATCTCGTCGATACACGCCATGGCGGAGAGAACCGACCTGTGAACGGAGGCGCAGTTCCGATAGTATGGCCATCTTGATTGTGGTCCACGTCTAGCTGCTCAGGAGAGAGGCCATGACCGAGTTCGCCTACCAGGATCCGTTCCCACTCTCGAAGGACAAGACCGACTACCGCCTGCTGACGAAGGAGTTCGTGACGGAGCATTCCTTCGACGGAGCGACGGTTCTGAAGTTGGAGCCTGAAGGGCTGACCCGCCTGGCCGGT
>Ga0316191_10000552_pt1 | contig 24571 bp, 18 predicted proteins | sample Eddworburr2cm_MG_FD_204928 | JGI IMG/M metagenome (GOLD analysis project Ga0316191, IMG submission 204928) | Coastal sediment microbial communities from Maine, United States - Eddy worm burrow 2 cm | ecosystem: Environmental > Aquatic > Marine > Coastal > Sediment | place: USA: Maine... | reverse complement strand
GTTTTCAGGTATTTGTATCCGCAGTTTCAGGTCATTCAGGGGTAGCCAGGGATTTACAGAGGGGTCAGCCGGCAACACCCTTAACGTCTCTGGCTTGTCGGAAGTAATGGTAAAACTCTTGCCAGTCCCGTTGACCGGCATTCCCGGGACTCCGTTCCATTGCCTGCTGGCAACATGTGTGCCGGTAAATTTAATTGCAGGGATATCAATCTCGCCGGGGCGCAACGGCGTTAGTTTGAAATGGTATTCATTGACGATTTCACGGCTGCCATTCCGCCCGGAATTGCGTGTACTTGCGACAGGGCCATCCACCTGTTCCAGTATTGCCCCCTTGATGTGCGGGATTACCGGATTAAGTGTCTTGAGGTTGTCACTGCTGACAACGCGAACGGTGTACACGATGTTCTGTTGTTCGTATAACACACCTTCGCTGGTTTCCACCTCAACGACAGGCGTGCTACTGGAAGATGCTGTTTCGGTCACGGCTGCCTGAGCAGGATACCAGCCGGAAGCGGGTGTAACGCCAGGGTATACCGGTAACGGCTCGTGCTTCAGCCCTGGTTTAAATGCCTCGAGATTGCCCCATGGCCGATTGCTGGTAGCCCGGGAACTGTTTGTGGAAGACTGTTTGCTGCCGACCGAAAACCCCATGGCAGCCACGTTGGCACTGGACAGAAGTCCGGCCAGCAGAGTGATAACAAAGATTGGTACGCAATTTCTGTGATGCATCTATTTAGCCCCTGCTATTTATTATCGCTGCTCTTGTCCAGGTACCTTGAAAAACCTGTACATCTCGAAGCAGTTCCCGCTCAGCATACAACAACCACACATTTCTCGAAACTATTCAGCTCGCTACAAAGAAAATCCCCAACAAACTTCATAACCAGTAGAAGAAAACAGGATCAGTTTGTTATTGACTTATGCCATCGACCTGATTCCAGATAAATAAACATCCTCAATAGAGTTCTCCTTGTCTCGACCATGACTGTCTGTCATGTCCTTACCAGGGCCTGGTTTCCATCAGGACGCGACCACGCCGCTCAAGTTCCTGCCGTTCCTCGATCATAAACTGATTTCGCAACAGGTAGGCGGGGTCACCTTCAATTTGTTCCAGCCATTGTTCCATCATAATCATGGATACTCCGCTTCCCGGAATAACGTCTGCATCGGGCATTCCGGCCTGTTGTGCTTCAGGGTCTTCTTCGCCGGTACCCTCCCCCATTTGATCAAACTGGTCCACAGCCTGACTGGCAGCAGCCTCTTCCATGGATATCTCTTCGGGGGTGCCACCCGGACCTGCTGGCTGCTCTGCCGAACTGCCGGCCTCCTGCTGGTCCCGATCCTGCTCGCCGCCTCCTGTATCGCCAGTTTCCTCTTGCCCTGATCCCTGATCAATACTATCTATAGGCAGATTACCATCTTTCTGGTCACCTTGCTCGCCGGAATCGCCATCTTCCTGCTGCTGATCACGATCCCCACCCGATTCCTGCCCGGATTCTTCCTCCCCTCCCTCGACATCCTCCATCTGTTCATCCTGGTCGCCGGCTGCCTTATCCATATCCTCTTCCTGACCACCCTCGGCTTCGATATCCTGTTCCTGCTCCCCGGAAGACTCTTCAGATTCCTGTTCCTGATCTCCCGAGGAACCTTCAGATTCCTGTTCCTGCTCCCCGGACGACTCCTCGGATTCCTGTTCCTGATCTCCCGAAGAGCCTTCAGATTCCTGCTCCTGGTCCCCGGACGACTCCTCGGATTCCTGTTCCTGATCTCCCGAGGAACCTTCAGATTCCTGCTCCTGGTCCCCGGACGACTCCTCGGATTCCTGTTCCTGATCTCCCGAGGAATCTTCAGATTCCTGCTCCTGCTCGCCGGAAGACTCCTCGGATTCCTGTTCCTGGTCCCCGGAAGACTCTTCGGACTCCTGCTCCTGGTCCCCGGAAGACTCCTCGGATTCCTGTTCCTGGTCCCCGGAAGACTCTTCGGACTCCTGCTCCTGGTCCCCGGAAGACTCTTCGGACTCCTGCTCCTGTTCCCCGGACGACTCTTCGGACTCCTGCTCCTGTTCCCCGGACGACTCCTCGGACTCCTGCTCCTGCTCGCCGGACGACTCCTCGGACTCCTGCTCCTGCTCGCCGGACGACTCCTCGGATTCCTGCTCCTGCTCGCCGGACGACTCCTCGGACTCCTGCTCCTGCTCGCCGGACGACTCCTCGGATTCCTGCTCCTGCTCGCCGGAAGACTCCTCGGATTCCTGCTCCTGCTCTTTCTCGGACTCCTGCTCCTCCTCAGATTCCTGTTCTTCTTCCGCCTGTTCCTCTGTTTGCTCTTCCTGGCTCTCCTCCATCAGGGTCTGCTCAAGCATCTTCTTTGCCAGCGACAGGTTATGCAGGGTGTCTTCATCATTCGAGCGCAGTGCCAGAGATTTCTCATAGGCCTCCACGGCCCCCTCGTAGTCACTGCGTTTGTAACGGGTATTACCCAGATTGTAGAGGGCGTCTGCCTTTACCTTTTCGCGCTCGACACTTTCGAAGGACTCAGCGGCATCTGTGTAGCGGCCTGCACGGTAGAGTGCGACACCTCGACGGTAGGCGTCGCTAAATTCCTCAGCCGCGTCACTGTATTCACCCTGTTCAAATTTGTGCTCTGCTTCTTGTGCTGTGTTCCTGAACCAGCCTGCACTGGCGGTTGCGGTGCAGAGCAGACAGGATAGCAAGACAACCGCCCTACCCGGGCGAAACCGCTCAACAGTACTGGATTTTCCTTTTATAATCATGCGTTTCGAGTCGTGTACCCGGACAGGGCACGACGAAATAACGGTAACAACAACACCAGGGCCAGCCCGGCAAGCCAGTAAAAGCGTTCATTCCAGATCCGCGTCCGTTCATCCTGCTCTTCACCAGGCAAGGCCTGCGCCTTTACTTCGGCAAGGATCTTCCCGGTATCGCGTTCGCGGTAATCGGCACGCAGATAGAGTCCGTTACCGGCCTTTGCCAACGATTGCAGCAGTGCTTCGTTGAGCGCCGAGATCACCGGCTGCCCCGTCCTGTTCATGATCCAGGGGCTATTTCGCCCATCACCGGGAACCGAATCTCCCTCCGGTGTGCCGACACCCAGTATATGTACCCGTATTCCCGCTGCGGCCAGCTCCTGCAAACGTTGTTCGAGACCCTGCTCCTCGAAATCACCATCGGTGATAATGAGTAATGAATTGACACTCTCCGCAGGCTGCCCCGCAATCAGTTCCGCCGCACGCTCCAGGGCAAACACCAGACGACTGCCCTGCAGCCTGACCAGACTGGTATCGAGGGCCGGCAGGACCCGGTGAATCCCCTGCATGTCCTCGGTGACCGGTGAGACAACATGCGCGACCGAGGCAAAGCCGATCAACCCAACCCGGATACCACGATTCTGATTCAGGAGGTCTTCAACCTCCTGACGCGCCCGCGCCAGCCGTGACGGGCGCACATCCCCCACCATCATAGAGCGCGATATATCCATCAATATCAATAAGTTGGTTCCAGGTCGAAACAACTGCACATCGGTAAAGTCCCAGCGTGGCCCGGCCATCGCCAGCACCAGCAAGGTCCACAGAATCGCCCAGCGGACATAGCGTTGCCACTGGGTACGTGATGAAGCCGTCGAACGCCCCAGCAAGTGTGGCAACAAGTGTGCGTCCGCATAGTGCTGAATGCGGTCGTTGCTGCCCGCAAGGCGCCGGGACATCAGCAGCCAGACAGCTACCGGCACGCACAGTAACAGCGCCCACAGCCAGGCCGGCTCGCTGAAGTGAAAGGCTGTCAACCACTCACGCATGCGCCCGCCCCGTCAACCAGGCTCGCGGAATGCCGTCCGGAAACAGGCCAAGCAGCATCAGTGCCAGCAATGCCAGTCCCAGCGGCCAACGGTACAATGGCCTTGGAATCATGGCTGTACGTGATTCTGCCTGGGTTTTTTCGAGGGCATCGATACGCTGGTAGATCTGCTCAAGCGCACTGGTGTCAGTCGCGCGGAAATACTCGCCACCGGTAATAGCTGCAACCTCGGTTAACAATTCTTCATCGATCTCCATCTTGACCTGTGTCATCCGGCCATCTTCCATGAACGGTACCAGCCCCTTGCTGCCAACACCGATCGTGTAGATGCGGATTCCTTCATGGGCGGCCAGTTGCGCGGCCAGCTTCGGTGGCAAGCTGCCTTCGGTATTTTCACCATCAGTCACCAGAATCAGGATCCTGGATCCCTCGGGGCGATCACGCAGTTTTTTCACACTCAGCCCGATGGCATCACCGATGGCCGTTCCATCACCTGCCATGCGGGAGACGATATTGTCGACCAGCTTGTACGCAGCCGGATTATCGAGCGTCATTGGGGAGAGCACGAACGCCTGATCACCAAATACCACGATACCGATCCGGTCACCATCGCGGGCCTTGATAAACCGTCCGATAACACCCTTGATCACGGCCATCCGGGTAACCTGCCGGCCACTGACCGTGAAGTCCATAGCCTCCATGGAGCGCGAAGTATCGATGGCCAGCATCAGGTCATAGCCTTCGGTACGAATTTCCGAATAGGGTTCCAGCCACTGCGGGCGCATCATGCAGGCGACCAGCGACACCCATAACAACGCCAGCATGAATATCTGCAATCGACCGCCGGCATGGGTAAGAGAGCGGGAGGTAACGAATGTTGATGCAAGCCTTCCCAGCGCCGGATGCAGCAGCGTGGAACGGTCTGCATGGGTATAGGCATCCGTGGCCCCGTGTGGCCGGTGCCAGAACTTCCAAATGAGCAATGGCAACGGTAACAACAGGGCGAACCATGGCCAGTGAAAACTAAACACGACTTGCCCCGCCTTTTCCGAAAGAACCCGGCAACATGTCCCTGAACCGCGCCACCATGCCTGTTTCCTGCCTAGCGGGCCGTGATGCATCGATCCACCGGGTAGCCGCGCGGATCAGGATGGCCAGCTCCTTGCGTTCAACGGTCATCGTCGGTGGCATGTAAGGTGCGGTCAGGAGTATCTGCCCACGCCGCTCCCAGTCAAATCCTGTGTTGTCATGGTCACCCAGCCATCGCAGCCAGCTGTCACCCGTCAGGCTGGCTGCCTGCTGGCGGCCACTGCGCACCATCGCAATCCGCCGCAGCAATTCCGACAATCTGCCGGCCACCACTTGCAGGTTTTCACTGGACAGTGCCTTTTTCAGGTCGCGCAATTGCCGGCGCGCATCACCACGCCAGCCAAACCAGCCTGTGTGATAGATCAACCAGTATCTGACTCCAAAAAACAGCAGCAGCAGGCCCATCAGGCCGGCCAGATACCACCAGCCGGGTGCCAGCGGCCACCAGGGGATGGCATCGAGACCGTGGATATCGCGTAAAACTGTCGTCCCGGCTTCCATGTTGACTACGATTGCCTTCCCGCATAGCGGCGCAGTCCGCTGATGAGCGTTTTGTGCACATCCTCGTTGGTACTGATCGGTATTAGTCCGATTCCCAGCCGATAGGTCATTTGCTGTACTTCCTCACGGCGTTGCTCCCAGTCGGCGCGAAATGCCTGACGACCGGCCTCATTGTCTGTATCGACCTCCAGCAACTCACCGGCGGCATTGGAGAAAATGACCTGCCCCATGGAAGGCAGGTCCCGGTCAGCAGGGTCATCGACCGGCAGGAGGACGACATCATGCCGTTGTTTCAGGCTTCCCAGGATACGTTCGAAGCCGGCGGTAACATGATTGATAGCGGCGATGACAAAGATCAGGGAGCCGGTACCGGTACCGCTATCCAGATGTTGCAGTGCCGCCATTAACCGGGATTCGTCGGTATCCCCCTGTTCAATCGGTTCCGTCAATGCCCGCAGCAGCCGCCACAGACCACGGCGCCCGGGCGTGGCCCGGAAATAGCGCATGTCGGTTGCCGGGTTACCAAACAGTACACCACCCACGCGATCATGCTGCTTGCTTGCCGCCCAGCCAATCAGTGCCGCGGTACGCGCAGCCTGGACCGATTTGAATGTGCCACGGGTACCAAAGCTCATATGTGGCCCCGTGTCGATGCACAGGATGACGCTGCGTTGCCGCTCTTCGCGGAAGATCTTGAGATGAGGAACATTGGTACGGGCAGTGACGAGCCAGTCCATATTGCGGATATCATCGCCTTCCTGGTATTCACGCACTTCGTCAAAGTCGAGCCCGGTACCCCGGAACACCGAGGAATAAAGTCCGGTAAAGGTAGAATTAACCAGATGATGTGCCGCAACACCCAGCGTACGTGCCTGGTGGCGGAGTTCCAGCAGATCATCCAGCTGCGGGTGAAGGCTCATTGCGTTACTGCGGTCAACTGCATTTCAGGCGCTGCGCGGTTAAACATGCCGGCAATCACGGGATTGCCACCACCTCCAGCAGACGCCTGATATATTCATCACAGGTTATGCCTTCTGCCTCGCCCTCGAAGGTCAGCAGAATACGGTGCCTCAGGACATCCGGGGCCACCGCCTGAATATGGTGAGGCGCGACGAACTCTTCACCGTCCAGCCAGGCGCGGGCGCGGGCGCAGCGGGCCAGTGCAATCGTGGCGCGAGGTGATGCGCCAAAGCGACACCAGCGTTGCAGGCCTTCGTCATAGGCCTCCGGTTTGCGGCTGGCCTGCACCAGGTCAACGATATAGTTGTTCAGTTTTGCGTCCAGGTAAAGTCTGGCGGCATCTTCCCGCACCTTGTAAAGCTGCTCCTGGGAAAAGACCTCTGCCGGTGGTTGTGGTTCTGCCCGTTGCCGGTTGCTGTCGAGTTCCAGAATCGCCAGTTCCTCATCGCGACTGGGGTAGTCCACACGGACATGCATGAGGAACCTGTCGAGTTGCGCTTCCGGCAGGTTATAGGTACCTTCCTGTTCGATCGGATTCTGGGTGGCGAGCACCATGAACAGTTTCGGCATCAGATAGGTTTTCAGGCCGACTGTGACCTGGCATTCGCCCATCGCCTCGAGCAGGGCCGACTGTACCTTGGCCGGCGCTCTGTTGACCTCGTCCGCCAGCAGGATGTTGTGGAACAGGGGTCCGGGACGGAATTCGAATTCACCCTTTTCGTGACGGTAGATATCTGTACCGATGAGATCGGACGGCAACAGGTCCGGGGTAAACTGGACACGGTGATAGTCGCCCTCGATGGCCTCAGCCAGTGCCTTTACAGCCGTTGTCTTCGCCAGTCCAGGCATACCCTCCACCAGGACATGACCTTCGCTCAAAAGACAGATGAGCATACTGTCTACAAGCTCGTGTTGCCCGACAACCCGGGATGCAAGATGTTTGCGAACGCCATCAAGCAAGGAAGCATCCATGCGGCGATCGTTAGCGGTGCTACTGGTATTTAACAAAGTGCTGGTCTCCTGCTTATTATAGGTACAGCATAACCCGCTTGTTCTCCAAGAATCCAGCTAAAAACCGCACCGCTCCACATAAGCTCCGCCTGATTCGCTGCCCGTGCGCGCAGGAATGGCCACTGACCGGACAGACTACTACTGGATTTTCAAGCATGCTTGGTGTCACTCACGCCGTGCCTGTGGTGCAGTCCCGACTGAACAAACCTGATTGGTGACTGCCAGAAAAGCAAACAGGCATAAAAACAATCAAGCCTGAGCATTCGGCAGCCGGTCCCTTCAAACGATAATTCCTGTTGATTTATAACAAGATACAGCCTTCGCACGGCACCACCAGGCCGTTACCCCGAAATTCCGGCCCCTTGCACATGAGTTCGCCTGCCCGCCTGTATTAGCTTCCGGTGCGGGCGATGGACATTCAATACGCAGGTCTCACCGCTGACAAGGACACCATGCAGCTATGGTGGTTTACCCGTCGCATCCAATCATGCATCAACTGGAAGCATGAAACCGAATAAAGCCCCGCTCTGACAATCACCGTCAACCCAAAGTTTGCCACCATGAGACTCGATAATCGTTCGGCTGATGGAAAGGCCCACCCCCATCCCGGTTTTTTTGGTTGTCTGGAATTGATCAAATATTCTGTTTGCGATTGACGCATCAATTCCCGGACCATTATCAGTGACAAGCACTTCACTCATGCCATTCACCAACAAACAGGTACGTATGACTACCTGGCCATCGCTCATATTAGTCTGTTCGAATGATTCAAGACTGTTCCGCACCAGATTTACCAGCACCTGCTCGATCTGAATCTTGTTTATCCTGACCTTGCGCGCCTGGCTTTACAGTCGCAGCCCGATGCACGCTCCACTATGCCGCACCTCACTGCTGATAAAAATAATTGCGTCCTTTATAACCCGATCCAGAACGAGATTTTTCCTGGTGTTCTTTATCCTTGCCAACAAAGTCACGCAAATGCCGAATAATGTCTGCTGCACGGTGCGCCTGCTCTGCGGCTCTTACCAGGATGTCGTCAAGCTGCCGTGACGGCAAAGTCATCGCCCTCACCATGGATGCTGCAGTTCCGCAATAACTGACCAGTGTAGTCAATGCCTGGTTCAATTCATGCGCCAGGCCTGTCGCCATCTCCCCCAACGTACTTAGCCGCACGACATACGCCATATTCATTTGCTGGCGCTGTACATCCCCTTCTGCATGCTTGCGGTCTGTGATGTCCTGACCTGAAGACAGCGTACCGACGATTTCACCAATAACATTTCTCTCAATTTCATTATTCCAGTCAATGTAACGAGTATTGCCACTCTTCGTCAGGACAGTATTTTCATACCTTCTTAATGGCTCTATCTCGCCCGCGATGATCTTGCGAAAGCCGTTGTATACCTCATCCCGCATCTCATCCGGAATCGCCTTTTCAAACCAGTTCATCCCCAGCAATTCCTGCTCACTATAACCAAGGATCCCGCATCCCCGGCGGTTTATCAGCCTGATATCTCCCTTGCAATCCAAACCGACAATCATTGCCCTGGAAATTTGCAGGTAACACTCTGACCGCGCTACTTCATTGCGGAAATAAAGCCGTGCAAATATTATCATCACTCCAAAGGTAAAAAGTGCAATCAAGAGCGTCAGTGCCAGTTTCATCCAGCTGCTAAGCCACCAACCCAGCTGCTGCTCCGTAAGCAAGGTGAAAGGCTGGCGCGTTGACTTCGGTTCTCCGCCCCTCGTATGGAGGAATCCTGTTATCAGCCTTGCAGCCGTTTCCTGCCGGCAACTGCTGCAGGGGATACACGAAAAAGCAGCGACGACTCGAAGACCGCCGTGCGCAACTCGCGTGTACCATCTCCAGCGAGCTTATACGGGACCGATCAACCTGGCCTCGAGTTGCTGCCCGGAGACCGCGCTCAGTACGTCCTGTGATGAATACTGATCCCTGTCATACCTCACCAGCATCAGGTGGTAGCGCAAAGGACAGAATTCAGCAGAGACGATACCATCGTTGTTTTGCAGCGCGACCACCAGATTGCTGCGTTGCCGCTCATCCAGGGTCTCGGAAATATGCACGACAATTTCTACTGTATGTGCCGGTTCATTTTCTATACTGTGCATTGTTTGTCCCATGGTGTATTTCCTCCAGCATGTTACGGTACCCGGTTTGACTCTTTAATTGTTACCTTTAACCGGCTCATTGCATGAACTGCGCAAGCCAGTCTTTTGTTCTACAGCCACAACTTTGCCTGGTGGTTGTAGTGAGTCTAGCAAAGACGACAACCGATGGAATTGTGGAGAATACTTATTCAGCACATCATAATGTGGTAATACAGCAAGCCGGCTTTGAAGAGCCGGCAGCGGGTCAAAAACACGGGTTACGTGACAAACGGAAATCCGTGCAGCAGTTGCACTGCTGAACACTTCATTGTTGCATGGACTCGATGTGAGCCTCAGGAAGACGGGGCATTACCGGCCCTTGCAAGCTGCGCCTGAAGAACCGTAGACAGCTAATGTTACGCGTGCAGGACGCCTCTCCCGGGGGCTGTTCCGGGCAATACAGTACATGTGGCACTTCAGGCCGCGGCAATACTTGCAACCACATGCAGCGGCTTGTCCTCCACGGCACCCTCCGCAGCAAGCGCATGCGCCGGCTTGCCATCGCCACTGGTGGCTTCCGGATTACGCTGACGCTCATAAAGAAATTTGAGCACGGCAGCGCGGTAATGGTTGTACTCCGGGCTGTCCGCCAGCGTGACCCGATTGCGTGGCCGTTGCAGTTTGATTTCCAGGATCTCTCCTATGGTCGCCGCCGGTCCATTGGTCATCATCACGATCCGGTCGGACAACAACACCGCCTCATCAACGTCATGGGTAATCATGATCACGGTATTCCCGAGTTCCGCATGGATCTCCATCAGCGAGTCCTGCATGTGTGCACGGGTGAGCGCATCCAGGGCCCCGAACGGCTCATCCATCAGCAGCACCTTCGGTTGCATGGAGAGCGCACGCGCAATACCGACGCGCTGCTTCATACCGCCGGAGATTTCGCCAGGCAGCTTGTCCATGGCATGCTCCATGTGGACGAGTTTCAGTTTGTATTCAATCCACTCGCGCATTTCTGCCTTACTCTTTTTGCGCTTGAATACCTGCTTGACTGCCAGCTCTACATTTTCATAAGCGGTCAGCCATGGCAGCAACGAGTGATGCTGGAAGACCACTGCCCTTTCAGGGCCCGGTTCATCGACTTCGGTGCCATCGAGTATCACCCCGCCCGTGGATGCCTGCAACAGGCCGGCTACCACATTCAGTACGGTAGACTTGCCACAACCCGAGTGACCAATCAGCGAGACATACTCGCCCTTGTCTATCTTCAGGTCTACATTGTCCAGCGCCTTGAAAGGACCGGCAGGCGTATCGAACACCATCGACACGTGATCTATATTCAGATGTCTTTCACTCATTATTCACTCCAGATAGTATTCTCGATCCGTTACTAATCCTGCATTGACACTAGCGCAGGATGGCATCCTTGTCCCAGGACACCCGGCGCTGCAGCAGCAGCATGCCGCGATCCAGCAGGAAACCGATAATCCCGATGGTGAACACTGCCACCATGATGCGGCCCAGCGAGTTGGAGCTGCCGTTCTGGAACTCATCCCACACAAACTTTCCCAGCCCCGGGTTTTGCGCCAGCATCTCTGCTGCAATCAGCACCATCCAGCCGATACTCAGACTCAGGCGCAGGCCGGTAAAGATCATCGGAATTGCCGAAGGCAGGGCTATTTTCCACACTGTGGTGAACCAGCCAAGGCGCAGCACCTTGCCGACATTCACCAGGTCACGATCCATGGATGACACACCCACCGCCGTGTTGATCAGGGTTGGCCACAGGCAACACAGGGTGACGGTGATCGCCGAGGTCAGGTAGGACTTGGAAAACAGGGGATCGTCAGTGACATACACGGCACTGACGATGATTGTCACAATCGGCAGCCAGGCCAGTGGCGATACCGGTTTGAAGACCTGCACGATGGGATTGATCGAGCGATAGACATTAGCGCTCAACCCGGTCAGCACACCCAGTGGAACCGCGATAACCGTTGCCAGCAGGAAGCCGGTGAACACCGTCAGCAAGCTGGTGACGATCTGGTCCAGGAAGGTCGGCTTACCGGTATAAGGCCGAACACGCACCTTTGCATCAGGGTTCTCCGCCTGCTTTTTCTGGTTGCGCTTTTCCTGGCGCTCATAAAAGGCCATCTCTTTCTGCCGTTCGGCACGGTATTCTGCCAGCAGGTTTGTTGCCTGCTCCCACACTGCCAGCGGCCCTGGCAACTGTCCCAGTGACGTCTCCACGCGTGCAGCTGAAAAGCTCCAGAGCCCGAGAAACAGCACAAATGCAAGCAATGGCAGCACGACCGCCCTGACCAGTTCCCGGTAGTCCTGCATCTGAAATGTTTTCATGGTTTCCACGGTCATGACTTCCTCTTTGCCTGTCTCTTTAAAAAGTGCCCGCACAGTGTGTTGTGCGGGCCAGGGTCTTGCCGGAGTGAACCTTCAATCGACCTTGTCCTTGCCTTTCAGACCGATCGGGAACTGTGCCAGATAGTCGTTGGGTTTGGTGCCGTCATAGGTGATAGCGTCGATAAATTCCGCTTGCGGCGGGCGGAAGCCGCTCTCGCTGGCAAAATCAGGGAAATCGCCGGCCTGCGCCTTGCCTTCCGCAATCAACTCTTTCGCAGCTTCCGCATACAGATCAGGACGGTATACCTTCCTGGCCATATCCATGTACCAGCTGTCCGGCTTGTGTTCGGCAATCTGGCCCCAGCGGCGCATCTGGCTCAGGTACCAGACGGCGTCCGAGTAATACGGGTAAGTCGCGTTGTAGCGGAAGAACACGTTGAAATCAGGTACCGAGCGCTTGTCGCCTTTTTCATACTCGAAGGTACCGGTCATACTGTTGGCAATCACTTCATAGTCTGCACCGACATATTCCGGCCGCGACATGATCTTTGCCGCCTCCTTGCGGTTTTCCAGACCGCCGGAATCAAGCCACATCGCAGCACGAATCAGCGCCTTCAGCACCGCCTTGTGGGTATTCGGGTTCTGGTCAGCCCATGCCTGCGAGACGCCAAAGACCTTCTCGGGGTTGTCCTTCCAGATTTCATAGTCGGTGATGACCGGCACACCGATACCCTTGAACACGGCCTGCTGGTTCCAGGGTTCACCGACGCAGTACCCATAGATAGTGCCAGCCTCCATGGTTGACGGCATCTGTGGCGGCGGCGTTACTGACAACAGTGCCTCGGCATTGATCTGTCCGGTAATATCACCCTTGTCCGGTGCGTAATAGCCCGGGTGGATGCCACCGGCCGCGAGCCAGTAGCGCAGTTCATAGTTATGCGTGGAGACCGGAAAAACCATGCCCATTTTGAAGGGCTTGCCTTCCTCTATGTATTTAGCCACCACCGGTTTCAGATAATCGGCCTTGATCGGATGGACCGGTTTACCGTCCTTGTGCGGTACATATTGTTTCATCTGTTCCCAGATCTTGTTGGAGACGGTAATGCCATTGCCATTCAGATCCATGCTGAACGCGGTGATGATGTCTGCCCTGGTGCCAAAACCGATGGTTGCTCCCAGTGGCTGGCCGGCCAGCATGTGGGCACCGTCCAGTTCACCATCGATGACCCGGTCCAGCAGCACCTTCCAGTTGGCCTGCGCTTCCAGCGTGACATACAGGCCCTCTTCCTCGAAATAACCCTTCTCGTAGGCAATCGCCAGTGGCGCCATGTCGGTCAGCTTGATAAAGCCGAATTTCAAATCTTCCTTTTCCAGGTCAGCTGCACGGGCAGGGTGCTGGACACCCGCCATCAGCCCTATCAGGGCAACGGCCGTCACGACCGCCAGTGATCGCTGTATTCGCTGGCCCACGGTAGCCAGCGACGTCCTGCTCAGCGTGATCTTCATGAACTTCTCCTTCCTCTATTTGAAAAATACGCGTGCCCTGCATGGGCACCACGACTGCATCATTGCAGCCCGTCTGCAATCTTATTAGCAGGTTCCGTGCCAGCGACGCAGGTGTCTGATTTTCATGGAGGACAAACCAGACAATGCGAAGGTTGATGACAAGTCGCACTCACATAGTGCAGTACATCGCCAGCCCGGTGCACCGCATGCACCGCATGCACCGGCAGCATGCCTGGCCGTGGTCAGGCAGCAAAGGAAACCCCGGGAACGCCAGATGCCGCACATCTCCCGGCCAACATGGCCGGAAACTCCAGCCACACGCTCTTGCTGCAAGCGCCTCCTGCAGGCACCGTCACTGATATAACCGGTGCATCCCGGGGCAGGGATACACCGGTTGCGCGGACAATCAGGCCGCTTCCCTGGCGGCATCCTTCATGGTGCCGGCCAGCAGTCCGTAGACATCTGTCCAGGCCGCCATTACCTCTGTGGTGAAGGCGCTGCCGAGACCCCGTCCCAGCGTCCACAGCAAGGCCTCACCGACCGTGTCGTATTGTGAATTTTTGACACCGTACTCCAGGTGTTTCACACCCAGTTCCTGTACTGCCGGCACCACCTCATCCAGCCTGTCCAGGTTGTCTACGGCAATACTGATCATACGCATCAGCTTCTGACCCTGTTCAGTCATATCGCTCTTGAACATGGGCTTCAGGGAAGGATCCAGTTCGAACAGCTTGCCGTAGAACAGTATCGCTGCCTGGTCTGCTATTGGTACCACCCGGCTCCAGGAATCCCTCACCAGGCTGATTTGTTCAGGTGTAATCATGTTTTCTCTCCTGTCAGTTTAAAGTCATTGCTGCGCCGCTAACTCTCTACCGGAATGCGAATCACCACACCACCCATGACGTCACCCAGCTTGAAGTCTGTTTTCGGTGAATCCGGATGGGCGTTATGGCAGGAGACACAGACCGGAGCGACACCAATGTCGGGATAGATCGCCGTGAAATACTCCTGCTTGCCCAGTTTCTCGGTGGTGTAGAAGTTCTTGCCCTTGTGTTCGGCAATGAACTTGAGCCCTTCCTTCTCGGCATCGGTCTGCGGCGCATTTTGCTTGTTCACCGGCCACAGCGATTGCAGCGAGTAACTGAAATTCACCTCCGGGTTGTCAGCGGAACGCTCGGCCACCATCTCGGCACCGAAGCGAAACATCTGCGCCGGCAGTGCCAGCGCCTGGTCATCCTCGAAGTGCTCGGATGCCTTGATGACCTTGTCCTTCTTTACCAGCCGGTTGACGATCTTTTTGGTGTACACCGTGCGGTCTGAATCCATCACCATGTGCAGGGCGTCGGCCATTGCCTTCACGGAAACCGTTTCGGAACCCGGCTCCGCTGCAATCGCAACACCCATGCACATACAGACTGCCAGTCCGATACTGCTTTTCATCCTGATACTCATCTACTCTCTCCTCTTGCGTTAAAGAAACCTTGTTAATCAAACTCAGAAACCAAACATGCTTGTGTCGCCATCCTCTCCCGCCTCACTGTCACGGCGTTCCTTTTCCGCTGCCGCCAGATCCATGGTGCTCACGTGCAGCGCTGGACTGCCGCTGAAGTTGTTATCCACCAGCTGCCGATCCGCCAGCGCGTCAATGGAAAATTCAAGCCCGTGACACTGCAGGCAGACACTGCGGATCATTTTGGAATTTGGCGACAGGTTGGCGCTCTGGTTATGGTCAACCATGACGCGTGTTAGCCAGTCAGTGACGTCAAATTCGATACGCGGCATGTGGCAGGTGGCACATGACACCCCGCTGCCGGCAGGCAGATCACCACTCAGCTCCTGCCGCCACAGGTCAGCATGCGGAGAACCCTCGTAGGCCAGGGTGTGCGGATCATTGTGACAAGCCGTGCAGGCCTCGGTGGCGGCGCGCCTGACATCGTAACGGTGTGCGCCATGGCAACTGTTGCAGCCCAGCGTCTGGTGACCGGCATCCGCACGCATCGGCAGGCGTGCGTCACTCACCTGCAGCGCCGGCAGGCCGGCCGCCAGCCGCATGCCATGCTTGCCGCGGGTAAAACGCTCAGCCTCCAGGTGGTGACAGCGGCTGCAAACCTGCTCGTCCGGATGCTCGCTCCACGCCGGCTGCGTACCGTCCGGCGCCTGCGGCTGATGACAGGCGGAGCAGTTAACGCCGGACTGCGCATGGGCTGTCGCCGCCCAGTCCACATGCACCTGCTGCCCGGCAGCCACACCGCGATCAGCATCGGCATCCTGCAGTGCAAGCACCTGTACCGGATACTGCCCGGCCGGATAGTCTTCCAGCTGGTCGAGCAGCTGCGCAAATTCACGTTGCGGTATCACAGCTGTATCCAGCAGTGCCGACTCATCCAGATGCTTGATCAGGAATTTCGTATACAGGGAACGGTTGTCGTGAAAATTGTGACAGCCGCCTGCCGCGCAGGTCGTAAATGCCATGCCGCGGTGACTGGGACGCTCTGCGGCAATATCCCCGTGGCAATGAGCACACAGATCGCGCGGCTGGGTAACACCGTTGTGGCGCGCGATCTCCGGGCGATGTTCAGTGTGACAGGTGACACAATGCAGTGCGTCTATATTTTCAAGACGGTCCGCATTGCGCGGATCCCGGAACTTGCTCACCGGATGTGAATCGAACGGTTTCTTGCGAGTGGCACCGTGACAGTTAATACAGGCCTCCTGCAGCACTTCACCGCCACCGAGCGGTTCACTGTGGCAGGCCTCGCAGGCCAGCTGCAACTGGTGATGACCCGGCGTCAGCGGACCCGGCATAAAAACGCCCTTGTCTGCCTTCTCGCTCAGCATGGTGTTTCCCAGCCATGCCGCCAGGCCGACTGTTGCCAGCAACCAGACGATCCAGAGCGTCTGCTGTAATCTCCCATCAGCCATCTCTAGTACCAGTAGCTCTTCAGAATGTGGAAGCCAAGCAGTGCCGGCAGCGGCCATAACAGCAACACATGCCCCCATATCGACAGTGCGCGCGTACGCCGTGCCAGCACCACAGGCAGTACATGCTGCAAACCGACGGCGGCACTGGCTGCCGCACCCGCCAGCAACAGGCCGGCAAACACGCACATCAGGTAGAAATTGAGATTGTCACCCAGGCGAAAACCGGTATGCGCAACCAGCACGGCAACTGTCAGCACTCCGGCCAGCACATGCAGGACACGCCAGCCATCAAACACGCCCCAGTACAGCCGTCGCACACGCTTGCGCACGGATACCAGCGCCAGCAACAGTGACAGGCCCAGCAGGGTAAAGCCGCTTATCTGCTTGAACAGGCCACTGCGCCAGAGTGCATCGACACGCAACGAGTCCTGCACCGTGTCGGCATAGGGCAGACTGACCGGCAGCAACCACAACAAGGTGGCGACCGTCACCACAAGCGCTGCCACCGTCAGGGTGCGGGCCGCCATAACAGGCGCTACCTCTACGGCACCGAGCAACTGCCCCAGCAAGGGTTTGCAGGAACCGCAGACAGTGGCTGCACCGGTGCAACTGGCAAGACAGTCAATATCGGCACAGCCCTGGTCCACGGCCCGGGTCAGGGCACCACGGCTGACGCCCTTGCAATTGCAGACAGTCGCACCGGCCGGCCAGCCGGCCACACCGCCCTCGCCTTCTGCCGACCAGAGCGTACCGGTGAGGCGGAACCGCAGGGCGCGCCACGGCCGTATCCGCCGCCTGGTGCGCACACCCTCCTGTACACGGCTGAATTCATCCCAGGTACCCACCGCCATGGCCGCATCCAGACGGTTGCCATCCAGAAACACCTTGCGTAATACGCCCGCATGCTGCCCGCGGTACACCAGTGTCCTGCGGGGCCATTCGGTTTCGACCGTGCCCACACTCATCACCGGATAGCCGACCACCTTCAGGCGTGTGGCGGTCATCGACCCGGTGTACTCGGCGTTATGGCCGGTAAGTGCATGTGCCGCCACGGCCGCCTGCTCAAACCCGGGAGCAACCAGCCCGTAGACCGTTTGCCGGTGTTCGGCACATTCACCGACTGCGAAGATATCGGCATCGCTGGTCTGCATGTGGTCGTCTACCAGGATGCCGCGGCCGGTATGCAGTCCGCATTCCTGCGCCAGCTGAATATTTGGCGTGATGCCGGCAGCCATTACCACGGTGTCACATTCAATAAAGCGGCCATCCGCGAGCAGCACGCCTTCCATGCTCGCCCCACCCCGTATGTGTAGCACTCGGACATTGGTGAGCACCTCGATACCAAGCGCCCGGACATGCTGCTGCAACAGATCTGCACAGTCTTCATCCAGCTGCTGGAACATCAGGCGCGTGGCGTGCTCGATGACGGTGATCCGGGTGTTGAAACGGTACAGGGCACGCGCCGTCTCCAGACCCAGCAAGCCCCCACCGATAACCACCATGTGGCGGCTGCGCACGCTCCGTGCCATGAGCGACTGGGCATCTGACAGATTGCGAAAGGTGAAGACACCGGGCAGTCCGGCACCGGGTACAGAAGGGATACGGGCGCTTGATCCGGTTGCCAGCACCAGTTTTTCATAGGGACAGGCAATCCCGTTCCCGTCGATAACCTCACGTCTGGACCTGTCGATACGGCTAATCGACATACCAAGATACACACGCATATGCGCATCTTCATGTATGGCCTCTGTCCCGGGAGCCTCACCGGCAAGCCAGGATGACAGCCGTACGCGATCATAGGGTGCCCACGGCTCATCACCGAACATGACGATTTCATGCTCGGCATCATGCCGCCTCAATTCCGTTACAAGCCGCTGGCCTACTGGCCCGGCCCCGACAATCACAGTCGACGGCTGCTGGCATGCTTGCGCATAGTGACGTTCTGCAACGACGATGTTCTCTGCCTGGCCCATAATTCAGTCCAAAAAAAGGCGCTCGCCCCGGCAAGTCAATGACCCGTCAGGGAGAACGCCTTTGTTCGTTACCGGCAACAGCGCCGGAGATGTACAACAGACCGGCACTGGCCTGTTGCGTCTGTTACTTCAGTTAGCATTTACTGTGCCAACGATACAATTACCGTCATTTGCGGCACTTGCCGCTTGCTGCCAGCTTCGCAGTCATCAGTGTTAACCGGTTTTGTGCAAGCCGCGCACCATGGCCGTGCAAACCAGGAGGCCGCTGATGATCAGATCAGCACCTCGGCAGCGGCAAGCACCTCACCGGCTACCTCACCAATGCGGCGATTACGGTCCATCGCGAGTTTGCGCAGCAACTGGTAGGCCGTGTCCTCGTTAACCTGCCGTTGACGCATGATGATGCCCTTGGCCTTCTCCACGGCGCTGCGCTCCGCCAGCGTGGTTTTGGCCTTCTGCAATTCCTTTTTCAGTTCCTGTGATTCCCTGAAGCGAATGATCGCCACGTCGAGTAGCGCGCCAATACGCTTGACGTTGTGACAATCAACGGCATACACGGAAACTCCGGCCGTTACTGCTGCACGAATCGAATGCTGCAGAGAATCGTCGGTGTACAACACCACGGGCATTGGCAAGCTGCCGTTAAGCATGCGTACGCTCTTCAGGACGACCTCGTCAACACGCGCTGCAATCAACACGGCGGCCTCTGCCTGGACGTCTGTCAACAGGGATGGCAACTGTTCATAACTCGCCTCACAGGCAATCCGCCAGCCACCCCTGCATGCCGCCTTGATATAGGGACCGCTTTGTCCGGGTTGCTCCGCAACCACCAGCAAGTTCATGCCTCTCTCCACACCAGATTTATCTGCAACAGTATCTACAAGTTTCATGCCAGCCTGTGCATCACCTGCATGTTCAACTGAAATCAGTTGCTTATGTAGAGTAAATAGCAACCGCTTGTGCCTTTGGCGACCCTGGTGCTGCGCCAACATGGCGCATTCATGCCGCGCGTGCATCAAACAGGTACCACTTGGCCGTTAACAAACCTTGCCGTGCCACAACGGTGCAGCGTGGCTGCACAGGAAATATCCGTCTTAACAAAAGGTGCGAAACAGCTATCCCTGCGACATTCTGGTGCATAGAGAATGTTGGCCATACCGGATGAACCTCCGGGACTGCACTAACATTGTACTTTCAAGTCAGCGAGTTACAGATAATTATCGCACCGTGATCATGAGCTGGTACGGACCTTGCTGCAGGAACGTCATATCAATAGTGAAACAAACACGGAAATCCCATGAAAGAAAAACTGATACTGGTAGGCAACGGCATGGCCGGGGTGCGCACCCTGGAAGAATTGCTGAAAATCGCACCAGACATGTACGACATAACGGTGTTCGGTGCCGAACCTTACGGCAATTACAACCGCATCATGCTGTCACCGGTGCTGGCCGGTGAAAAGACCATCGACGACATCATGCTCAATGACGAGCAGTGGTACAGTGACAACGGCATAGCCCTGTATAAGGGCAAGGCGGTTACTGAAATCGACCGCCTGAACAAAAAGGTCATCGCCGCAGATGGCACAACAGCCGACTATGACCGCCTGTTACTGGCCACCGGCTCCAACCCCTTCATGATCCCGGTGCCGGGCAAGGACAAGGACGGCGTCATCGCCTTCCGCGATATCAACGATGTGGACACCATGCTGCAGGCATCGAAGGATTACAAAAAGGCCGTGGTCATCGGCGGCGGCCTGCTGGGACTGGAGGCCGCCAATGGCCTGATGAAACAGGGCATGGACGTCACGGTGGTACACCTGCTGGACGCACTGATGGAACGCCAGCTCGACAAGCCGGCTTCTGCCCTGCTGAAGGCATCACTTGAAGGACGCGGCATGAACTTCATGATGGAAGCAGCCACCGCAGAAATCATTGGTAACGGCCGCGTGCAGGGCGTGCGCTTCAAGGATGGCAGCGAAGTCGAGGCCGACCTCGTTGTCATGGGTGTCGGCATCGTGCCGAATGCCGAACTGGCAAAAAGCGCCGGACTGCACTGCGAACGCGGCATCGTCGTCAACGATGTCATGCAGACCTTTGACCCCGCCATCTACGCCGTGGGTGAATGCGCGCAGCACCGTGGGATTGCCTACGGGCTGGTGGCACCACTGTTCGAACAGGGCAAGGTCGCCGCCAACCAGCTCGCCAAACTCGGTTATGCCCACTACCGGGGATCAATCACCTCGACAAAACTGAAGGTCACCGGCATTGACCTGTTCTCGGCCGGTGAATTCCACGAGGCCGAGGGTGATGAGGTCATGGTGTTGCAGGACCCGGCCTCGGGTACCTACAAGAAACTGGTCATCAATGACAACCGCATCAAGGGCGCCGTGATGTACGGCGACACCATCGACGGCACCTGGTATTTTCAGCTGATGCGCGAAGGCACCAGCATTGCCGATTTTCGCAAGACCATCCTGTTCGGACAACATGACCTCGGCGATGCCGGCCACGGTGATGAGACCCGCGTGATGTCGCTGTCCAACGATGCCGAGATCTGTGGCTGCAACGGCGTCTGCAAGGGTGACATCGTCAATGCGATTTCCAGACACGGGCTGTTCACGCTGGAAGATGTACGCGCGCATACCAAGGCATCCAGTTCCTGCGGTTCCTGCACCGGCCTGGTCGAGGCCCTGCTGGCCAGTACCGTCGGTGAAGGCTACGACGCGTCACCCAACAAGCAAGCCATGTGCAAGTGCACCGAGTACAGTCATGACGAGGTGATTGCGGCCATAAAAACACACGAACTGAAGAGCATGCCGGCAGTACGCGAGTTCCTTGAATGGAAGACACCCGACGGCTGCGCCGCCTGCCGTCCGGCACTCAACTACTACCTGCTGGCCCGCTGGCCGGAAGAATATGCAGATGATGCACAGTCACGTTTCATTAACGAACGGGCGCACGGCAACATCCAGAAAGACGGCACCTACTCGGTGGTACCGCGCATGTTCGGTGGACTGGTCAAGCCGGACGAACTGCGCGCCATCGCCGATGTGTGCGACAAGTATGCAGTGCCGGAAATGAAAGTGACCGGCGGACAACGCATCGACCTGTTCGGCGTGCACAAGGAAGACCTGCCATCCATGTGGAAGGACCTGACCGATGCCGGCTTTGTCTCCGGCCATGCCTACGGCAAGGCCATGCGCACCGTCAAGACCTGCGCCGGCAAGACCTGGTGCCGCTTTGGCACCCAGAATTCGACCGGTCTCGGCGTACAACTCGAGGAACTCACCTGGGGCTCATGGATGCCACACAAGTTCAAGCTGGCCGTTTCCGGCTGCCCGCGCAATTGTGCCGAGGCCACCATCAAGGACTTCGGCGTGGTGTGTGTGGATTCCGGCTACGAACTGCATATCGGCGGCAACGGCGGCATCAAGGTGCGCGTCACCGACCTGTTGACCAAGGTCGATACCGAGGAAGAGGTGCTGGAATACTGTGGCGCCTTTACCCAGATGTACCGCGAGGAAGCACACTACCTGGAACGTACTGCACCCTGGGTTGAACGCGTCGGCCTGACCAGCATCAGGGAGCGGCTGCTTAATGATGCAACGCAACGCAAGGAATTGTACGAACGCTTCAAGATCGGCCAAAGAGTGTCGCAGGTCGATCCCTGGAAGGCACGTGCCGAAGGTGCGGAGCGGCATGAATTCACGCCGTTAAAGATAGCCGGCTGATTTTAAAACAACTTGCAGGAGCGCCGTCCCCGGCGCTCCTGCAACTAAATTTAGAGTGACGCTATGACCAACTGGACTGAAATTGCAAAACTGGAAGACATCCCGAGACTGGGTTCACGGGTATTGCAGACGGACACCATGAACATCGCCCTGTTTCGCACTGCCAGCGACGAGGTATTCGCCATCAAGGACGCATGCCCGCACAAGGGAGGCCCCCTGTCACAGGGCATCGTTCACGGCACTTCCGTTACCTGCCCGCTGCACAACTGGAAGGTCGATCTCGCCAGCGGCGAGGCGCTGGGTCCGGACGAAGGCTGCACCAGCACCTTCGCAACCCGTGTCGAGAACGGCATGGTCTACCTGGCCTTATCGGAAAGTGAAGCTGCCGCATAATCAATTCAAGTTGCAGGGGCGGCGGCGTCCTCGCCGCGAAAATCAGTAATCGCGCCGGGGACGGCGCTCCTGCAACCACTGACAATTTTCGACACCAGAGAAACCCATGTTATTCGGACGCAACAAAAAGAATCCCATCAAGATCGCCGACAAGGGCGTCAGGGAATGGCGCTACGCAACCTGTGGTTACTGTTCTACCGGCTGCGCCATCGAAGTCGGCCTGAATGCCGACAACGAACCGGTGGCCTCGCGCGGCGTGGCCGATGCCGACGTCAACCGCGGCAAGCTCTGCATCAAGGGCATGTTTGAACACGAACTGTTCCGCAAGACTGCCGGTCGTGGCGACAAGCCCCTGATACGGGACCATCGCTGGGAAGAATTCAGCGCGACCACCTGGGATGTGGCACTTGACAGGACCACCGACGAGATCAAGCGTATCCAGGAAACATACGGGCGCGATGCCTTCGCCATCGTCTCCACCGGCCAGATTATGACCGAGGAATTCTATACCCTCGGCAAGCTGGCCCGTGGCGTCATCGGCACCAACAGCTATGACGGCAACACCACCCTGTGCATGTCGTCGGCCGTATCCGGCTACAAACGTTCCTTTGGCTCTGACGGACCACCCGGCTGCTACGAGGATTTCGAGCATACCGATTGCCTGCTCGCCTTCGGCTCCAACCTCCCCGAGCAGCATCCGGTCATCTACTGGCGCCTGCAGCAGGTGCGTGAACAGCGCAAGATTCCGCTGATCGTGGTGGATCCGCGTGTCACCATGTTTGCGCAGCACGCCGACATTCACCTGCCGGTGACACCGGGTACCGACCTGGTGTTACTCAATGCGCTGGCGCACGTCATCCTCGAAGAAGGACTGGAAGACCGCGCATATATCGAGGCGCACACCGAGGGTTATGAGGATTTTGCCAAACTGGTCGAACAGTACGACCCGGTAACGGCAGCGCAGATCTGCGGCATCGACGAAGACACCATTCGCAATGTTGCCCGCGTCTATGGCAAGGCCGGTGCCGCCATGACCATCTGGACCATGGGCATTAACCAGAGCACGCACGGTTCCGACGGCGTGGTCGCCATCAACAACCTGAACCTGATCACCGGCAACATCGGCAAGCCCGGCGGTTCGTCGCTCTCCATCACCGGGCAGTGCAATGCCATGGGCACACGCGAGTGGTCTTCCTGTTCCGGCCTGCCGGGTTACCGCGCGCTGGAAAACGCACAGGACCGCAAGGACATCGCCAGCTTCTGGGGCATCGACGAGGAATTCTTCCCGGAAAAGCGCGGCCTGTTCATGACCGACATCCTGCCGGCAATTGAATCCGGACAGATCAGGGGCTTGTGGCTGATCGCTACCAACCCGATGACCTCCATGGCCAACACGACACGTATCCGCAAGACGCTGGAGAAGCTCGAGTTCCTGGTGGTACAGGATGCCTATGGCGATGTCGAGACCAACGAATACAGCCACGTGTTCCTGCCGGCCGCCGTGTGGGCCGAAAAGGAAGGCTGCTTTACCAATACCGAGCGCCGCGTCAACCTGATACGCAATGTGTGCAAACCCCACGGTGATTCGCAAACCGATCTGTGGATTTTCAACCAGGTCGCCCGTCGTTTTGAGCAGGGCCGCAGGATGAATTTCCCGGAAACTGCCGAGGGGGTATTCGACGAACTGAAAGACCTGTCAAAGGGGCGCATGCTCGACTACTCCGGCATGAGCTACGACAGGATTGAAGCCAGCCGCGGCATGCAGTGGCCCTGCAACGAAGACACAGCACCGGCGGGTTCGCAGCGCCTCTACACGGACGGAAAATTCCAGTATGCCAACGGCAGGGCGAAACTGATTGCCCTGCCGTTTATCGACAATAACGAACGGCCCGACGATGAATACCCCTTCTGGCTGAACTCCGGGCGCGTGGTGGAACACTTTCATACCCGCACCCGTACCGGCAAGATCGGCAATGCCAACAAGTTCAGCCCAACGCCCTACATGGAGATGAACACCGATGCCGCCGCCGAACTTGCCATTGAGCACGGCAGCTATGCACGCCTGACCTCACGTCGTGGCGATGCCGTCGTCATGGTGCAGTGCACGCAGCGCGTGGCACGCGACATGGTGTTCATCCCGTTCCACTTTCATGAATGCGTGAACCGCCTGTCGCTTGGCCTGCTCGATCCGCATTCAC
>Ga0316191_10000547_pt1 | contig 24590 bp, 21 predicted proteins | sample Eddworburr2cm_MG_FD_204928 | JGI IMG/M metagenome (GOLD analysis project Ga0316191, IMG submission 204928) | Coastal sediment microbial communities from Maine, United States - Eddy worm burrow 2 cm | ecosystem: Environmental > Aquatic > Marine > Coastal > Sediment | place: USA: Maine... | reverse complement strand
GACCGCACCCTTACCCGAGACCGCCTCGGGGACGCTCGGCCGGGGTGCCCCCGCCGCGGTCGAGAAGCTGCTGGAGGAACGAGACGCCCTGGCGATCGGGCCGGGCCTCGGAACCGCTGCCGAGACCCGCGCCGCCGTGATCTCCATCGTCTCTCGCGGCAAGACCCCTTCGGTGGTCGATGCCGACGGACTCAACGCCTTTGCCGCCGGCGGCAAGCGGACGCTCTCGCGGTTGCGCGGGGTGTCCTGGCCGCTGGTGATCACACCCCATCCCGGCGAGGCCGGGAGGTTGCTCGAGACCTCCACCGGCACGGTCCAGAGCGACCGCCTGGGCTCGGCCCGGAAGCTCGCCGAGACGACCGGGGCCGTGGTGGTCCTCAAGGGTCACCGGACTCTCGTGGCCACCCCCGAGGGTCACGTGGCCATCAACTCGCGAGGCAACCCGGGCATGGCCACCGCCGGCACCGGCGACGTGCTGACGGGCATCGTCGGCGCCTTGCTGGCTCGCGGCCTGGACGGCGATTCGGCGGCACGGCTCGCGGTCTTCCTGCACGGCGACGCGGGCGATCGCGCGGCGGCCCAACGTGGCGAGGACGGGCTGATCGCCTCCGACCTGGTGGATCATCTGCCGGAGTCGCTCCTCGAGCTCGCCAGTCCGGGAGAACCGGCACCGTGGTAGACATCGATCGTTCCAAGAAGTCCGGGCGGCCGCCCGGATCGGGGCGCCGCTCGGTCCCGGATTCGCAGCGTCGGACCGTCTTCTCGCTGAGCGAGGAAGAGACCTTCAAGCTGGGGCGGGTCGTCGCACGCGGACTTAGCGGCGGCGAGCTGATCCTCCTCGAAGGAGATCTCGGACTCGGCAAGACGGTGTTCGCCAAGGGCATCGCCGAGGGACTCGGAATTCCCCGGGACGACGTCACCTCTCCCTCCTTCACCCTGGTGCAGGAATACGAGGGGGGACGGTTCCCGGTCTTCCACGTCGACCTGTACCGCATCGAGGTCGCCGAGGAGATCGGCACCCTCGGGATCGAGGAGATCCTCGCCGCAGGAGGTGTCGTCATCGTCGAGTGGGGCGAGAAGCTCCCACCCTACCTCCGCCGCGGCGCCATCACCGTCCGCTTCCGAGACGTCGGCGAAGGATCCCGCCAGATAGAGATCCTCCCCTCCGGCGGCACCCCCCACACCCCCCACAGCGACGCCTGACCTCTCCCCCCGTCACGCATCGAGTCGTGGCGGTTCGCTTGTGAGCGGTTGCCGTGCGGGACACCCCCGCTCCCGCAGGCCTCTGAAAGCACGGCGGGTCAACCAACGACCCGACAAGCTTTCAGCGGAGCGGAGCGCGCGACACGACGTCGCGCGCGGAGCGCTCTGCGGGAGCGGGGGTGTCCCGCACGGCAACCGCGAGCGGCTCGAAGTTGAAGTGAACTTCCGGGAAGTGCCGGCAGCCCTTTAAGACGCCGGCTCGAACGCTCAGTCGAGGCGGTAGTTCGGAGCTTCCTTGGTGATGATGACGTCGTGGGCGTGGGACTCGCGGAGGCCTGCGGGGGTGCTTCGGACGAAGCGCGCCTTGCGCTGGAGGGTGGGAACGTCGACGCAGCCGACGTAACCCATTCCGGACTTCAGGCCCCCCACCAGCTGAGCCACCAGGGCCGACAGAGGCCCCTTGTAGGGAACGCGTCCCTCGATACCCTCGGGAACGAGCTTGCGCTCGTCGAGATCGTCCTGGAAGTATCGGTCGCGAGAGCCGAGCTTCATCGCCCCGATCGAGCCCATGCCGCGGTACTCCTTGAAGGTCCTCCCCTGGTAGAGAACCGTCTCGCCCGGCGACTCTTCGGTGCCGGCGAACAGGCTGCCGATCATCACCGACGAAGCGCCGGCCGCCAGTGCCTTGGTGACGTCGCCGGAGAACTTGACGCCGCCGTCCGAGATCAACGGGACGTCGGCGTCCAAGCAAGCGGCCCAGACCTCCGCCACGGCGGTGATCTGCGGTACGCCGACCCCGGAGACGATTCGCGTGGTGCAGATGCTTCCCGGCCCGACCCCGACTTTGACGGCATCGGCGCCGCGCTCGATCAGGGCCTTGGCGGCCTGGCCGGTTCCGATGTTGCCGGCGGCCAGCTGGATCTCGGGGTACTTCTCGCGAAGCGTGGCGACCATCCGGAGCACGCCCTCGGCGTGTCCGTGGGCCGTGTCCACCACCAGGAGATCCACGCCCGCGTCGATCAAGGCACCGGCCCGGTCCACCGTGTCTTTCGCGATGCCCACCGCCGCGCCGACCCGCAGGCGACCGAGGTTGTCCTTGCATGCAAGCGGGTACTTGATCTGCTTCTGGATGTCCTTGACGGTGATCAGGCCCTTCAGCTTGAATCCGGCATCGACAACGGGGAGCTTCTCGATGCGGTGCTTGTGGAGCAGTTCCTTGGCCTGCTCGAGGGTCGTGCCGACCGGCACGGTCACCAGGTCGGCGGCGGTCATCAGATCGCGGATGGGCCGATCGGTGGCGGTGCAGAATCGCAGGTCGCGGTTGGTGAGGATGCCGACCAGCTTACCGCCGCGGTCGGTGACCGGAACGCCGGAGATGCGGTACCGGCTCATGACCTCGAGCGCCTCGTAGATCTTCTGTTCGGGCGACATCGTGATCGGGTCGACGATCATCCCCGACTCGGAGCGCTTGACCTTGTCGATCTCGCCGGCCTGGGTATCGATCGAGAGGTTCTTGTGGACGATTCCCAGGCCCCCTTCCTGGGCCATCGCGATGGCAAGCGCCGACTCGGTCACGGTATCCATGGCCGCGGAGATCAGCGGCACCTGAAGGGCTATCTTGCGTGTAAGACGGGTGCTGGTATCCACCTGTCCTGGCAATACGGTGCTGTGCGCGGGGACGAGCAGGACGTCGTCGAAGGTCAATGCCTCCGGGACTGGAAACTCGACCATGGCCCCTCCGGTCCCGCCTTCGCGGCGATGAACCTCGATTTGGATTGGCACATTCTAGACGATGGGCCGAACCCTTGCACCCCGAATCGAGGTCGGCGGTTCAGGCGACTCCGGCGGCCCCGTGGCACTTCTTGTACTTCTTGCCCGACCCGCACGGACAGGGATCGTTGCGGCCGACCTTGGCAGTCTTGCGCTTCACGGTGGTCACGCCACCCTTGGCGGTGACGCCGGCCTTGGCCCGGGATGCCGCGGCGAAGATCTGCTCCTGCTCCCTGCGCCGCCGCTCTTCCTCCCTGCGGCGATCCTCCTCGGTCATCGGCTCGAGGTGGAAGAGGAAGCGGACGCCGTCGTTCTCGATGCGCTCTTTCATCTGCGAGAACATGTCGAACGATTCCTTCTTGAACTCCACCAGCGGGTCGCGTTGCCCGTAGGCCCTCAGACCGATGCCCTCCTTCAGGTGGTCCATGGCCAGGAGGTGGTCCTTCCAGGAGGAGTCGATGATCTGCAGGAGGATGTGACGCTCGTAGTGCCGCATCAGATCGGGGCCGACCTTGGTCTCCTTGGCCGCGTAGCGCGCCTCGAGCTTTTCCCAGATTGCCGGCTCGATCTCCTCGAGGCCCATCTCACGGATCCGGATGCCCTCGCGATCCGGATCGGTGCCGAACTGATGGAGAATCTGCTGGTGAAGTGACTCCACCTGCCAGTCGCCGGGGTCCTTGAACGCGGCCAGGTTCTCGTCGATCTGGAACTCGAGAATCTCCCGCGCCTTGCCGAGGACGTAATCATTCTGCTCTTTGCCTTCGAGCAGGTCGCGTCGCAGGCTGTAGATCTCCGTGCGCTGCCGGTTGTTGACGTTGTCGTACTTCAGGAGGTGCTTACGGATCTCGAGGTTGCGCTGCTCGACCTGCTTCTGCGCCCTCTCGATGGCGCGGCTGACCATCGGCGATTCGATAGGGACGCCCTCTTCCATGCCGAGCCTCTTCATTGCAGCGCGCAGCTTGTCCCCCGCGAAGATCCGCATCAGGTCGTCTTCGAGGGACAGGAAGAACCGGGAAGAGCCCGGGTCCCCCTGGCGCCCGGCACGGCCGCGGAGCTGGTTGTCGATTCGCCGCGACTCGTGGCGCTCGGTGCCCAGGATGTGGAGACCGCCGGCCTCGACGACGCGGTCGTGCTCTTCCTTGGTGGATCTCTTCGTGGCCTCGAGCGCCTCGGTGTAGGCGCGATCCCAGTCGTCCTTGGGGGTCTCGCCTTGCTTCAGCCCACCCTTGGTCAGCTTCTGGCGCGCCAGAAACTCGGCGTTGCCGCCGAGGAGGATATCGGTGCCGCGCCCCGCCATGTTCGTGGCGATGGTCACGGCACCGAGGCGGCCGGCCTGCGCCACGATCTCCGCCTCCATCTCGTGGTACTTGGCGTTGAGCACGACGTGCTTGATGCCTCGGCGACGCAGCATCGTCGAAAGCGTTTCGGACTTCTCGATCGAGATGGTCCCGACCAGGGCCGGCTGGCCACGCTCCTGGCAGTCGGCGATCTCGTCGGCGACCGCCTCCCACTTCTCCTTCTCGGTGCGGTAGACGACGTCCGAATTCTCGATGCGGATCAGCGGCTGGTTGGTGGGGATGACCACGACCTCGAGGCCGTAGATCTGACCGAACTCCACCGACTCGGTGTCGGCGGTGCCGGTCATGCCCGCGAGCTTCTCGTACATCGCCAGCGGCGGGAGATCGTCTTCCCACGCGGTGGGCTGCTGTTGCCTCGACCGGAAGTAGTTCTGGAAGGTAATCGTCGCCAGGGTCTGGTTCTCACGCTCGATCTTGACGCCTTCCTTGGCCTCGACGGCCTGGTGCAGGCCGTCGCTCCACCGCCGGCCCGGCATCAGGCGACCGGTGAACTCGTCCACGATCATCACCTGGCCGTCCTTGATCATGTAGTCGACGTCGCGCTTGAACAGGACGTGGGCCTTGAGGGCCTGATTGACGTGGTGAACGATCTCCATGTGCGCCGGATCGTAGATGTTGTCGATGCCGAGGAGATCCTGGCACCGCTCGACGCCGGCCTCGGTCAGGGTGACCGTGCGAGCCTTCTCGTCCACGATGTAGTCGCCGGTGTGCTCGAGCTCGTATTCCTTGACCGTCCCGCCCTGGATGACCGCTCCCTGCTTCAGCTTCGGGATGATGCGGTTGATCTGGTAGTACTTGTCGGTCGACTCTTCCGCCGGACCGCTGATGATCAGGGGCGTTCGGGCCTCGTCGATCAGGATCGAGTCGACCTCGTCCACGATGGCGTAGTAGTGGTCCTTCTGTGCCATGGCCTCCATCGAGAACTTCATGTTGTCGCGGAGATAGTCGAAGCCGTACTCGTTGTTGGTGCCGTAGGTCACGTCGGCCGCGTAGGCGACCTGCCGTTCCTCGTCTTTCATGTCGTGCTGGATGACCCCGACGCTCATGCCGAGGAACTTGTAGATCCGTCCCATCCACTCGGAGTCGCGGCGCGCGAGGTAGTCGTTGACGGTCACGACGTGGACCCCTCGGCCCGCCAGCGAGTTCAGGAAGACCGGCAGGGTGGCGGCGAGGGTCTTGCCCTCGCCGGTCTTCATCTCGGCGATCTTGCCCTGGTGGAGGACGATCCCGCCGATCAGCTGGACGTCGAAGTGGCGCATGCCGAGGGCACGGCGGCCGGCCTCGCGCACCGCCGCGAAGGCCTCCGGGAGGACCTCGTCCAGGGCCTCATCCACATCCTTGCCCTGCTCCTTCTCCTTCTCGATCCGTGCCATGAACTCGGCGCGCTTGCCACCCAGGGCCTCGTCCGAGAGGGCCTGCATCTCGGGCTCGAGGGCGTTGATCTGGTCGACGATCGGCTGGAGCTTCTTGAGCAGGCGGTCGTTCTTGGAGCCTACGATCTTGGTCAGGATGGAATTGATCATGCTTGATGGTCCCCGGAATGGCGATCATCGCAGTATAGCAGCGCATCTTCCGCGCGCCTTCGGACCGGGGTCGTCGCTCGTGTTGTCGGGGGCCCAGAAAAAGTCAACCCCCTCCGGGCCTGCGGGGGGGCATGGCCATCAGGCCCGGAGAGGGTCAGACACTGACCAGGAGGAGGTCATGTCGCCCTACCATCTAGCAAGCTGAATGCCACTCGCCTGGAAACGGAAAATCTCGAATTCCGACGTTTTTGGTGTGGGTCGTGTGGACGACCCGCACGGCGTGTCGGTTTTTTGACGCCACGGTGACGCGGGGCGGCAACGCAGGCCGCGTCGGAATGGCATCTCGGGGCGGCGTGTCGTCACTTGGCGGCGCTGGCAGCCTCACGCAGCAGGGTTCTTGCGATCACCAGTCGCTGGATCTGGTTGGTGCCCTCGTAGATCTGGGTGATCTTGGCGTCGCGCATGTACTTCTCGATCGGGTAGTCCTTGACGTAACCGTAGCCGCCGAAGAGCTGGACCGCGTCCGTGGTGACCTTCATGGCGACGTCCGTCGCGAACAGCTTGCACATCGCGGAGAGCTTCGAGAGGCTCTTCGAGCCCTCGTCCGCCGCACGGGCGGCCGTGTAGACCAGCTGCCGGGCGGCCTCGATCTGGGTCCCCATGTCGGCGAGCATCCACTGCACGCCCTGGAACGCGCTGATCGACTGGCCGAACTGCTGGCGATTTCCGGTGTACTCGAGGGCGAGATCGAAGGCGCCCTGCGCCAGGCCGACGGCCTGGGCCGCCACGCCGGGACGGGCCCGATCGAGGGTCATCATCGCGTGCTTGAAGCCCTTGCCCTCGGCGCCTCCCAAGAGATTGTCGGCGGGCACCTTGCAGTTCTCGAGGTGGATCTCGACCACCGGGACACAGCGGATCCCCATCTTGTCTTCATGCTTGCCGACCCGGTAACCCGGCGTGTCTTTCTCGACGACCAGGGCGGAAATGCCACGGGCGCCTCGGCCGGGCTCGGTGACGGCGAAGATCGTGTTGTAGGACGCCACCGCGCCGCCGGTGTTCCACTTCTTTTCGCCGTTGAGGACGTAATGGTCACCGTCGCGTTCTGCGCGGGTCGTCATCGACCCCGCGTCCGAGCCGGCGTCTTTTTCCGACAGCCCGAAGGCGACGAGCTTATCGCCGGCCGCGATGCCGGGAAGCCACCGGGTCTTCTGGTCTTCGGTGCCGCCGAGGATGATCGGAAACGAACCGAGAGCGTTGACCGCGTAGGCCACACCCATGCCGCCGCACGCCCTCGAGAACTGCTCGATGACGAGGCACAGGTTGAGGACTCCCCCCCCGTCGCCTCCGTAGTCCTTGGGGATCCACACCCCGCTCAGCCCCGCCTTCTTGATGGCTTCCTGAACTTCCCAGGGGTAGGTCTGCTCGGCATCGTACTTGGCCGCCACCGGGCGCATGGCCGTCTCGGCAACCTCGTGTGCCCGCTCGATGTACTCCAGGTTCTCTTTGCTGAGCAGCTCCTTGATCGCTGTCATTTCACCCTCTCTCCACCGTCGGGTGGCTGTGGCGCAGGTATGCGGCAATCTCTACGGTTTCACAGGCGGCCCAAGGACTGTCAGGGTACCAAACCGCGAGGGCCGCCTCAATCGAACAGGAACAGCAGCACGCCGGTGAGCGCGATCAGCAACCCGCTGACCGATTCCATGTGGCGCGCGATGCCCGGGACCGGAATCCGTCGGGTCGCCACGACGCCGACCACCGACAGGCCGACCATGAGGGCGACCGTGGTGATCGTATATGCCAGGGTGACCAGGGCAACCGCGGTTGCGCCGCGCTCGACCGACGAGAACATGATCGGCAGGATCAGGATGCACGGATTGATCCCGACGATGAACGCCAGATAGTAGCCGCTGCGCCGATCGGCGCCGTGGATCATGTCGCCGTCGGCGTGATAGTGGAGGTGCCCGTCGTGAAAGCCGCCGGTGCCGTCAGCACAGGAGCCATCATCGTGCCCCTCGTGGACCAGGCGGCCGCCGGGGTGGAAATGGCCGCCCTTGCGCCAGGCCCACGCCGCATAACCCAGGCCGAAGACGATCAGCAACACCGCGCTGGCCCGCGCCAGAGAGTCCCCCAGCAGACGAGCCCACGCGAGACCGATGCCGACCGCCAGGATGCCCAGCCCCACCGAGAGCGAGGCGTGAATCAGGGCGGAGGTACCGGAGACGGCCATGGTCTTTCGGGCCGACCAGCTCCGGGCGCGCCCGATCAGAACGAACGGCAGCCAGTGATCGGGGATCAGGGTGTGGAACAGCGCGGTGGAGAGAGCCGTCCCGAGCAGCAGCGACGTCTTCAGGCCCATCTCCACGTCAAGGCTCGACGGACTAGTTGGCCGCCGCCCCGCGGGCGTAGTCGACGGCGCGGACCTGTCGGATGACGGTCACCTTGATCTTGCCGGGGTAGTCCATCTCGGACTGGATGCGTCCCGCGAGATCGGAGGCCAGCAGCTCGACCCGGGCATCGTCGACCATCTTGGTCCGTGCGATCACCCGGATCTCCCGGCCGGCGTGCAGCGCATACGACTGCTCGACGCCCTCCATCGAGTTGGCCAGCTCTTCCAGCTTCTCGATTCGCTTGATGTACTCGGCGACGCTTTTTCGTCGTGCCCCGGGCCGGGCGCCGGACAGCGCGTCGGCCGCGGCCACCAGGACCGAGATCGGGGAGGTCACCTCGCAATCCTCGTGGTGCGAGGCGATGGCGTTGACGACCACCTCCGGCTCGCCGTACTTCAGCCCGACCTCGGCACCGATCTCGGGGTGGGTCCCCTCCCGCTCGTAGTCGATGGCCTTGCCGATGTCGTGGAACAGTCCGGCGCGACGCGCCAGCTTCTCGTCCAGCCGGAGCTCGGCGGCGAGCATGCCCGTCAGGTAGGCGACCTCCTTGGAGTGGAGCAGGCCATTCTGTCCGTAGGACGTCCGGAACTTGAGCCGGCCCAGGAGCTTGACCATCTCCGGGTGCACGCCCTTGATGCCCAGCTCTTTCAAGGTCTCGTTCCCGGCCTTTCGCATCTCGTCGTCAAGACGCCGACGGACCCGTCGGGAGAGCTCCTCGATCCGGCGCGGGTGGATGTTGCCGTTCTTGAGAAGCTGCTCGAGGACGCGCCGGGCAATCTCGCGGTGGACCGGGTTGAACCCCGAGAGGGTGACGCTGTTGGCCTCTTCGTCGATCAGGAGCTGGATGCCCGTGGCCTGCTCGAAGGCGCGGATGTTCTTGCCTTCCTGTCCGATGATCCTGCCGCGGACATTGTTGCCGGAGGGAAGCTCGAACTGGCTTACCGTTCGTTCGGCGCTGAACTCGGAGGCCGCACGCTCGACGGCCAGGGAGATGATCTTGATCGCCTCGGTGTCTGCGTTTTGTTGCGCTTCGTCCTTGATCTTCTTGATCAGGGCCGCCGCCTCGTACCGGGCCTCGCCCCGCAGGTTTGCCAGAAGCTGCCGGCGGGCCTCGTCCCGGGTCATGGCCGAGACCTGCTCGAGGCGAACGGTCTGCTCTTCGACGAGCCGATCGGCCTCGCCTCGGACCTCCTCGATCTCGCCCTCACGGGCGACGAGACCCTTCTCGGTCTGATCGAGCTGATCCGACCGCCGGTCGAGATCGCCTTCGAGGTCTTGGATTTTTTGACGCTCGCGGTTCAGGTCGCGCTCGCGCTTGACGAGCTGCCCCTTCTTGGAGCGGAGGTCCCTCTCGACCTTGTTGCGGTACTCGTAGCTCTCTTCACGAGCCCGGAGGAGCGCCGCGCGACGCGCCTTCTCGGCTTCTCGTCTGGAGCCACGCAGCATCTCCTCGATGCGACGACGGGCCGCCTCGAGGCTGTTGCGGCCAAGCCGGTTGTTCAGCCACCAGCCCAGGGCGATACCGGCCCCGACCAGGACCAGACCGGCGAGGATCACCACCAGCGGGTTCTGTTGAATGAAGTTCATGGGGGCTCCGGGAACGAGCCCATGTCCGGATCGGATGCGGACGCGGTCGGCGCGGGGGACCCCATCCGGGGCCCACGGGAAACGGCACTCCGGTGGAGCGGCCGGAAGAGTCAGGGGGCGGTCCAGGTGTTCCGGCCGCCGGGGTCCGAGCTCGGCTCGGGCCGCTCATCTCGGGAGTCGAAATCGTCAGGTGCGCTTCGCCGCGCCGGTCAGGGAACGAGACGCTATCCGCAGAGGAATCCGATGGGACATGGGTCCGGGTAAAGAGATCAAGATCGATTCGGTAGGTTTTCGGCCGCTCCACCATGGGCGCTGCCTCCGACGGGCCACGGGACCCGGCCTTCAAAATCTACCATCCCCGGAGGCCCGGGGTCAAACAAGTCCCTGATTTGCGGGGACTTCCACTACCTCCGGGACGCGGCCAGCACGGCTTTCCGCAGGCGCAGGGCCTTGGGCGTGACCTCGACGCGCTCGTCCTCCCGGATGAACTCCATGGCCTGCTCGAGCCCCATGATCCGTGGCGGAATCAGACGCACGGTCTGATCGGAGGCCGCCGCCCGCATGTTGGTGAGCTTCTTCTCCTTGGTGATGTTGACGTCGATATCGCTGGCCCGGGAGTTCTCGCCGACGATCATCCCCTGGTAGACCTGGTCGCCGGGCTCGACGAAGATCGTCCCGCGGGGCTGGAGGTGCTCGATGGCGTAGGCCGTGACGCGGCCCGGCCGGTCGGCCACGAGAGCCCCGGTGGCGCGGTGGGGAATGTCGCCCTGCCACACCTCGTGGCCGTCGAAGAGCTGGGTCATCACTCCGGCACCCCGGGTGTCGCTGAGGAACTCGGAGCGGAATCCGATCAGCCCCCTGGACGGGATCCTGAACTCCATGCGCACCCGGCCTGTGCCGTGGTTGACCATCTTCGTCATGCGGCCCTTTCGTCCCCCGATCTTCTCGGTCACGACGCCGACACTGGTGTCGGGACAGTCGATGACGAGCTGCTCCATGGGCTCGTGGAGCTGGCCGTCGATCTCTTTCGTCACGATCTCGGGTCTCCCGACGGCCATTTCGTAGCCCTCGCGACGCATCATCTCGATCAGGATCGCAAGCTGGAGCTCTCCGCGACCCGAGATCTTGAAGGCGTCGGACGACTCGGTCTCCTCGACCCCGATGGAGACGTTGGCGAGCAGCTCCTTGTAGAGGCGCTCCCTGAGCTTGTTGCCCGTGACGTGTCGCCCCTCGAATCCCGCCATGGGAGAGTCGTTCACCGAGATGACGATGGCGAGGGTGGGCTCATCGATCTTGATGACCGGAAGAGGGCTGGGGTTCTCGCGATCGGAGATCGACTCGCCGATCTGGACCGCCTCGATACCGGTGATCGCCACGATGTCGCCGGCCTCCGCGGCATCGACCTCGACGCGCCGAAGCCCCTCGTAGCCGAACAAACCCGCGACTTTGGCGGGCATCGCCGTTCCATCGTGCAGGCAGTGTGAGACCGCCGACCCTTTGCGGAGGCTCCCGTTGAAGATCCGCCCGATCGCCATCCGTCCCAGGTAGTCGTCGTAGTCGAGGTTGGTCACCAGGACCTGCAACGGCCCCTCGGGATCGTGGGTCGGAGCGGGCACGGTTGCGAGAATCTCCTCGAAGAGCGGGACGAGGGTATCGTCGGTGCCGTCGAAGGTCTTGCGGCACAGTCCCTTCCGCGCGTTGGTGTAGAGCACCGGAAACTCCAGCTGCTCCTCGGTGGCGTCGAGGTCGATGAACAGATCGTAGATCTCGTCGAGGACCTCCGCCGCACGGGCGTCGGGCCGGTCGATCTTGTTGATCACCACGATCGGCGCCAGCGACGCTTCCAAAGCCTTCCTCAAAACATATCGGGTCTGGGGCAGCGGCCCCTCGCTGGAGTCGACCAGCAGCAGCACGCCGTCGACCATCTTCAGGGTCCGCTCGACCTCGCCCCCGAAGTCGGAGTGGCCCGGAGTGTCCACGACGTTGATCCGAACATCCCGATACAGGACCGAGGTGTTCTTGGCCATGATCGTGATGCCCTTCTCGCGCTCGAGATCGATCGAGTCCATGACCCGATCGGCCACGTACTCGTTGTCGCGAAAGACGCCGCTCTGCCACAGCATGGCGTCGACCAGGGTCGTCTTGCCGTGATCGACGTGGGCGATGATGGCCAGATTGCGCACGGAATTTCGCTGGATGCTCGCCATGGTCCGTCTCCAGAAGCTGACGCAAAAAGGGCCGGAGGCCCAGACCCCCGGCCCGCTCGCAGCGCCGGCACTCTAGCACCCGTCCCACCGGCGTACAAGACAAACCGCCTGGGTCTGCGGGGTTTGCGGCCTGAGCGACAGCAGGAAACGCCCGGGAATCTCCCGCGTCGGGCCGCGGTTGGTTAGTTTTGAAGGGGAGGAGGGCTCGTGAGAAAGAGTCCCGAGACTTGGATCGAGGGTGCGTTGGCCTATGTGCCGAGCGTCGCCCGACGTTTCATGGCCTGCGGGGTCTCGTTCGATGAGTTGCTCGCCGCGGGGAACCTCGGACTGGTCCAGGCGGCCCTCAGATTCGACCCCCTGCGTAACGTGAAGTTCGTGACCTACGCGGACTGGTGGATCCGGAAGGCGATCCTCAAGACCATCCAGGAGCAGTCCGGGCCCGTGCGGCTCCCCCGCTACCGATTGGAACAGCTACGAGACCTTCACGAGGCGCGGGCGCGCCTGATGCACGACACCGGCCGCGAGCCGGAAACGGAAGAGCTGGCCGTCGCGACCGGCCGGTCTCCCGGCGAGGTCGACCTCTTGCTGGGCATCGGCCGCCGCGGCGTCTCCCTGGAGCAGTCGGCCAACCCGAACGAGCCGCGGCCACTGGGCCGTCTGCTGGCCGACGATCTCGACAAGGGCCCGCAGAGAACCCTGATTCGCCAGGACTCCCTCCGACAGCTGCGCCTTCTCATGGGCCGCCTCGCAAGACGGGAGCGCAGGGTTCTGCAGCTGCGGTACGGCCTGAACGGTCACGCGGCGATGACCCTGCGCGAGGCCGGAGAGACTCTCGGGATCAGCCGCGAGCGGGTCCGGCAGATCGAGTCTCGTGCACTTCGCCGCCTGCGCGACCGAATCGACCGCGCGAGCCCACGTTTTGCGGCAGCGGTGCCTCAGTGAGACAATCCTCGGCCTGATCCCAAAATGCCGAGGCCCTCATGGAAGACCCGGACGCAGCCACCCTCATCGACTCGATCTACGACGCACTCTCTGACGACGACGCCGAGGCCGCGCTCGCGCTGGCGCAAAACGCGATGGGTTCCGGCGAGGGCGAGGACCCGGTGGTGCGTTTCCTCGGCGGGATGGCGCTCGCACGACTGGACCGGATCGAAGACGCCACCACGTGGCTACGCCGCGCCGTCGAGCTCGACCCCGACGACCCCGAGTTTCGCACCGAGTTGGCGGGCGCCCTGTTCCAGTCGTGCCGATTCGACGACGCGGACGAGGAAGCCCGTGCGGCGATCGAGGCCGACGCCGCCTTCGCCGACGCCCACGAGGTCACGGGAGCGCTCCTCGAGCGCCGCGGACGATTCGACGAGGCCGATCGGAGCTTCGCTCGGGCCGCCGAGCTCGACCCTGCACGGTTCAACGCGCCGCGGCGCCTGTCCCGCGACGAGTTCGAGCGTGAGATCGTGCTGGCGGGCGAGCGACTGCCGGAGCCCTTCCGCCGCCACCTCGAAGAGGTCGCCGTGACGGTCGAGGACCTGCCGTCTGACGAGATCCTCCTGCAAGACGAGCCTCCGCTGGACCCCGAGCTTCTGGGGTTGTTCGTCGGCGTGCCGTGCACCGAGCGGAGCACGTTCTCGGCCGGCGGTGAGCTACCCCCGCGGATCCTGCTCTTCCAGCGCAACCTCGAGCGCTTCGCGGGCGACGAGGAGGAGCTGCGCGACGAGATCGTGGTCACGCTGCACCACGAGCTCGGGCATTACCTGGGCCTGGATGAGGACGAGCTGGAGGCGATCGATCTGGGGTAGGCCTACCCTGCCGGGGTATCCTCCCCGCCCTCGATCCAGACCGCTCCGCCCTCGAAGTACTCCTTCTTCCAGATCGGCACCGTCTTCTTGAGCGTGTCGATCACGAAGCGGCATGCGTCCGTGGCCTCGGCGCGGTGCGGCGAGGCCACGGCGACCGCAACGGAGACTTCCCCGACTTCCAGGCGGCCCGTGCGATGAACGATCGCGATCCGAGAGGCGCCATACCGCTTCGCGGCGTCGTGCTCGATCCGCTCCATCTCGCGCTCGGCCATCCCCGGGTAGGCGTGGTACTCGAGGTAGAGCACGCGGCGACCGGCGTTGTGGTTCCTCACGGTGCCGAGAAACAGTGCCACAGCTCCGTCACCGTCTCCGCGCACCTCGACGATCAGGTCCTCGGCGCGAATCGGGTCGCCCTGGAGACGCACCACGACGCTACCCTCCGCTCACCGGAGGCAAGAACGCGACCTCTTTCACGCCCTCGAGCGCGCGGTCCCAGCCAGCGTATTCCATGTCACACGCCGCCATTGGATGGAAGCCGATCTCGCCGAGCTTCGGGTGGCGCTTCACGAGCCGATCCCACAGGGCGGTGACGTCGTCGCCGGGAGCGACCTCGACCGACTCGACCTCCACGCCGGTGTGCTCGACCAGGGACGCGAAGTAGCGGACCTCGATCTTCACGACACCGCTCCGTTGTCGGGAATCATCCCCAGTCGTCGGGCGAGCTCTTCCACCAGGCGATCGAGACCCCGCGCCACCTCGGTGATGTCGTCGGTTCCCATGAAGCCGGGCGTGAAGAGCGTCATGCGCTCGTCGTCTACGACGATCTCGGCGGGAGCTACCGCCATCGGCGCGCCGTCGAGGGGCCGGTCCTCGTGACGGGCCAGGACGATCTCGGCGAGACCCACGACCGCTACCGGCGCGCCGCGTTGCCGCAGTCCGTCGAGAATGCGGCCGACGTCGTCGCGCACCGGACCGACGCCCAGGGGCCCCTCGCCGGGGAGACACAGGTTCTTGACCGTTCCGGAACCTCCGGGAATCACGAGGGCGTCCAGCTCCGAGGCTGCGACCTCGTCCAGCGTCCGGACCGGGCCGCGGACCAGTCTCGCCGCCTCGTGGAACACAACCCGCGGCGGCGAGTCGTCGACGGCGTTTCCCGTGGTGTGATCGACCACGTCACGCTGGGGTGCGTCGGGCGCCAGGAAAATCAAGCGCAGGCCGCGGCGGCGAAGGGAGAGGATCAGCAGGACGGCTTCCTGCGCTTCCGACCCGTCGTAGCGGCCGCATCCCGCCAGCAGGACTCCGACCCGTTTCATCCCCGGACCAGGTCGGTCGCCTTGGCGATGACCTCGTCCGCCACGTCATCGAGCCGACCCGAGGTGACGATCCCCGACGCGTTGCGGTGTCCCCCGCCCCCGAACTCCATGGCCAGCGCCCGGACGTCCAGATCTCCCTTCGATCGCAGCGAGACCTTGACCTGACCGGGCGAGGCCTCCCGGAACAGGATGGCGATCCGGACGCGATCCATGGCGAGCAGAACGGTCGTCATCTCGGAGGTGTCCTCACCTTCCGCACCCGACCGTTCAACCATGGCATCGGTGACCCGGATGGATGCCACCTCGCCCTCGGCGTCGAGGCGCATCGCCGCAAGACCCTCGCCGAGAAGACGCGTGAAGGGCGGCGAGTTCCGCTCGTAGATTCTCTGATAGCAGCTGGCCGGGCTGGCGCCGGCCCGCATGAGCACGGCGGCGATCTCGAAGGCGCGAGGGGTAGTCGAGTTGAAGCGGAAGAAGCCCGTGTCGGTGGCCAGACCGACGAACAACGCTTCGGCGGTGCGGGAGTCGATCGCCGCCTCGGCATCGACGATCAGGTCGTAGACGATGCACGCCGTGGCGCACTCGGAATCGTCGAGGATCTCGTGCGCCCACGGGGTCTCTCTCGTGGGATGGTGGTCGATGCACAGGACGCGGTCGGCGACGTCCCGCATGACGCCTTCCATGGCGCCGAGCCGATCGGGAGCGGAGTTATCCAGAAGAATGACGAGATCCACGGACGACAGCAGAGCCGGATGACTCGACGGATCGAACCTCTCGACGGCGGGGGCGCCCTCCTCGAGAAAGAGGAGGTTCTCGGAGGTGGGATCCGAATTGACGACGTGCACTTCGGCGCCCCGGGCCGCGAGGTATCGTGCCAGGGCAATTTCCGAGCCGAGGGCATCGCCGTCGGGGTTCATGTGGGTCGTCAGCACGAAGCTCCGACCGGCCTTGATAAGCTCCTGGAAGAGCTCGTGGTGGCGACTCGAGATCATCCGATCCGTCCCTTCTCCGGGGCTGAACCGGGCCCGCCCCACGGCCCGCCACCGAGCGTACCGTCACGGTAGCCGGAAGCACTGCGGAGGTATTGCCGTACCCCATCGACGAGCCGCCAACGGTGATCGTCGATGACCTCGCCGCGGATCCGGGCGGGTACCCCGGCGGCGACGGTGCCGTCCGGAACCACGAAGTCCTCCAGCACGACCGCCCCGGCCGCCACCAGCGCTCCGCGACCGATCCGGCATCCGCTCAGCAGCACCGCTCCCATGCCGATCAGGGAGTCATCGCCGACGGTGCAGCCGTGAACCACGGCACGATGACCGACCGTCACGCGGTCTCCGATGATCGCGGGCAGGTCGACGTCGACGTGGACCACGCTCAGGTCCTGGATATTCGTTTGCGCCCCGACGCGAACCGGGGCGAGGTCGCCTCGCAGGACACAGCCGTACCAGATCGATGCCTCCGCAGCGATCGTCACCTCTCCGACCACGATCGCGCCGGGAGCGATCCACGCGGCGGGATGGACGTCGAGTCTCGTGGGCGAGAGCTCGCCGCGCGAACCCGGCTCTCCTTTTCCGGCGCCGGTGGAGGTCATGGAAGCTCCTCTCCCTTGCCCGGATGTTCGGGAGTCGATCCGCGGTCGCGTCGCGTCACGTGACACGACCCCGGGGGCTCGGGCCGGGAAAAAGCCGGCCAGATTAACCCCGCGCGGAGACGGTGTCAACCGGCTCTAAGAGAGATCGAGGAGCGCTTTGAGTATCAAGGCCTGGTAGTGAGCGTCGTAGTCGGCCCTGTGGATGAGGGCGGGGTCCTGGGAAGGCAGGGAGAGCCGCTGCTCGAGGACCTCTTTGTTGGTCTCGTTCCAAGAGATTCCCAGGCGTCCCATCGCGAGGCTCTTGGTATCGATGCCCTTGTAGCCGAACGGGTTCGGGAGGGCGAAGTGCTCGTAGTAATAGGCGATGTAGGCCCAGTCGAACACCGCGTTGTGCCCGACGAAGACCGGCCGCTCCCGGGTCCCCTTGTTGTGCTCCTCGACCCAGCCGCTGAGACGGCGCATCGCCTGCTCGGGCTCGACGCCCTCTTGACGGAGCCGCTCGGCGTCGAGGCCGCACACCGCCATGGCGTCAGGATCGAAGCCCGGGAAGATCGGTTTGAGCTCGACGTAGAACGAATCTCCGAGCTCGTGGTAATCCTCCCTCGGGGCCACCACCGTCACACCGATGGAAAGGAGGTTGTAAAAGGGGGGCAGCTGGCCCGAAGCCTCGCAGTCAATACAGAAATAGTTCATGGCTGAGTGCAGTCTCGGGCCGCGAACCCCGGGAAGTCAAGACCTGTCGTGGAGCGTGTTAGTCTTGCGCGATGGCCGATGGGCGCCTTGGCGATGTGGTGACCGGACTGGAGCGCCTGCTCGAGTGCGGCCCGGCGTGCGCGGGCCTGAGTGAGGGTGCACGGATCGGCCTGGTAGCCCACCCGGCATCGGTCGACCGCGATCTTCGGCACTCGGTGGATCGGCTGGCCGGGGATCCTCGGCTGCCCCTCGTGCACCTGTTCGGCCCGGAGCACGGTCTGCGCGGCGAGGCGCAAGACATGGAGCCGGTCGACGGCGCCGTCGACGGCGAGACGGGCCTCCCGGTGTCGAGCCTGTATGGCTCCGACGCCGAGTCGCTTCGACCCGGGCGCGGGGAGATCGAGGCGCTCGACGCGGTCGTTTACGATCTCCAGGACATCGGCTCGCGCTACTACACCTACATCTACACCCTCGCTTACGTCATGGAAGCGGCGAGGGACGCCGGCCGGCCGGTGGTCGTTCTCGATCGACCCAACCCGATCGGAGGTCGGGCGATCGAAGGCCCGGTCCTCGACCCGTCCCTGAAGTCCTTCGTCGGTCGATACCCGATCCCGGTTCGCCACGGGATGACCGCGGGGGAGCTTGCGAGGATGTTCAACGAGGCCTTCGGCATCGGCTGCGATCTGCGCGTGGTGCCGATGACCGGCTGGCGGCGGGCGGTGCACTTCGAAGAGACCGGGCTCCCGTGGGTTGCCCCCTCTCCGAACATGCCGACGCCCGACACCGCGCGGGTCTACCCCGGCGGCTGTCTCATCGAAGGCACGAACCTCTCGGAGGGTCGCGGTACGACGAGACCGTTCGAGCTGATCGGGGCGCCGTGGCTCAACGGCACCGCGCTCGCCTCGACCCTCACTGCGGCCGGCCTTCCCGGCGTTCGGTTCCGGGCCACGGTCTTCCGTCCGATGTTCCACAAGCATGGCGGACGGACGTGTGGCGGCATCCAGGTCCATGTCACCGACAAAGACGCGCTCCGCCCGTTCTCGGTCTATCTCGCCATCATGCAGGAAGCGATGCGTCAAGACCGGGAGTCGTTCGACTGGCGTCGTGAGGCGTACGAATTCGAGACCGAGCGCCTGGCCATCGACCTGCTCCTGGGGCGCCACGACCTGAGGCCGATGCTCGAAGGCGGCGCCTCCGTAGAGGAGTTGGAGAAGACCGGGTCGGAGGAGCTTGCCGCGTTCCTCGAGCTTCGCGAACGGTTCCTGCTCTACCCGGACTGAGGCCCCCGCCAAAGAAAAAGCTGGACGAGCCGGAGTGGAGCGACTCCCGGCCCGACCAGCTTGTAAGCCGTCACGACCTTCTGCGCGAGGGGGGATTCGCGATCGCGCGGCCCTGGCGCCCATGCCCCGACTCGGAGGGGGTTCCGCCCGGGCTGACGCCAACTGACAGTATGAGGTTACCGCATTTCGACGTGCGGGCAAATGCTCCGATAACCTTCTTGCGGACCGCCATTCCGCACATCGGAAACCGGGATCACGGGGCCGGCTCGACCTCCATGCTCAGGACACCGCGGTCCTCGATCAGGCCGACCCGGCGGGCGAGTCGGGCGGCGGGACGAGCGATTTCGAGCAGCCGCAGGGCGACTGCCACCTGTGCTGACGGCTCGCTGCTCTCACCACCCTCGTCGAACAGAATCTCGAAGGCCGACTTCGGCCTCGGGTAGACCCGGACGCGGATGGCGTCGTCCGCCTCGAGGCCGGCCGCCTCGCGAGCCGCGCGGAACGCGGCGTGAAAACCGCCCAGCTCATCGACGAGCCCGATCTCCAGGGCGTCCTCACCGGTCCAGATACGTCCCTTGGCGATCTCGTGCACTTCTTCCTGTGTCATGCCGCGTCCTTCCGCGACCTTCGCGGTGAAGTCGGCGTAGACGCGATCGAGCCACGCCTGGAACCGCGCCCACTCCGAGGGCGAGTAGTCCCGGGTCCCGGTCCACATCGTGGAGTGTGCGCTGGTGTGAACCTCGTCCCACGACAGACCGAGCTTGTCCCACAGCCCCGCGGTCAAGAACTTACCGCCGAGGACCCCGATGGAGGCGGTGATCGTTCCGGGCTGCGCGATGATCTTATCGGCCCACATGGAGACGAAGTACCCGCCGGAGCCGGCGACGTTGCCCATGGTCACGATGACGGGCTTGCCGGCGTCCCGGGCGCGCACCGTCTCCCGCCAGATGGCGTCGGAGGCGACGTACGACCCTCCCGGGCTGTCCACCCTGAAGACGATCGCCGCGACGTCGTCGTCCTGGATCGCGGCCCGAAACGCCGCCGTCACCGTGTCGGAGCCCATGGTGCCCTCTCCGAACAACGGGTCGAACTCGCTGGAGCCGCGCGCCACCGCTCCCACGCCGTAGATCAGCGCCACGGTCTCACCGCGGGTGTTGGGCCGGCCCGTCCGGGCGAGGTAGTTCGACAGGAACAGGAAGTCGGCGCGGTCCCCCGCCCTCTCCCGAACCCTCTGGTACACCTGGTCGCGGTAGAGGAGATCGTCGGCCAGACCCGCATCCACCGCCTCTTGCCCGAGGTACGGACCGCGGTCGATCAGGGCCCGGACCTCGGCCTCGTCGAGATTGCGTCCCACGGTGATGCCCTTCACCATCTGCTCGAACTGCGAGTCGACCAGGGTCTGCATCGCCTCACGGTGAGCCTCGGTGAACTCCGTCTCGGTGTAGAGGTTCATGGCGTTCTTGTACTCGTAACGCTGATCCATGCGCGGGGCGAGACCGAGCTTCTCGAGCGCTCCACTGATGAAGGGCGACTCGTACATCAGCCCCGTCAAGCCGATATCGCCCGAGGGCTGGAGGTAGATCTCGTCGAAGGCCGTGGCCAGGTAGTACGCCCCGTTGCCGGGGCCGACCTCGCCGAAGGTCTCGCCGTAGGCCACCGCCATCTTCCCCGACTCCCGGAAGCGGATCACGGCATCGCGGATCTCCTGGATCTGTGCGAGACCCATGGCCCCGTTCCCCACCCTCGCAACGATGCCGACGACGCGCTCGTCCTCGGAGGCCTTCGCCAGAGCATCGACAACGTCTCGGGTGGTGAGCTGCTTGCCGAACAGGATCTTGGAGAACGGCTCCTCGCGGACGTACTCGACGATCAGCTGCTCGAAGTCGATCTCCAGCACCGTCGCCTTCGAGACGCCCCCCTTGGAGGTCAGCGTGATCGCTGCGACACCGGCGGCCATGATGAGCCCCGCGATCACCAAGGCGCCGATCAGGGCCAGCAGAATTATCAGGAACTTCTTCATCTTCGAGCCTCCGTGAGGTCAGGCGTGCGCCTTCAGAGCCTCTACGATACCTCGGGAATCAGGTTTCGCGACCCCCGGGCCCGGGGTGGCGGCCCGCTGGCGGATGAAGTAAAAAGTAGGGCGCGCCGAATCGGCGCAAGGGGTCTCGCACGCTGCGAACCCCGGGTCCTTTCAACTGGGCAGTGGAAGGTCTTGCTGCAATCGCCCGCCAAGCCGAAAGGACCCCCCGATGAGACCGTTGACCGCCCTGATGGCCCTTGCCGTCTTCGTGGTTCTCGCGCCGGCCCACGCCGAGGCGCCCGCCCTGGACAGCGAAGAAGACAAGGTTTTCTACACCCTGGGTCTTGCCATCTCCCAGAACCTCGCCTCCCTCGGCCTTACCGAGCAAGAGGTAACCCTGATTCAGGCCGGCCTGGCCGACGGTCTACTGGGACGCGATCCGAGGGTCGAGCCCGAGGTGTACGGCCCGAAGATCCAGGCCACGTTGCAGACCCGTGCCGCCGCGATCACCCAGCGCGAGAAGGACGAGGGCAAGGCGTTTGCGGCCAAGGCGGCCGAGGAAGCCGGCGCGGTGACCACCGAATCCGGAGTCGTCTATCTCGAGCTCGAGCCGGGTGACGGCGCGAGCCCGAGCGCGAGCGACTCGGTCAAGGTCCACTACCACGGCACCCTTCCGGACGGTGAGGTCTTCGACAGCTCCGTCGACGGCGACCCGGTGACGTTCGCGCTGAATGCGGTCATCGGCTGCTTCAGCGAGGGTATCCAGAAGATGAAGGTCGGCGGCAAGAGCAAGCTGACCTGCCCATCCGACACTGCCTACGGCGACGGCGGCCGGCCACCCAAGATCCGTCCCGGCGCGACGCTGGTCTTCGAGGTGGAGCTGCTGGAGATCGTCGGGCAGACCGAGACCGCCGCACCGGCCGTTCCCTGAATCCATTCGAGGGAAACCGGACGCCGGGGCGTGGTACGCCCCGGTAACGGCGGCAGTCCATCATGGAGGAAAGACCGATGAGCTCCCAGACGTGCCGGCGATGGCTCACCCCTGCCCTGATCTGCGTGGGCCTCGCGTTGGCCGCTTGCTCGCAGGAGGCAGGCGAATCAGGAGAACCCGATATGACGATCGAGAACGGAATGCAGGTGTCGCTCGAGTACACCTTGAAGCTGGACGACGAGACGGTTGTTGATTCCAACGTCGGCGAAGAGCCGTGGACCTACACCCAGGGAGCGGGCGAGATGATCCCCGGGGTCGAGAAGGGCGTCGTGGGTATGACGATCGGCGAAGCGAAGGAGATCACCGTTTCACCGGAGGATGGATTCGGCGAAACGATCCCCGATGCGATCAGGGAGGTCCCCAAGAGCGAGATCCCGGAGGGCGCCCTGAAGCTCGGCGCCGAGCTTCAGGGCCAGGGCCCGGGCGGCGAAGTCATCCGGGCGCGCGTCACCGAGATCCGGGACGAGACCGTCATGGTCGACTTCAATCACCCGCTGGCCGGCCAGACCCTGCACTTCACCGTGAAGGTCGTGGACGCTCAGCAGGGTTCGACCCTGATAACCCCCGCCGCCGAGTAGCCGATCAGGCGGGTCGTTTCTGCGCGACCTGACGACGTCGGGTCATTCGCTTCCACGCCGACCTCCGCGAGGGTCGGCGAATCGGTGTGACCTCCGTCCCGGCGTGGGCGTTGGTCTCGAGGTCGGATAGCAGACGGCCCAAAGCGCCTCGGTAGGCCATTCGCTCCCGCCACTCGCTGAAGTCGCGGATCGGTCGATGCTCCCAGGCCCGATCGGCCCACAGCGCCGTACAGGTCGAAAACGCGTCGTCGATCCGGACGGGAACGAGCACCATCCGGTGGGTCCGGCGTTCCTCTTCGAGAACCTGCTCGACCTCGGCATCGATCCAGTCGCTCCCGATCGAGTTCTCCGAAAGGATGAGCAGGACCCTGGCGTGATGCGAGACCGCCCGGCGGACGGTTTCGCCCCGTCGGGGGGGGTGCTCATCGAGCCAGCAACGCACTCCATCGTGCTGGAGGTCCGCCCACAGCCGCTCGGCGAAGGTGCGGTCGGCGGCGGCGGCTCGGATGAAGCAAGTCTCGTAGGTCCGTCCACCGCTCAGAAGCCCAGGCAGCGACTCGATGTAGCTCTCGGGCAATCCGCATCCCCGGAGGAAGCTCAGGGGCAGCGTGCCCGACCTCTCGAGCGTCCGGTGATCGATCGAGCTCGGTCCCTCGTGGCGGCAGGAGATCAGGTGCTCGGCGCGACCGAGATCCAGGTCGGTCAGCACCGTGTCCTGCAAGCGAGCGCCGCGCAAGGAAATGCCGGCGACGACCGCTCCCGCCAGGTTCGCCCGGCCGAGATTGGCGTCCGAGAGGTCAGCCTTGATCAGATTCGCCCCACTGAGGTTCGCCATCCACAGGGTCGCGCGGGCCAGATGGGTCCACCCCAGGATCGCGGCACCGAGGTTCGCGCCGGCCAGCACGGCGTCGCTCAGATTGGCGCGCAGCAGGTTGGCCCGGACCAGATCGGCCTTGACCAGGTTGGCGCCTGCCAGGTTGGCCTCCACCAGATTCGCGCCGTTGAGACTGATCGAACCGAGATCGGCCCCGGACAGATTGGCCCTCTCGAGGTCGGGGACGACCTCGGGGTGCGCGGCGCGCCACTGCGACCAGGCGGGACGCCCGCGAGCGAGAATCGACAGGTGTTCCGAATCAGCCATGTGCCACCCCTCGGCCCGCAACGAGGTTGCGGTCCAGCTTTGAGAATCCTTTGAGTCAAGACCCGTTTCGCCGTGATTGAACCGCAAGACCCGTTCCGTTTGGGCGGCCGGCCTCCCGCGCCGAAGGTTTGGTCTTGGTTACGGTGTTTCTCTTGCCGGGTGCCCCGAAATGCCAACTCTCGGTTGCGTCTCGAAGTGAGACCGGCGTGGAGACCGGACGCTGCTGAAGCATCTGGAAACAGTAGGCTTATCGCCCAATGGGTGGAACCGCGTCCATGGGTCTCAGGTCGAGACGGGCAGGACTCCGGATTGGGTATATACTCCGCCGGTTCCCACAGGAGACGCGTCATGAACGAGGAATGGACCTTCGTACAGAAAGACCCCGCCGAGGAGCTCGCACGGATTCATCACTTCTCGATCAACAAGCACGGCGACGTGGAGTTCGTGATCACCGTGAAGGAGTTCGCGCGGCCGCAGAAAGATCAGACGATGCGATTCTTCGCGCAGGCAGACAAGCAGACCAACCAGAAGTCCGTCCCGTTCACGCCGTGCGGCTGGGGCCACACCCTCCTCAAGGCCCTGTCCGAGTGCGTCCAGGCGATCGAGCGCTTCCCCTACGAGGGAGACGGGTAGGAACGAACAAGGCGCGGCCGCGAACCCCGTTCCATCGCTCGAAGAAACAAAAAAAATGGCGCCAGGACAACCACATCGGGGGGTGCTCGCGTGGTTGCCTTGCGCCTGAGGTATCTCCAGGGATGCAGCTTCGGGAGAAAGGATACAAGCTTGCGGGGGTAGTATGGACCTGCCACGGAGGACGAGCCACGATGGTTGCCGACGACATATACAGGAAGCTCCAGCGGCACCTTGATCGCATGCCGGTCGGCTTTCCGGCCACCGAGTCCGGAGTCGAGATCCGGATCCTGAAACATCTCTTCACTCCCGCGGAGGCCGAGATCGCGCTGGAGCTCAGCGCCATCCCGGAGCCCCTGTCGACGGTCCACCGGCGTCTCAGGTCGCGCATGACCCTCGAGGATCTCCGTGGAGCGCTCGACCGGATGGCCGACCACGGCGTCATCGAGAGAGTCACCGTCAGGGAAGAGGTTCGGTACGGAAAGACGATCTTCGTCGTCGGAATGTACGAGCGGCAGTTGC
>Ga0316191_10000546_pt1 | contig 24615 bp, 21 predicted proteins | sample Eddworburr2cm_MG_FD_204928 | JGI IMG/M metagenome (GOLD analysis project Ga0316191, IMG submission 204928) | Coastal sediment microbial communities from Maine, United States - Eddy worm burrow 2 cm | ecosystem: Environmental > Aquatic > Marine > Coastal > Sediment | place: USA: Maine... | reverse complement strand
CGCGGATTCCATCGAGTTGCCAACCGGTTATTCGTTGGCCTGGTCGGGGCAATATGAATACATGGTGCGCGCCAAGGAAAGGCTCTCTGTGGTTGGACCAGTGACACTCGCGATCATCGTACTGTTGCTATTCCTCAATTTCGGCCGTTTCGCCGAGGTGTTAATGATCCTTGGCACCTTGCCGATGGCGCTCATCGGCGGTCTCTGGTTGCTGTTCCTGCTCGGCTATGACCTGTCCGTCGCGGTAGGCGTTGGTTTCATTGCGCTGGCGGGCGTGGCCGTCGAAATTGGCGTCGTAATGCTTGTGTACCTTAATCAGGCGATGCGCGATCGTGTTGCTACCGCAGAAGCAGCCAGGCGCGGCCTTACATTGAACGACGTCAAAGAGGCGGTTCTTGAGGGTGCGCTGCTGCGCGTACGACCCGTTATAATGACAGTGGCGGCAATCATCGCAGGTCTGTTGCCAATCATGCTCGGCAGTGGCACCGGCTCGGAAGTAATGCGGCGTATTGCGGCCCCGATGGTGGGCGGCATGGTTAGTGCGACGATCCTGACACTGATTGTTATACCCGCGCTCTTCCTGATATGGCGTGCGCGCGAAGTAAGCGAATATCAAGGTATACGCGATGAATAACGACAACAAGAACGAACATCACGATCATTCCCACTGTTGTTCCGGGCACGCAGAGGCCGCGGTCGAACCTGGCCGGAATTACGATCTCGTGCCGCCAGATTTCGATGGCATGGTTTACACGTGTCCCATGCATCCGGATGTTCGCGATGTGCGCAACTCGGGTTGCCCTGTCTGCGGCATGGCGCTGGAACCGGAGGGTATCGTCGTTGGCGAGGAGGATACCAGCGAGCTCGATGACATGCGGCGACGCTTCTGGGTGAGCGCCATGCTCACCTTACCGCTGTTCGTGTATGCGATGGGTGAACTCATACCTGGTCAGCCTTTCGAAGGTCTTGTGCCCGGCGCGTGGTCGCAGTGGCTGCAGCTTGTTCTTGCCACACCTGTAGTTGTTTGGGGTGGCTGGCCGTTTTTCGTGCGCGCCGTGCAGTCGCTGCGAACGATGAACCTGAATATGTTCACCTTGATCGGTCTCGGCGTCGCGGTCGCGTTCCTGTACTCGCTCGTCGCAACGCTGATGCCCGGAATTTTCCCGACGGCGTTTCGCGGCGTTGGCGGTGATGTGGCCGTCTACTACGAGGCGGCAGCGGTTATCACAACCCTGGTGCTTCTTGGCCAGGTTCTTGAACTCAAGGCGCGCAGCCAGACGTCGGGTGCGATTCGGGCATTGCTCGAACTGGCGCCGCCCACCGCAAACCGGGTGAAAGCCGATGGCAGCGAAGAAGAAGTCTCTCTGGACGATCTTGCGGTTGGCGATCAGCTGCGCGTTCGCCCCGGCGAAAAAGTTCCGGTAGATGGCGCGGTCGTCGACGGTGGCAGTTCCGTCGATGAGTCAATGATCAGCGGCGAACCTATTCCGGTCGAAAAGGTCATGGGCGATCGCGTTATTGGCGGCACCGTGAATGGCACTGGCGGCTTCATCATGCAGGTGACGCAAGTAGGCGAAGATACGCTGCTCTCACAGATTGTTCGCATGGTGGCCGAGGCGCAAAGAACGCGGGCGCCGATCCAGCGCCTCGCTGACCTGGTCGCATCGTGGTTCGTGCCGACCGTCGTTGGCGCAGCAGTCATCACGTTCGTGTTGTGGGCGTGGCTTGGACCGCAGCCGGCAATGGCTTATGCGATCGTCAATGCCGTCGCCGTACTGATTATCGCGTGTCCCTGTGCGCTTGGCCTCGCAACGCCGATGTCGATTATGGTCGGCACCGGAAAAGGCGCGCAGAACGGCGTGCTTATTAAGAACGCTGAAGCACTCGAGACTTTCGAAAAAGTCGATACAGTTGTCGTCGACAAAACAGGAACGTTGACCGAAGGCCGCCCCGAGCTGGTTATGGTCAGGCCCGGCGATGGGTTCGCGGAAGATGAACTGCTGACGCTCGCTGCAGCTGTCGAGGTGGCCAGCGAGCACCCGCTCGCAAGCGCCATAGTCGCCGGAGCAAAGGCGCGCTCACTGGACTTGCCAGCACACGACGATTTCGAATCGGTGACTGGCCAGGGCGCGCAGGCGACTGTGTCTGGCAAGCGTGTGGCTGTAGGTAGCGCCAAACTAATGCAGGGGATCGGTGCCTTCGATCAGAAACTTTCTGATGAAGCAGACCGGTCCCGTAGCGATGGGCAAACCGTCGTGTTTGTTGCCATCGATGGCAAATCGGCCGGGCTGCTCGGGGTTGCCGATCCGATAAAAGAGTCGACACCACACGCGATCGAAGCGCTGCATAAGGCGGGGCTGAGGCTCGTCATGCTGACAGGTGACAATTCGATAACGGCACATGCAGTAGCGCGGCGCATCGGCATAGACGAAGTACATGCAGATGTTTCTCCTGAGGACAAAAGCCGTATTGTTAAAGAGTTGCAAGCGGCGGGCAGCGTGGTTGCGATGGCGGGTGATGGTATTAACGACGCACCGGCATTGGCTCAGGCAGACGTCGGTATCGCAATGGGAACTGGAACAGACGTGGCGATGGAAAGCGCCGGCGTCACGCTCGTCAAAGGCGATCTTCTCGGTGTGGTAAAAGCCAGAGCGCTTAGCCAGGCGACGATGCGCAACATTCGTCAGAATCTGTTTTTCGCATTCGCGTATAACACGGCCGGGGTACCGATTGCCGCCGGCATTTTGTACCCGTTCTTCGGCATCTTGCTAAGCCCGATGATCGCGGCGGCGGCCATGAGTCTCAGTTCGGTCTCGGTAATTGGCAATGCACTTCGATTACGGCAGCTTAAGTTATGAGCGTCGATTCGAACACCGCATTTTCACGACGAGGATCGTGCGCTTTTGCTGCCCCGGCAATTCGAAGTAATAAACCAAACTCGCAAAAACAAGGCGAGCAATCAATTTAGTGCCATTTGCGCCGGCGCTATTATCGACATATGCAGCAGCTCACATCATCACGATTGCTACTCAAGCCGATGACTCGGAGAGAATTCAATGTGTTCGTCGAAACCATGCTTACCGATCCCGTGGTTGTCGAGTACTACCATTTTTACAAAGCACAATCGGATTTGAATCTGATCAGAAAGCAGGCCGAAGAAGATTTCTGGGAGTATTTTGAAGAGAGCCGCCATGCAGGTCTGGAAATCTGGACGGTGTTCGATCAACTGGCCGAGTCGTCCCCGAGGTGGATGTACGGCTGGTGCGGTCTGTTGCACACATCGTTGACAAAAAAATATGGCGGGCCAGAACTTGAATACATGATTGCAGGTCGAGCACATGGTCTGGGCTATGCAACAGAAGCGGCGGAAGCTGTCATTCGTGATGCCAAAGAACGCTCGCTGGCTTCAAAAGTCATCGCGACGGTGGACATACCGAATACAGGCTCAATTCGCGTGCTCGAGAAGCTGAACTTCGAACGCGTTGGTCAGATCGAGGCCTATGGTCGCGCGGATATGTACTTGTATACGAAGTCCCTGGACTAAAAAAGCCCGCCAGGGTTACGCGGACCTGGTCGTCGCCGGCAGTAACTTCAACGGGACCAAGGGTCTCTTTGACGTTAAATGCGCCCATATGTTTCCAAATGTTTCGGTGCCGAATTTTCTGACGCGATTTAGCGGAACAGGCGGTATCATCCCCGCATGAGCAAAGTCCTCCTGATTGATGATGATCGTAAGCACTCCGAGTTGCTGCAGGCGTACTTCAAGCGCTTTGGCATTAGTCTTTCCTGTGCATTTGATGCTACTGAGGGCTTTAAGAAGCTCAGTCGCGAAGAGCCCGACCTGCTGTTGCTGGACATCATGTTGCCGGGGAAGGACGGCTTTGAAATCTGCCGGGAGATCCGAAAAACGAGCAATTTGCCGATTATCATGCTGACGGCTCGCGGCGACGTTATTGATCGCGTTTCCGGGCTGGAATTGGGTGCCGACGACTATATCGGCAAACCATTTGAGCCGCGCGAGCTTGTGGCCAGGGTTCAGGCAATACTGCGACGGGCAGAGCAAACTGGCGCCAAGGTCGGCAAACTCGAATTCGACGGACTGTCGATCGATACCGAGTCACGAGCAGTGAGTGTCGACGGCCAGGACGTCGATTTGACGTCCATGGAGTATGAGTTGTTGCTCATTTTGGCGCGTCGACACGGCCGCAAATTGTCGCGCGACGATATCTTGAGCGAATTACGCGGCATTGATGCGGCAATATTGACCCGTTCTGTCGACATCATGATCAGCCGGCTGCGACAGAAACTGGGCGATGCCGTAAAGCCACCGCGATTCATTCAGACTATTTGGGGGCGCGGATATTCATTTATCGGCATCCCGGTCACGGATGATTAGCGGCTTTTCTCGGTCTCTATCACTCCGGCTGGTGGCGGTTTTTCTGCTGCTCGGCGGCCTGTTCGTATTTGGTACCTTCAAAGCTATTCAGATTGTTTACAACAGCGACAACATACGTGGGTTGATTAGCGGCCACTTGTCTCTGCATGTGAATTACGTTCTCGAGGACATCGGTACACCGCCGCGTCTCGACCGTGCACTGGCCATCACCAAGCGCGTACCCGTTGATATACGGATTTTCGGGCCCGGCATTGACTGGGCATCGGATCCAGCATTCCCGCGCATTGAAGCGCTCAGCTTTGCACCGAGCCCACGATTTAGTGACGACCCCGATGCGTGGGTCGATGAATTGCAGGGTGTTCAATTTGCAACGCTCGATAAACATGAATTTCTAAAGATGAATCGTGGCGGCTACGATATCGTGGTCTCAACGCCGAAAATTGCTGAAATGCCTACCGGACCCGACCTCGTGAGCCTGATTCTCGGCATGGGGCTCGCATCGTTGTTGCTGGGGTATATGGCGGTGCGTTGGCTGTTTCGACCCATCGAGTCAATCAGGGAAGGGGCGGCGCAAATCGGCAGTGGCAACTTTGAGCATCGAATCTCGAACATTCGTAGAGATCAGCTGGGCGACCTGGCGGCAGATATCAATCGCATGGCAGATGACGTCGGCGACATGCTTGATGCTAAACGCGCGCTGTTGCTTGGCATCAGTCATGAGTTGCGTACGCCATTGTCAAGAATGCGATTGACGCTGGAATTTCTCGACGATGAGGAGAACAGGGACAGCCTCAAAGAAGAGATTGTGGAGATGGAGAAAATAGTCGCTTCGCTGCTTGAAGCCGAGCGACTTAATAGCCGACATTCGCCACTCTCACGAACGCACGTCGTTGTCGGTGAGCTGGTCGCCGAGTTGCTCGATGATTTTTTCTCGAGAGACATGCAGCGTATCGACGTCAGGCTTCCGGCGGAGAAGATAACGGCGGATCTCGATGAGGCGCGTGTCAGCCTGATGCTGAAGAACCTGCTTAGCAACGCGCTACGTTATTCCAAACCTGCAGATGGCCCGATCGAATTGTCTGCTGTCGTCGATGCGGGCGAATTGGTCTTCGTCGTGCGCGACCACGGTCCGGGCCTGCCTAAAGAGAAAGCAGAGCGAATTGGCGAGCCGTTCTATCGTGGTGACCCGTCACGCACCCGTGACTCGGGCGGCACCGGGTTGGGACTGTATCTCGCCTCGCTGGTCGCGAAGGCCCACGGTGGTTCGCTCAGGTTAATGGATATAGATGGACCGGGTGCGAGTTTCGAGGCGCGCATTCCGCTAGGCTGATAAAACCGGGTCTGAGCTGCTCACGGTGCGCGTGAGTCGATACGCAGCGAGCGCCTGCTGGCGTGCCTCACCGTGATCGACAATTGGTTCGGGATAATTGTCGCCGATAGCGACGCCGGCGGTTACTTGTGTTTGATGGTCGGCGAGCCAGGGTTCGTGAATATGGCGCGTCGGCATAACATGTAATTCTGCAACCCAGCGGCGTACATAAATGCCATCCGGGTCAAATTTCTTGCCCTGCAGTGTGGGATTAAAAATACGAAAATAGGGCGCCGCATCCGTGCCACATCCTGCCACCCACTGCCAGCTGGCAGAGTTATTCGCGAGGTCGGCATCGACGAGCGTATCGAGAAACCAGCGAGCGCCGTCTTGCCACGGTACAAGCAGGTCTTTAACCAGGAATGACGCGGCGATCATGCGAACGCGATTGTGCATCCAACCGGTTGCCCACAGTTGCCGCATGCCGGCGTCCACAATCGGGTACCCGGTCTTGCCCTGCTGCCAGGCCTGCAGGCGCGAGGCATCATCAGTCCACGGAAAAGCAGCGAATTCAGGACGTAAGGGCTGCTCGGGCAGGGTCGGAAAGTGATACAGCAAGTACGCGCTGAAGTCGCGCCAATAGAGTTGCCGGGTAAGTGCGTCGGCACCGCGCGCCGAGGGCAAGTGCATCGCTGAGCGGCGGATCGCATGCCACGCCTGGCGCGGGCTGATCTCACCGAAATGCAGATGCGGAGACAGGCGCGATGTAGTGTCTAGATCGGGACGATCGCGTTGCCGCGCATAATCGAGCACTGCCGCGTCGATGTTGTCGAGCCGGCGCATTGCGCCTTCTTCGCCGGGCAGCCAGTGATGCGGAAATTGCTTCGCCCAGTTGGGTTGATCGGGCAAAAGATCGAGGTCCGTCAAAGCGAGCGACGGGAGGCTCTGCGATGCAAAATTCACTGCTACCGGGGCGGCCAGGGGCAAGGCAGGGTCAGGACCGCTGCTCGACGCGCGCCAATACGGAGTAAAAATGCGAAATGGTGTCCGGCCCTTGGTCAACAGGCTGTCATGGCAAGTCAGATGCGCATCGGCAAATGTTTGAATGTCGATTCGTGTGCCTAGCCTGTCCTGCAGGTCTGCCTCCTGCTGACGCGCTTGTGGCTCGTATCGCTGCGCCAGGTAGATGGCTGTCGCGCCACTTTCTTCGACAAGTCGTTGCAGTTCCTCTTGCGGCTGCCCGGAGCGCAGTATCAGCGCTGATCCGAGTTCATGCAGATCTTTGTCGAGCGCTGCTAGACTGTGGTTCAGCCACCAGCGACCGGCGCCCCCGGTATCCAGCGTATCGAGGATGTAGACCGGAATAACCGGCGCGCCGGATTCGGCGGCAGCGCACAGCGCGGCGTTGTCACGGAGGCGCAAATTGCGTCTAAACCAGAGGATTACAGGTGCCACTCAGACCATCTCCAAATGTGCGGATACGCAGTGTAGACCGCATCGCGCGGCACGTTTGTAAGCGATTGTAACAATGCCGGCGAAGCCATTGTTGACCCCCGGTTGCATTTGTATAGTGCCGCTCAAATGATATGGGAGGCCGCAATGAGTGGCGTAACTGCAAAAGCCGTGAGCTGGACCGAGTCGGGACTTGTGCCCGACACCGTGATCCGTGCGGGAATTCGCCGATTGCTCGACAGCAAGAGAAAAGAAATACGCTCCGGCAATGTCGAATATGCGGCAAATACTTTAAACCGATTCGTCGAGATGATGAATTCCTCGCCTGTTGCGCTCGTCCCGCACCTGGCCAACGAACAGCATTACGAGGTGCCAGCGGAATTCTTTACGCAAGTAATGGGCGAGCACCTGAAGTATAGCTGCTGTTTTTGGGAGAATGATGAAGCATCCCTTAGCGATGCGGAAGCGGCTGCTCTCGAGCTCACAGTGAAGCGTGCCGATATACAAGACGGTATGAATATCCTTGATCTGGGATGTGGTTGGGGTTCTCTCTCACTCTGGATTGCCGAGCACTTTCCAAATGCGTCCGTCCGCTCGGTATCGAATTCACGTACGCAACACGATTACATCACCGCGCAGGCAGAACAGCGCGGCATCGAAAATATCCAGGTGAGTGTCTGCGATATGAATGACTTCACAACGAGCGAGAAATTTGATCGCGTCGTTTCAGTGGAGATGTTCGAACACATGCGCAACTACGGTGAGTTGTTCCGACGTATTGACGACTGGTTGAACCCGGACGGTCGTTTCTTTATGCACATTTTTTGTCACCGTACGACCCCATACGAATACATCGATAAAGGTCCGGGTGACTGGATGAGTCGTTTCTTTTTCTCCGGCGGCATCATGCCAAGTGCTGACCTGCCATTACGCTTTGCAGATCACTTAAGCATAGAAAAGCAGTGGAGCTGGAATGGCCAGCACTACGAACGTACCTGCAATGCCTGGCTCGAGAAAATGGATGCCGGCAAAGAGCAGATCATGCCGGTGCTTGCGGCATGCTACGGCGAGGCAGATGCCAAGTTGTGGTGGCAGCGCTGGCGAATCTTCTTTATGGCCTGTGCCGAATTGTTCGCTTGGGACGAGGGTTCCGAGTGGTTCGTCAGCCACTATCGCTTCAGCAAGGCGGGCCGCTAGCATGTTCTTAGTTATCAATTTTTTGGCCTTTGAGATTGCCTGGCTATCGTCCGTTATTGGCGGCGCACAACAAATGCCCTGGCTCGGACCGCTTGCGGTGCTTGCCGCATTGCTGCTGCACTTTAAGGCCGCCCGCCGCCCGATCGAGGAATTCATACTGGTAATGAGTTGCGCCATCATTGGCGCTGCTTTTGACAGCTTTCTCGTTGTCAGTGGTTGGGTGGAATATTCGTCGGGCTCGTTCAGCGCAATTATGGCTCCGTACTGGATCATCACCATGTGGATGCTGTTTGCGACGACGCTGAACGTATCGATGCGCTGGCTACGAGGGAGCCCAAAACTGGCTGCGCTTTTCGGTGCATTTGGTGGCCCGACGACCTACATCGCGGGTGAGAAACTGGGTGGAATAATACTGGTCAATCCGGTCGCCGCGCTGATCGCCCTCGGCGTCGGTTGGGCCGTGATGATGCCTATCCTGCTGCAATTGTCGACGATTTTTGACGGAATGGCGAAACAACCCTCGCTGCGCAAGGTCTGGGTCGCTGAAAGGCAGGAATGGTAATGCAAGTTTACTTGTACGCGCTCTATACCATTCTCGGCATTGGCGTCCTCGCATGGATGGTCAGTGTTGTTAAGCGTGATGTGAGTTTTGTCGATAGCTTGTGGTCGCTTTTTTTCCTCGTTGCCGCGGCCGTTTTCGTGAATTACGCGCAGCCGCTTTCCGACAGAGGCATTCTTGTCGCGGCCCTGGTGTTGCTATGGTCATTGCGGCTCTCGGTTTATATCACGGCGCGCAACTGGGGCCAGCCCGAAGATTACCGTTATCAGTCGATACGCAAGAATAATGAGCCGGGCTTCGTCGTCAAAAGCATCTATATTGTTTTCGGCTTGCAGGGCGTACTTGCGTGGTTCGTCGCATTGCCCCTATTGCCGGCAATTACGGCGCCGGTTGCGTTGACCTACATCGACGCTGTCGCTGCAACACTCTGGTTGGTGGGCTTTATTTTTGAAGCCGGTGGTGATTACCAACTTTCGCGGTTCAAGCGCGACACTGCCAACAAGGGCAAGGTCATGGACACTGGCCTGTGGGCGCTGACCCGCCACCCAAACTATTTTGGCGATTTTTGCGTCTGGTGGGCGTACTACCTGTTTGCGGTTGCCGCAGGTGGCTGGTGGACGATCGCGTCCCCAATATTAATGACATTGCTGCTTCTGAAGGTGTCTGGCGTGGCAATGCTGGAACAAACGATTACAGAACGGCGTCCCGCTTATGCGGAATACATCATGCGAACCAACGCATTTTTCCCGGGACCCAGGAGAAGAACTAATGAGGCGTAAACTGATCAGTCTGACAATGGTGGGCCTGTTCATGCTAACCATCTCTGTGCCATCGCCGGCGTCCGATACACAAATGGACCGCTGGGATTTCAACGTATATCTCAACGACAAGAAAGTTGGAAAACACTCGTATGAAGTGACGCGCGTCGGTGATACCGAGCAAGTGCGGAGCGTCGCAGATTTCCAGTACAAGATACTGTTTATCTCGGCCTACCGTTACGAGCACAGCAACTCAGAGCAGTGGTCGAACGACTGTTTGCTTGGGTTTGATGCGAAGACCAATGCCAACGGCAAGCATACGCAGGTCTCTGGACGGCAGGATGGCGACTATTTCACGGTGCAGGGTGATGATCGGGCAAATGAGCAGCTTCCCGAGTGCATCATGAGCTTCGCTTACTGGAACCCCGAGTTTCTCGATCAGTCACGACTGCTGAACCCGCAGACGGGCGAGTATGTCGACGTCACTGTTGAGAGGCTTCCGGAGGAGATGCTCGAGGTGCGCGGTCAACCAGTTGCAGCGACACGCTTTCGCGTCACAGCTTATGAGGTCGACCTGGTGCTGTGGTATTCACCTGACAATCGCTGGCTGGCATTGGAGTCGATTGCCAAAGGCGGCCATGTGATTCGCTACGAGTTGTCCTGAAATGATTATCACCCGATCGGTCCTGGTCGTAATCCTGGTAGCACTATTCCTGGCCGGCTGCGCATCGAGGAACCCCGAAATGAAAACTGTCGAACACGTCGACCTGCAGCGCTTTATGGGTGACTGGTATGTCATAGCGAATATACCGACCTTCCTTGAAAAGGGAGCGCACAACGCTATCGAATCCTACGCACTGGACGATGATGGTTCTATTGCAACAACATTTACCTTCCGCAAAGATGGCTTTGACGGAAAAGCAAAGATGTACAAGCCGCGCGGGTTTGTACGCGACACAGTATCCAATGCCACCTGGGGCATGCGCTTCGTTTGGCCGTTCAAGTCCGACTACCGTATCGTCTATTTGGCCGACGATTACTCGCAGACGATCATCGGTCGCCAAAGCCGCGATTTCGTTTGGATAATGGCGCGAACGCCCAGCATAAGTGACAGTGATTACAATCGACTGCTCGAATTCGTAGAGTCGATTGGTTATGACCCGGCAGCAGTCCAACGCGTGCCGCAACGTTGGTGATCCCGTGAAGGTCGCAATTATTGGCACCGGGATCGCTGGTAATGTGGCAGCGTACAAGCTGCATCCTGAGCATGACATCACCGTTTTTGAGGCGGGCGGCTATATAGGTGGTCACACCAATACTGTCGATGTCTACGAAAATGGCAGGGCAGTAGCAGTTGATACCGGCTTTATCGTATTCAATGATCGTACCTACCCAAATTTCATCAGTTTGCTGGACGAACTTGGCCAGGAATCGCAACCGAGCGAGATGAGTTTCAGTGTGCGCTCGGATACAGGTGCGCTCGAATACAGTGGCTCATCATTGAATGGCCTGTTTGCTCAGCGCAGTAATTTACTGCGGCCGAGATTTTTTCGGATGATTCGCGACATACTTCGCTTCAACGACGAAGCATTGCGCTCTATCGAGAAAATCGATGATGTGCGCAGTGTAGGCGATTATCTTTCTGCGAATGGCTACAGCCAGGAGTTTGTCGATTACTACTTGGTACCCATGGCGGCTGCGATTTGGTCGGCAGAGCCTGTTTCGGTTCTGGACATGCCAGTTGTGTTCCTTGTGGGCTTCTTTGCGAACCATGGCCTGCTACAGCTTAAGGACCGCCCAACGTGGCGGGTCATCAAAGGTGGTTCGCGCCAATATGTGAACAAGCTGGTAGCCGCTCATCGTGATCGTATCCGTTTGAACACTCCAGTTCGCTCTGTGCGTCGTCTAGGCGAGCGCGTTGAAGTACAAACAGACGCTGCTGGCAGCGAGGAATTCGACTTCGTGTTTTTCGCGTGTCACAGCGATCAGGCACTCGCTTTGCTTGAAGACCCCACAGAGGCGGAGTTTGAGGTGCTTGGCGCGATTCGATACCAGGCCAACGAAGCGATATTGCATACGGACAGCGCGCTGATGCCAAAGAGGCGTCATGCCTGGGCCGCCTGGAACTATCACATTCCTGAGGACAAGAGTCGCCACGTCGCGGTGACCTATAATATGAACATCCTGCAGGGGTTGAAGACCGAAAAGGACTATTGCGTGACGCTGAATTGCGATGAGCGCATTGATCCACAGCGAATTATCGCCCGCGTCCAATATGAACATCCTGTCTACTCACGAGAAGCCGTCGCGGCACAAAACAGGCAAGCGGACCTGAATGCTGACCGAACCTACTTTTGCGGCGCTTATTGGCGAAATGGTTTCCATGAAGACGGTGTCGTCAGTGCCCTAAGTGCTGTACGACATTTTGAAGAGAGGCTCGCTAATGCAGAGTTGTATTTACGAAGGGCGAGTTAGACATACACGGACAACGCCGGCGCGGCATCGTTTTAGCTACCGGCTGTTTATGATGTACCTCGATCTCGACGAATTGCCGACGCTCTTCCAAAAGCGCTGGTTCTGGTCCACTTCGCGTCGTGCTCTGGCGCGTTTTCGGCGTGGTGACCACCTCGGGGACAGCGACAGGCCTTTGTCCGACTGCGTACGAGACCTTGTGGCCGATGAGACCGGGCGACGCCCCGACGGCCCAATTCGGCTGCTGACGAACTTGGCCTATTTCGGTTACGGATTTAACCCGGTGAGCTTTTATTACTGTTTCGCCGCAGACGGAAAGACAGTCGAATACATTGTTGCCGAGGTGAATAACACGCCATGGGGTGAACAAGATTGTTATGTCTTGAGTTGTAATGAGCAAAGCAGGCGCCACTCGGCCTGGCGTTTCAATCCACACAAGAAAATGCATGTGTCGCCATTCATGCCAATGCAAATTGACTATGATTGGGCGCTGGCACAACCCGGAAAGCGCCTGTCGGTATACATGGCCAATGCTCGTGATGGCGAACGTTTCTTCGATGCGGCGATGTTGCTTCGACGTACTGAAATAAGTGCCTGGTCGCTGGCGAGTGCGTTAATGCGTTACCCGCTGCAGACGATGAAAATTATAGTATCCATACATTGGCAGGCGTTGCGTTTGTGGGTCAAGCGCTGTCCGGTGTATGCACACCCCGGCAAAGCAAATCATATTTCGGCCAAGCAGACATGAGACCAACATCAATTGATTCAGCAGAATTTATTCGACGCGCGGCCAAACCGGCCGGGCTCGATCGGCTTGCGCGACAAATTGTCCATTCGCGGCTGCGAAAAATAGAAACGGGCCAGATCGTCATAAGCGAGAACGGCAAGCACACGACCTATGGCCGCTTGACGGACGATGTTCCGTTGACAGCACAGCTGTGTGTGCAAGATCCGAAGTTTTACAGGGACATTGCTTTCGGCGGTTCAATTGGAGCCGGTGAGGCCTACATTCATGGCTATTGGTCGTGTACAGAACTTAGCAATTTATTGCGAATCCTGTTGCGCAATCGTGACGTGCTGGAAAATGTTGACTCGGGCACGGCTCTTTTTAGTCAGCCATTACAAAAACTGCTGCATTTTTTCAATAAGAACACACAGGCAGGCAGCCGCCGCAACATCGCCGCACACTATGATCTGGGTAACGATTTTTACAAGCTTTGGCTGGACCGGAAAATGATGTATTCGTCGGCCTACTTCGATTCGACGGATAGGACGCTCGAGGAGGCATCCACGGCGAAGCTTGATCGAATCTGTAGGAAACTTGACCTGTCTGCCGAAGACTCTGTTGTTGAAATTGGTACCGGCTGGGGCGGTTTTGCAATACATGCGGCGAAGCACTATCGCTGCCATGTAACGACAACCACAATCTCGAAACAGCAGTACGATTATGCGAAAGAGGCCGTGCGTGCAGAGGGTCTTGAAGACCGTATTACGTTGCTGTTTGAAGATTATCGCGATCTTGAGGGTCGCTTCGACAAGCTGGTCTCAATCGAGATGATCGAGGCCGTCGGGCACCAGTTTCATGACACGTTTTTCAGGAAATGCTGTGATTTGCTGAAACCGGATGGGCAAATGTTGCTGCAGGCGATTACGATCGCAGACCAGCGTTACGATCAGTACAAAAAGAGTGTCGATTTCATCAAGCGTTATATTTTTCCGGGCGGTTGCCTGACCTCGGTTACCGATATGAACCGGACGTTGACGCAACACACCGATATGCGCACCATTCATCTTGAGGATATCGGGCCGCATTACGCCAAAACACTACGACATTGGCATGACCGCTTTTTCAACCAAATCGAAGCAGTTAAAAAGCTCGGTTATTCGGATGAGTTTATTCGTATGTGGCAGTTCTATCTTTGTTACTGCGAGAGTGCCTTTATCGAGCGGGCTATCGGCACGGTGCAAATGCTGCTGATCCGGCCGGATGCGCGCCACGACAGCATTCAATACTAAGCTGTCAGGGGCAGGGTCGAAGCGGTAAACTGCCCTTTACCCCCTGGTCGTGGAGACTCGATATTACTAAGCAAACATTTGCGCTGGCATTGCACGGCGGTGCTGGTGCTGTCGCCGGACGCGACTACGCGCTTGTCGAAGAGCACCTGCGCGAACTCGCAGGGGCAGGCGAAGCCAGGCTGGAGGCCGGGGAGCGTGCCCTCGATGTTGTGGAATTTGCGGTCGCGGAAATGGAACGCAGCGGTTTGTATGTCGCCGGGCGAGGTTCGGCACCGAACACCGCTGGCTATGTCGAACTCGATGCGTCCATCATGGACGGCGCGACGCGAGATGCTGGTGCGGTAGCCGCTATTGTCGGCGTGACGAACCCAATCAGCGTTGCGAAACGGGTCATGCAGGAAACGCCGCACGTGATGCTTGCAGGAAAGGGCGCACTGGCCTTCGCTCGTGCACAGGGTTGCACGGAAGTAGAGGATCCGGATTCTTACTACGTTCTGCCCGTCGGCGTTTATGAAAACGAAATACACGATCAGAAGCACGGCACGGTTGGTGCTGTAGCGCTTGACCAAGGCGGGGGTTTCGCTGCCGCGACATCCACAGGTGGTACGTTCGGCAAACTGGAAGGTCGGGTAGGGGACTCACCGATGATTGGCGCTGGCACCTGGGCCGATGACGACATCGCAATTTCGTGTACTGGCACAGGCGAACACATCATTCGTGCTGGTGGTGCGCTATCGATTGCCTACAAGGTGAAGGCGGGCGCCACGCCGGAGACAGCTATCGATGAAATGCTTGCCGAGGTCAAACGTCTTGGGGGTGATGCAGGCATAATTGCGGTGACCCGTGATGGTCATATCGCGATGGCCTACAACTCGGAAGGTATGAAACGAGCGTCAGTCAGTTCAAGTGAAGCACTTAGCGTAGCAACTTTCGAGTAAAAACAAACTCAGGAACACAGGCCGTTCTTTTTGTCACTCGCGATGGCCTCCGGATCGCGATTGGATAGTTCACCGCGACCACCGCCCCCTGCCGTTTCTAGAACCATCGCGTCACCTGCGGGAATCGTTTCGCGGCCCATGCCGCGAAGCTTCTTGCCCGACTTTAGATAGACGCGTGCTGCGGCACCCGCTTCACCGCCATCGCGTCCGCGGGGCGGGTGATCGATACGGTCGAACATTTTTGAAACCGAGAATGCCTCGCCATCAATGTGGGCGAATTCCATGATCTGCCCAAGGCCACCGCGAAACTCGCCATCGCCACCGGAGCCAGGTCGATATTGCTTGCGCCATATGACTAACGGACTCGAGTTTTCAGTAATTTCCACAGGCGTGCTGCGTACGCCGGACGGAAATGCGGTACAGGACAGCCCGTCTTTGCCAGGGCGAGCACCGGTGCCGCCCGCATAGAACATGTTGATGACGAACGGGTCGCTTTGGCTGCCTTGAATTGTGCCGCGGCCACCGAGAAATACCGGGCCGTACAGGCATGCAGCGCCTTCGACCGGGACCTCACCGCGCAAAGGCGTCTCGAGGCAGCCAAGTACGACGTCAGGAAGCATTTGGCCGACGGCGTGTCGTGCCGATACCGCGGCGGGCCGCCGTGCATTGAGGATCGAACCTTCCGGCGCCGTAACGCGTATTACCTCGAGGGATCCGGCGTTATTGGGGATGTCATTGCCGATAACGCACCGCGCACCAAATGATGCGTAAGCCTGGGTGTAGGTCAGCGGCACATTGATACCAAAACCCGATGCGGGCGAGGTGCCATCGAACGCGATATCGATGCCATCGCTGCTTATCGACAAGTGGCACACGAGGTCGATGGGTTCGTCATAACCGTCGATGCGCATTGTGTATTGCCAACTGCCCTGCGGGAGATTGCGTATCTCTTCGAGCATGGCAGCACGGGAATTGTCGATGATCAGGCGGCCCACATCGTCGAGATCGTCGAGGCCGAATTCGCTGAGCATTTCGATCAGCGCGTCGGCACCGGCTTTGTTACAGGCCGCCAGAGAATGCAGATCGCCTTCCGCGGCGATGGGATCACGGACATTAGCGCGCAGAATTTCAAGCAGCGTCTCGTTCGCAACACCAGCACGATACAAATGGCCAATTGGCAGATTGATGCCCTCTTCAAACACCTGTCGGCCATCGGGACCGAACCCCAGGCCGCCAACATCGGCGATGTGCGATGTTGCTGCGAAGAGCGCTACCGGCTTGTCATGCAGGAATGCCGGCGTCACGACCGTGAAATCATTTAAATGGCCGGTGCCGTACCAGGGGTCATTGGTCACCAGGACATCGCCCGGTCGCAGCGACTCGAGCGGATATTTATCGAGAAAATAGCCGACGCTCGCCGCCATCGCATTTACATGGCCGGGTGTTCCCGTGATGGCCTGAGCCAGCATACGTCCCTGCTTGTCGAAAATACCCGACGACAGGTCGCCCGCTTCACGTACCGTGGTCGAAAACGCAGTGCGGATCAGTGTCTGCGCCTGCTCCTCGACGATCGCGAGCAGACGATCCCACACTATCTGCAGACGAATCTTGTTCAGCGCGTCGGCGTTACGCATGTCGCGCTCCTCTCACCATGATGATGCAGCCGCCCGCATCAATGCTCGCGTCGTAGCTGGAAGTGACTACGGTCGTCGTTTGGTCCTCGGTAATCAATGCGGGGCCGCGAATACAGTGGCCGGGCGCGAGATGCTCGCGAAGAAACACGGGAACATCTACGCGGCGGGCCGAGGCCGGGTCGAAAAACGACTGCTGCCGCGTCGGCACCGGCGCATCTTCTTGTCGCGATTCTATCGCCAGGCCTTCCTGCTTCTCGACTGCAGCGGTAATCGTCAGTGTCCAACTCAATACCTCGACATCGATACCATCAATCGTGCGCCCGTAAAGCGCCGTATAGGCTGCTCCGAATGCCTGCCGGAACGCGGCCGCATGATCGGTGCCGTAATCCTCAACCGGCAATGGCACCGCTATTTCGTGCCCCTGGCCGACGTATCGCATGTACGCGTGACGCGTTTCTGTCAGGTCCGTCGACGCGCTGCCTTGCTCGACAACGGCCTGCGCCTCTGCGTGCATTTCTCGCATCAGCTCATTGATGACATCGGTCTGCAATGATGAAAGTAACTGCCGACGACTGCGAACGACTTCGTAAGCGACAGGCGCGAGCAGAAATCCAACGGCTGAGCCGACGCCAGCCTCAGGAGGAATAACGATTCGGTGCACGCCGAGCTTTTCGCCGAGACGTGCAGCGTGTAGCGGAGCTGCGCCGCCAAACGCGACCATGTCGCGCTGGCCCAAATCAATACCGAATTCTGCAGCATACGCTCGCGCGGCTGCTGCCATGTTTTCATCGACTATTTCGCTGACGCCAAACGCACCGACGTCGGCATCAAGTTCAAGTGCGGCACAGATATCAGTAGCAATGGCGTGGGTGGACGCTGCCGGATCAAGATGTAATGATCCGCCCGCAAATTTCTCCGTGACGATTCGACCGAGCTGAATGTCGGCATCAGTGACAGTGGGCCGGCAGCCACCACGCCCATAGCCTGCCGGTCCGGGTTCCGATCCCGCGCTCTCCGGGCCAACCTGGATACGACTTAGTTTGTCGATGCTGGCAATGGAGCCACCGCCGGCACCGATTTCAACCATTTCAATTACCGGAATTCGCACCGGCAGGCCACTGCCTTTCTTGAAGCGGTAGATACGATCGACTTCAAAACTGCGCGACATGAGCGGTTCGTAGTCGTCTATCAGGCATAGTTTTGCAGTTGTGCCACCCATGTCGAACGACAACAGCCGGGTGAGTCCCATGTCACGAGCAATCTGCTGCGCCAGAATGGCGCCACCTGCGGGCCCGGATTCGACCAGCCGTATCGGGAAGCGCGCTGCTGTCTCGAGCGTTGTCAGACCGCCGCCGGAGGTCATCAACAAGAACGGGCACATGAAGCCACGTTCCTGCAATTCGCCGGCGAGTCTTTCGAGATAGCTTTTCATGAGTGGCCGAACGTATGCGTTCGCACACGCCGTCGACAGGCGCTCGAATTCGCGGATTTCAGGGCAGACCTCTGACGCCAGTGTGATGGACAGGTCGGGCCGTGCTGCACGGAGCAACTCTGCGGTACGTTGTTCGTGAGCAGCATTGACGTAAGCATGCAGGTAGCCGACGGCGACGCTTTCAACGTCGTGTTTGTCGAGTATTGGCAGTGTGGCCGCAACGGACGCCTCATCCAGTTCTCGCAGCACCTTGCCGTTGCAATCCATGCGTTCCCGCACCGGCAGACGCAGGTAGCGCGGCACCAGGGGCGTGGGCCGGTCGATATTTATGTCGTACTGTTCGAAGCGATCTTCGTGCGCCATTTCAAGCGCATCGCGATGCCCATCAGTGGTGAGCAATGCAGTCTTCGCGCCGCGCCGCTCGATGAGCGCGTTGGTCGCCAACGTCGTACCATGAATGATCAGGTCGATACTGTCCGGCGATATCGCGCCGCGTTGCATGACCTCATCGATGCCAGCCAGAACAGCGTCGCCCGGGTGTGAAACCGTCGTGAGCAATTTCGTCGTTATGCGTATGCCGTTATCCAGTTCGAGTACGACATCCGTAAATGTGCCGCCGATATCCACCGCAAGCCGGGCACTCATCGTGATCCCCAGAAACGTGTCGTTGGCAATGACACCATGCTGTGGTCATACACGAGGCCACCGAGTCGATCCGTCTTCATCAGCAACGGACCATCGATGTCAGCGTAATCGGCGAGTTGCGCGGCGACATGATGTGGCGCCATAGCAAGCGACGAGCCGCACATGCTGCCGACCATGATGCCCAACCCGCGCGCTTTGACGGCCCCGGCCAGCTCGAGTGCGTGGGTAAGTCCGCCGGTCTTGTCCAATTTGATATTGATCAACTGGTAACGAGGTGCGGCCTGATCGAGTTCGACGATGTGCAGGCAGGATTCGTCGGCGCACAATGGCACCGGCGATTGGTAGCTTTCGAGCTCAGCATCGCTACCGCGAGGTAGTGGTTGTTCAATCATCTGCACGCCAAGCGTACTCAGCTTGGGTGCGTAGCGTTGCAGTTCTCCAAAATTCCAGCCTTGATTAACATCGACAACAAGGCGTGCTTCGGGGCGAGCTGCACGAATTGCAGCAATGCGTTCCACTGGCCGGTCATTGTCTAATTTGATTTTGAGCAAAGTGGTGTCGCGCGCGGCTGCGGCGCCGGCAGCCATGTCTTCCGGTTCGGCTTCGAGCCCGATCGTAAAAACGGTTTCGACGGGGTTTGCTGCAACGCCGGCCAACTGCCAGGCGGTAGTGTTGTTCAGTTGTGCCTCGAGGTCCCAAAGCGCTGCGTCGGCAGCGTTACGTGCACCGCCGGGCGGCAGTAACTCCAACAAGTCGTGGCGACTGGCACCGCCGGCGAGTTCACCCGTGACCGACTCGAGCTCCTTGAGCATCGACTGTGCCGTCTCATTGAGATAATAAACGCCGAGTGCCTCGCCCCAGCCAATCACGCCATCTTGCTCGATCTGACAAACCACGCTTGGATAGTCGTCCCACACGTAGTTGGCGATGCGAAACGGAATCAGGCTTGCCCAGGACTCGATGTGATGACTAACGCGGCGTTTCATTGATGCTGCTCCGGTGGATAGTCAATTCTAATCGAGCGCGGCACATGGCACACTGCCTGTGAGCTTGTAGAGACATTATTGGGTGGTCTGACAGTGACAGAGAACACGCATCCTCGTACCTGGTCATCAGGGTCTACTTTCATACTTGCGGCTATCGGTGCTGCCGTCGGTCTTGGCAATATCTGGAAATTCCCGTATGTCGCGGGCGTCAATGGTGGTGGGGCTTTTGTCCTGGTCTATATCGGCTGCGTCATATTCGTAGCACTTCCCGTTCTTATCGCAGAGCTATTGATCGGTCGCTGCGGCAGCGGCAGCCCTCCGGTTGCGATGCGCAGGGCGGCAGAGGATTCCGCCCGTTCAACGCGCTGGTCGATCGTGGGATTAATGGGCATGCTCGCTGGCTACCTGATTGCGACCTATTACAGCGTTATCGCCGGCTGGACGCTGGTCTACATTGGCAAGGCGGCGACCGGCTTTGGTGGCGCAAGTACGGCAGATGTGGCGCAACAATTCGACGCACTGTTAGCGAGCCCGGGCACGATGGTGATCTGGCATACGGTATTCATCAGCCTGGCACTGCTGATCGTCGGCCGTGGCCTGCGCGGTGGCATCGAGCGTGTGGTCAAGGCATTGATGCCGGTCCTGTTTACGATGCTGGTTCTGATGATTGCTTATGCGGCCGTCGCCGGTGACTTCCAGGCCGGTATCGATTTCCTGTTTAACGCCGATTTCAGCAAAATAACGGGTGCGGCCGTACTCGCCGCCATTGGACAGGCGTTCTTTTCGATCAGCGTCGCGATGGGCTTGATGATGGTTTACGGCGCCTATGTTCCCAAAGACGTCTCCTTAACGCGGTCGGCGCTGATTATTGCAGGTGCGGACACGCTGATCGCATTGCTCGCCGGGCTGATGATTTTCCCAATCGTATTCGCTCACGGACTTGACCCCGCAGACGGCCCCGGCCTGATCTTCAAAACACTGCCGACTGCTTTTGTTGATATGCCGGGTGGTGTGATATTCGGCACCTTGTTTTTCGTCTTGCTGGCTTTCGCTGCGATCACGTCAATCATCGCGATTATCGAACCGATCGTTGCCTATGCCGAAGATCGCTGGCAGCTGCAACGCAAGACGGGCTGCATAATCTTTGGTTTTCTCGCGTGGTTTATCGGTGTCGGGAGCATCTTGTCGTTCAATGTTTGGAAGGACGTCGCGCCGCTGCGCATGTTCGATGTTTTTGCCGACAAAACATTCTATGACCTGATCGACTATTTCACGGCGAATATCATGATGCCGTTGGGCGCGATATTGATAGCGCTGTTCGTTGGCTGGCGCATGAAACCGGAGGTGCTTGCATCCGAACTGGATTTTGGGCAGCCGTGGTTATTTACAAGCTGGATCTGGATGATTCGGGTGATCGCACCACTGGCGATCCTCGGTATTCTGATCAGCGGGCTTAGCTAGTGGCCCCCGGGGTCTGGCAGCCCACCTTGATGCTATAGTTAAATATGCCGGTCAAATCTGATCGTCGGCAGCACTCGCGGGGGATGCTCATGGTGTTGAACAGGATTCGGGCCGCCACAGGCCTTCTGGCCACAGCGGCGTTGGGGTTGCCCCTCGCTAGCTACGGTGACGCGTTGTTCGGCAACGATATGGCGGGTGATATCAAGTTGCCGCGCACATGGGGAATTGGTGTTGACTATTTCAGTATGAGCCAGCCCTATCGGCTCGATAATCTGACCTTTTCGCCGCCTGTCTTGCCCATAACGGATCCAAGCATATTGCCCATCGACAGCGACATCAGGCATACAGATCTGAAAGTCGATGTCTGGATCACGCCGTTTCTGAACGTATTCGGCATCTATGGCCAAATTGATGGCGACACAACCATAAACCTCGGCGTACTCGGATTGCCGTTTCCGCCCGATGTCAATTCGTTAGTCGTGGACTACGACGGTGATGTGTATGGCGGTGGTATCGTATTCGCGATTGGCGGTGATCGCTGGTTTGCGTCCGTAACAGGAACCTTTACTGACACGAATTTGCAGGGAGATTTCGAGTCGTCTATCAAGGCGACAACGATTCAGCCGCGCCTCGGTTTGCGTGCTGGAGAGAATATCGAGTTTTGGGTCGGTGGCTATTTCCTCGAGGCAGAAGAAATCCATAACGGCATGCTAAGCCTCGATCTCGGGCCACTTGTTGCGCCCCCCGGCGGACCAATACCGCGGCCGGTCGATCTTGGCTTCGGCGTCAGTCTGTCGCAGGAACAAGACTTCAACTTTAGTTTTGGTTCACACATGATGCTTTCGGAGGGGTGGGAAGCAACGGTGGAGGTCGGTGCCGGCGACCGCAGAACCATGCTCGCAAACATTACGTATCGGTTTGAATGAGACGCCCAGACAACCTCTGCTGAAACTGGCGGCCATTGCGCTTGCGCTTGCGTTGCCGCTTGCGACCGTCGCTTACGAGACCGACCAATATACCAACCGTTCAGCACCCATTGCCGATTCCACGGAGGTTCTTAATCGGGAGGTCAACAAAGCACTTGGAGAGATCGTCGACGAGTGGCGCAAGGGTCGGGATGAAATGGCTATTGTGGATGCATTCTATCGCAAGTTGGGTGGATTGCACTGGGTAGACCGACTTGAGCGCTGGGCCATTAACTCTCCCGAAGTCGAGAAGTTGGAGACCGGCCGTTACGAGAGTGTTTTTGCAGATCACCCGTTGTGGGCGACGCGGGTCACAAAATTATTCGGCGTCGGCAAGACGATTCGTGTGAATCAGCAGCTGATCGGATCTGACAAGCTCGGTCATTTCATTTCCCAGGGTAGAAAATACTATCGCCGTTACCTGAAATACGATTCGGAGCAACGCGCGGCAGAGCAGTCCGCGTTTACCGAGCGCGCAATTTTCGGTCAAATCAGCGACGGTATTTACTCGAATGCAGATCTCGTGGCGAACTACGAAGGGCATCGCTTTTACCGCAGTCTGTTCGAGGACAACATAAACAGCGATAAGCCAGCGATATTGCATTGGGACAACGATCACTGGGATGTACGACGCGAATTCGACTGGGCTGACCATGTGAACGAATATTGGGACGAGGCGCTCAATGTGAATCACTACGATGCCGGTCTCTACCCGCACATGTACGAGAGCCTCGTGGACATGTGTCCGCAATACTGGGAGCGTCCCGAGCTTTACACGGTCGCCAACGAGAATGTACTCAAGCAGCGCTACGCGCACATCGGCTTGCGGGATGCGTCCGAACTGCGACTGGATTCACTGTGTCCGACGCAGGCATACCTCGACAATGAGGCACGCGCCGCGCCTAGTCCGGCAGGAAAATCGTCGCCGGATGTTCAAGCATCTCCCTGATGCGCTGAATCATCGCGGCAGCGTCATAGCCATCTACAAAACGATGATCGAAGGAAGATGACAAGTTCATCATCAGGCGCACGGCTATCTGACCGTTCACCACGACCGGGCGCTCAACGGCGCGATTGACGCCGATAATGCCGACTTCGGGTTGGTTTATGACCGGCGTGGAAACGATGCCACCGAGTTTTCCAAGACTCGTAATTGTTATGGTCGAGCCGGACAACTCATCTTTCCGGATGCTGTTGTCGCGGGCCGACGTTGAGACGCGACGAATGGCTGCGGCAAGATTGTGCAGCGTCAGAGAGTCCGCATTGTGCACGACTGGAACTTTGAGGCCATCGTTGGTCTGCGTCGCGACGCCAAGATGCACGGCTCCGTGCTGCATCAAGACGTTACGATTCTTGTCGTAAGTCGCGTTGCACTGCGGGAACTCTTTCAGTGCGCGTATCAAAGCAATACCGAGTAGCGGCAACACGGTCAGGCGTTGCGCGGGATCAGTGACCTTACTATTCAAGTGCTGGCGCAAAGCTTCGAGTTCGGTAATGTCGATTTCTTCGACGTACGTAAAGTGTGGTATCTCACGAGTTGCGGTCGCCATGCGTTCCGCAATCATGCGTCGTAGCCCGATGACCTTGATTTCTTTGGTCTGTTTATCAGTCGTTGTCTCGGTGGGAGCAACTTCAGGCGCGTTAAACGCCCCACCTACATATTGATCAAAGTCGTTCCGCGTGACCCGGCCACCCGGTCCCGTTCCGGAAATTTCGGCGAGGTTGATGCCCGCCGCCTTGGCCCGCCGGCGGACCGCCGGGGAAGTCATAACCCTGGCTGCAGGCGCTGCCGGCGTGGGCGCAGCTTTCGTGGGAGGGGCTGCAACCGCGACGGGCGCCGGTTCAGCGTTAGTGGCTTCGGTCGCGACCTCACTGTCCGATCCGTGCACGTCAAACACGACCAGTGCTGCACCGACGGCAATGATGTCACCGGGTTCGCCGGCCAGCTTGAGAACCTTTCCTGACACCGGGGACGACAACTCAACGGCTGCCTTGTCGGTCATCATCGTGCCGACAACATCCTCCTCACTGACCTGGTCACCGACGTTGATAAACCATTCGCCGATTTCTGACTCAACCGTGCCTTCGCCCAGATCCGGGAGTTTGAATACGTACTCGCTCATTGGATCTCCATCATGTTCTTAATGCCGGCGATCAAGCGCTTCTTACCCGGGAAGTACTGCCACTCGAACGCATGCGGGTAGGGAGTATCCCAGCCAGCAATTCGTCCAATCGGCGCCTCAAGGTTGTAGAAGCAATCTTTTTGTATGCGTGCTGCGATCTCAGCGCCAAAGCCGCCGAAACGCGTCGCTTCGTGGGCGATGAGACAGCGCCCCGTCTTGTTCACAGACTTTGACAGTGTTTCTGTATCCAGCGGAGAGATGGATCGCACGTC
>Ga0316191_10000545_pt1 | contig 24627 bp, 19 predicted proteins | sample Eddworburr2cm_MG_FD_204928 | JGI IMG/M metagenome (GOLD analysis project Ga0316191, IMG submission 204928) | Coastal sediment microbial communities from Maine, United States - Eddy worm burrow 2 cm | ecosystem: Environmental > Aquatic > Marine > Coastal > Sediment | place: USA: Maine... | reverse complement strand
GATCAACGCTGCGCTACCTCGGCGGGACTCTCGGGCAGCTTCTGGTGCCGGCGGGTCTGGTCGCGTGGTTCCTGATCCGCGAGGAGAAACCTCTCGCTGCCGCGGTTTGTCTGTGGTGGTGCGGCCAGAGCTTCATCAACATCGCCGTCTACATGGCCGATGCGCGGTCGCTTGCCCTGCCGCTGGTCGGTGGCGGCGACCACGACTGGAACGAGCTCTTCTTCCGGTTCGGGCTGCTTTCGGAGCCCGCCGTGGAGCGAGTCTCCTCGACGACCCACGCCGTCGGCGTGGTCGTGATGCTGCTCGGATTGACCTGGGCCGGCTTCTTCGTCCTCCCCGAGGCCACCCGGCAGCGGCTGCGAAACCGCGCCCGGCTGCGCTGGCCGTGGCTCGCCTTCGTCCTCGAGAGTTGAGCCGATAACTGAAGAGCTTGATGAAGGGGAGTTCGAGCAAGGCCAAGTAGGCGCCTGCAGGTCAAAAAAAACCTGCAAGACGCGAAAGGCTTGGGGGGAGGAGGGATCAAGCTCCGCCTTCCGCGTCTTACAGGCCCCGACCCGCGCCGCACTGTCTATCGGGGAGTGCGGGCGGCCATCACCACGAATGCTTCCGTCTCGGGCATCTCCTTCACGGACGTCGAGGCTAAGTCGGTTGCTCGGGTCTTCCGGCGAACCGGCTTCTTCGATTCGTTCAGGTGATAGGTCACGCTCCGCCCCGTGCCCGGCAGGACGTAACCGATCAGCTCCAAACGACCCTCGCGGGTTCGGCTGAACAGCGCGTGCGGCTCGATCGTCTCGCCGCCCTCGCTGCTGGTCTTGTGGCTGGCCAGCATCGCTACCGGGTGGCCGTTCACGTACGTGTTGTGCAGGGACGAAACGGGCGAGAGCACTCTCGAATGACAGAGCGTCAGGGTGCCCGGTGAATGAACGGTACCGTCAGGCAGGAGGATCGGCGCCTCCACCTCGAGCGTGATGCACGCACCCCGGGATCCCGCCGAGGCGGGTCCGGAGACGAGAAGAAGGGTAAGGGCCGACGATGTGATTACGAGGAGAACGATCCGGGCCCTCGTTCCGAAGAGTCTGGCGTTGCTCCCGAGCATCCCCACCTCCTCCTGGTTCACCCTCGTGTGAGGGTCGGTGTCCGGCTGCATGCCCGTCGATACCGCAAGTTCGAGGCCGGGCCGTGCCGGGGCACCTGCCGACGAGCTAACCACAACAACGAAAGGCACTTGCGCGTAGCTCCTCCGCGAGCCTCCGGTTCGGGCGTGTTTCTCGAAAACGAGACACGCCGCCCGTGTGAATCCGGCAAGTCGTTGTCCTGAGTGAAGTTACGTGTTCCGAGGCAAGATCGAAGCGCTGTGTCGTTTTCGAGACACCGCGGGTCGTCCTCTGGCCTTATAATGCGGCCATGTCTGGCGCCGGCGATCCCCCCACCGGCCGATACCTGCCTCAGCGCCTGCTGGGGGAGGGAGCCTCGGGCCGTGTCTGGCTGGTCGAGGACGGCCTGCGCCCCGGATCGCGGCTGGCTCTGAAGGAGCTGTCCGCGGCCGATTCCGACGACGGCCTGCGACACGAAGAGTCGCTTCGCCGGGAGTTCGCCACCCTCGCCTGCCTGCGACATCCGAATCTGGTCGAGGTCCACGAGTTCGACCGCTCGCCCGAATCCGGCCTTCCGCGCTTCACCCTCGAGTTCATCGAGGGGCGAGACGTCGTTGACGCCGTCGCCCACGAGGGGCCCGACCTGTGGGTCGAGATGAGCGTCGAGGCGTTGCGCGCGTTGACCTTCCTCCACGACTTCGACCTGATCCACGGCGACCTGAAGCCCGCGAACCTCCTGGTGAGGGATCGGCCGAAGCTCGGCTGCCGCCTGGTGGTCGTCGACTTCGGCTTCGCGCGCACCTCGGCCGAGGAGACTGTCGAGGCCTACCGTGCCCGGGGAACGCTCCCCTACATGGCGCCGGAGGTTCTCAGGAGCGAGGGCGCCGGCCCTCGCTCCGATCTCTACGCGCTCGGCGCGGTCCTGTGGGAGGCGATCTTCGGCCACCCGCCTTTTCGACTCGAGGGGTCGGATCTCACACGGTTCATCCAGGCGGTGATCGAGGGTCGGCGCGCCCGACCCGGCCTGCCGGAAGGCTACCCCGAAGGCTTGGGTCCCTGGCTCGAGGAGATGCTGTCGCCCGACCCCGAGGCGCGACCGGCGACGGCCGATGAAGCCCTCGCTCGCTTCAACGAGGCCTGCGGCACCGATCATCCCGCGGAGACACCGGCAAGTCGCGCCGCGCGCCTGCTCTCCGGACCGCCCGCCGAGCGAGAGGCGGCGATCGCGCGGATCCGGGAGAGCCTGGAGCCTTCGGCGGCGCCGCGTCTGGTCTGGTTGTGCGGCGAGCCCGGCTCGGGCAAGACGCGCATCCTGCGATGGCTCGAGGCCGACGGCATCCGCAGCGGGTGGCACGTCGTTACCGCCGGCCCGCACGATGCGTTGAGTCTCGAGGAGCTCAGGACTACGGCCCGGGAGCGTCCGACGATGGTGCTGCTGGACGAGCTCGACGCGGCCGGGGCGGGAACCGTCGAGCTCCTCGACCGCGTCGCGCGCGAGCCGGACGGCCCGCCGGTGCAGATCGTGGCCGCGCTGCGACCCGGCCAGATCGAGCAACCCACGCTGCGCAAGCTCTACGCCGACACGGGAACGGTTCCTACCCTGCGGAGCGTCATCCTCGATCGCCTCGGCGAGAACGACCTCCGCGCGATGGCGGCCCGCGCGGCTCGCGGCGAGGTCTCCGACGAGCGAGTCCAGTGGTTGCTGCAGGCCTCCGAGGGCTCTCCGGCGGTGGCCGAGACCCTGCTGATCGAGGGGGCGTGGGAGCGTGGCGGAGAGAGCCGGCCCTTGAGAGCGCTTGCCCTCCTGCCGGAGGGACGATTGGAGATGCTCTCTCCATCGGCCCGGCTGTGGTTGGACGCTCTCGCCGTGCTTCGGGGCGATGCGCGCGAGAGCCACGTCGCCGAGCTTTCGGCGATGACGATCGGCGCCGCGCGCGAGGTCGCCGAAGAGGTCTCCGCGGCCGGGCTTGCCCACCGCAACGGAGACCACTGGATCACCGATTCGAGAACCCTGGTGGCCCATCTTCTGTCTTCCATGGAGCCCGATCGCAGGCAGGCGCTCCACGGCCAGGCTGCGGAGATGCTCGAGTCGAGCACCGATCCTCGGATCGACCCCTGGTTACTGTCCCGGCTGTGGAGCCGCGCGGGCAAACGACAGCTCGCCATCACCTATGCCGTTCGCGCCGCCGAGCGATCGAGGGCCGAGAACGATCCCGCCGAGGCCGCCGCCCGCTATGGTCAGGCGCTCCGACTGATGGGTCGCGGTAGCCAGCGTCTCGCGATCCGTCTCGAGCAGGCGGCCGCGCTCACCGACGCGGGAATGCACGAGCGCGCCGCCCGGGCCTGCGGCGCCGCCGTTCGCCTTTCGGAGAGCGAGGACGACCGGATCGAAGCGCTCACCCGCCAGGCCAGCGCGCTGGTGCAATCCGGTCGATTCGAGCGCGGGCTGAGCGTGGCGGAACGCGCCGCGAAGCTCGCGTCGGCCGCGGGCGACGACCCTCAGCGGGCCCGGGCCGACAAGGCGGCCGCGATCGCGCTGGGGCGCCTGGGGCGCGAGCAAGAGGCGATCCCGTTGCTCGAGGAGGCGCGGGAGATCGTCCGGCGACGGGGCGACGGCGATGCCGAAGCGGAGATCGTCCAGATCCTCGCCACGTGCAAGCTGCGCCTCGGGAGAGAAGGAGCGGAAGAGGACTTCGTGGAGGCCTTGAAGCTCTACCGCGAGGCGGATCGGGGGGACCAGTCCGACGAACGTCGGGACCTGGAGTCGCCGCAGGAGATCAAGGCCCTGATCGGTCTGGCGGTCATCAAGGCGCGGGCAGGACAGCACGATCGGGCGGTGGAGCTTCTCGAGCGCGCGGGTGAGGGGGCAGGCCGGCAGGGCAACCTCGGCCTCCAGGAGGCCGCTCTTTCCAAGCTGGCCGTGGTCGCCATCGACAGGAATCATCTCGACCGCGCGATCACGTTGACGGAGCGGGCGGCCGACCTGGCTCGCCACCTGGGAGACGAGAACCTGATCCTCGTGAATCGCTGCCGGCTGGCCGACGCTCGCATTCGTTGCGGTCGCGGCGGTGAGGCGATGGTCCTGCTTCGGGAGACGCTCGATCGTCCGCTGTCGCGCGTCGAGCCCGAGAATGTCGACTACGCGCGGATGCTCCTGGCCGAGGCCTGGATGGAATCGGGCAGCGGTGACGAGGACAACATCCGGGCGCTGCTGGACGAGACCCTGGCGCGGTGCCGGGCGCGGCCCAAGCGGCGGCCTCTGCTTGCGGCACTCGTCATCGAGATGGAGAGACGGGCGCGCCCCGGGTGCGACGACGCCTTCGAGCCGATCAGCCTGCAGTTCGGCGCGGCCGTCGAGAGCTCCGACGAAGAAGTCGATGCAGAGCTCAGGATCCGCGCCAACCTCGCACGTGCCGCCTTCCACCTCGAGCACGGCCATCCCGATGCGGCACTGACCGCGGCCGAGGAAGCCTCCGGCGTCGCGCGGCAAGCCTCGGCGCCGGCCTTCGAGGCCAGGGCGAAGGGTTTGTCCGCTGAAGCGCACCGGCGCCTGGGACGCGAGGACCGGGCACGCGCCGCGCGGCAGGAGGGGCGCCGTGTTCTCGACGACGCGGCGGCGGGGATTCACGACGCGGCCATTCGCGCCGACTTCCTCGCCCGTCCCGGCTTCGCGGGACTGAGGGAGGAGGGGGTTCTCGGCGGCGGCAGGGAGCACGGCCGGCTGCTGGCGCTCTACGACATGATCCGTGCCCTGAATTCCGAGACCGATCCGGACGCGTTGCTCGAATCGATCCTGGACATGGCGTTGAAAGCGGTGAGGGCCGAGCGGGGGATGATCCTGCTCAAGGACGACGCCGGGGGAGCGGAGGCGGGTGGGCTCTCGGTCCATCTGGCGCGAAACCTCGAGCAGGAGACGATCCGCGACGCCGAGTCCTACAGTCGCAAGATCGTCGAGGCCGCGGGGGAGGGGCAGTCCCTGCTGGTCGTCGACTCGGACGACGACGATCGCGTGCAGAAGCTCGAGAGCATCAGCCTGTACGGCATCCGATCCCTGATGTGCGTTCCCCTGCGGTCCCGGGGGAAGATCGTCGGAACGGTCTACCTCGACAGTCGCCGGACGGGAGTCCTCTTCGCGCACGAGGATCTGAGCTTCCTCGAGGCGTTCGCCAATCATGCGGCGCTGGCGCTCGAGAACACACGCACGCGGGTTCGGTTGGAACAGCACAACCGACGGCTGCAGGCCGCCGCCGAGACGCGGACCTCACTCGGAAACCTGGTGGCACGGTGTCCCTCGATGCAGGCGGTCTTCGATCTCATCGACAAGGTGGCCACCACCGAGCTTCCCGTGCTGATCCACGGCGAGAGCGGCACCGGCAAGGAGCTGGTTGCCAGCGCCATCCACTATCGCGGTCCGCGGCGCCGCCGGATGTTCGTGTCGGTGAACTGCGCCGCGATCCCGGAGTCGCTCCTCGAGAGCGAGCTGTTCGGTCACGTCCGCGGCGCCTTCACCGGGGCCGAACGCGACCGTCGCGGGCTCTTCGAGCAGGCCCACGGCGGGACGCTCTTTCTTGACGAGATCGGAGACATGACCGCGGCCATGCAGGCGCGGCTGCTGCGCGTTCTAGAGGAAGGGCGAGTGCGCCGGGTCGGAGGCGAGCAGCTCGTCGAGGTCAACGCCCGCATCCTCACGGCGACGCACCGAGACCTCCCGGCCGAGGTCAAGGCCGGTCGCTTCCGGGAGGACCTGCTCTACCGACTGCGCGTCCTGACCATCGACCTTCCGCCGCTACGGGAGCGCACGGGGGACGTGGCTCTCCTCGTCGAGCACTTCCTGAAACGGATCGCCGAGCAGCGCGGCCGGCCGCCGCACGTCGTCGCCGCCGATGCCCTGAGCCTGTTCGAGGCCTACCCCTGGCCGGGCAACGTCCGCGAGCTGGAAAACGTCCTGACCCGCTTGGTCCTGCTCGCCGGTGAGGGGCCCATCACCGCGGGGGTCATCGAGTCCGATCCCGGCCTGTGCCGTGCCCTGATCGAAGAGGCCCCGTCGCAGAAACCCGCCTTTTCGCTCAAGCACGGGGAGAAAGAGCAGATCCAAAGGGCTATCGAGGCCGCCGGGGGCAACCGCAGCCGGGCCGCCGAATTGCTCGGAGTCTCCCGGGCGACCCTCTACCGCAAGATCAGCCAGCACGGCATCTAGGCATCTAAACCAAGTAAATAGAGTGTCTTGGTCCGCGTAGGTTCGGATACATATAGGCTATATAGATTACGAATATTGCATTACAGAAATTGGACTATAAGTTTTCTGTAGTGTCAGTATCAACGATGGGAGTGACAGCACGACGGTGAGTTAGGCACGAACGGAAGGGGAGGTCGCCATGAGATCCTCTGGAAGACGTTCGAAGGCAATGGTCGCCCTGGCCGGAATCCTCGTCCTGGCCGCGGGTAGCGCCCCGGCGCTGGGCGGCGGTGGAGATGCATCCCTCCGGGTGCAGTCCGTCGCCGTCAGCGGCACGACCGTTCTGATCACGGTCGTCAACACGGGTGACGAGACCATCACCGGCGCGGTCAGCGTCACGGCAGCGCTCAAGGGTCGCATCGTGAGGTTGAGCCAGCCCGTAACCGTCCCGGAGGGCCAGAAAGCCCACATTCCCCTCAACCTCCCCGCGCCTCCCGACGAGGTCATCACGACGGGAGTCATCCTGGACGACGGCTCCCCCTTCTGACCGTCTCGGTGCCAGGCATTTCAGTAGTTGCGTTACGGATCGGAAACCGTCCGGCCAACTGAAACGATCGTTATGCCTGGTACCGTGGGTTAGACGTTGAAGCGGAAGAAGATCACGTCTCCGTCCTGGACTTCGTAGGTCTTGCCTTCGAGGCGTAGGCGGCCGTCTTCGCGGGCGTGGTGGACGGACTCTTCCTTGATGAGCAGGTCGAACGGGATGACCTCGGCGCCTATGAAGCCGCGCTCGATGTCGGTGTGGACGTGGCCGGCGGATTGGTGGGCGGTGGTGCCGTGCGGGATGGCGCGGGCGCGAACCTCCTTCTCGTTTCCCGTGAAGAAGGTGATCAGGCCCAGGGTGCGGTAGGCGCTCCGGATCAGATCCTCGGTGCCGGTGCTTTCCACCTCGAGCGCTTCGAGATACTCGGTGGCCTCGTCCGGACTCAGGTCCGCCAGCTGCGCCTCGAGCTCGGCGCAGACCTCGACGGCCTCCGTGCCCTCGGCCTCGGCCCACTCGCGCACCTTGGCGGCCAGCGGGCTACCGTCGCCGCCGAGCTCGGACTCGCCGACGTTCGCCGCGTAGATGACCGGCTTACCCGTCAGCAGGAGCAGCTCGTCGACGATCTCCCGCTCGGCCGGAGATAGCTCGACGCCGCGTGCGGTTTGCTTCTCGTCGACGGCCTTTTCGACCTTTTCGAGCGCGTCGAAGATCACCTTCGCCGCCTTGTCACCCGCACGCGCCAGCTTGGTGACCTTTCCCTTGCGCTTCTGGATCGTCTCGAGGTCGGCCAGGGCGAGCTCGGTCCGGATGGTCTCGATGTCGCGTGCCGGGTCGAGCGTGCCATCGACGTGGGAGACGTCTTGCTCCTCGAAGCACCGCACCACTTCGACGATCGCGTCGACCTCACGGATCTGCGCCAGGAAACGGTTGCCGAGCCCTTCGCCCTTGCTGGCCCCCTGAACCAGTCCCGCAATGTCGAAGAACTCGACCGCCGCCGGGATCTTCTTGGCGGTCCCGTAGATCGGAAGCAGCCGGTCGAGGCGCCGGTCTGGAACCTCGATGACGCCGACGTTGGGATCGATGGTGCAGAACGGGTAGGCCGCCACCGGAGCCTGGTGGGTTCGGGTGAGGGCATTGAACAACGTCGACTTTCCGGCGTTGGGGAGTCCGACGATGCCTACTCGCAGCATGGCTCGGTGGACCTCTCGAGGGAGATGACCGGATTCTCCTGCCGCGACGGGCTCGCGTCAAGCCGCCAAAGAGGACCCAGGGCATCCGGGTGAGGCGCCGTTCTTGACTCCACAACGCGGCTCGGACTAGGCTGCACGCCCATGCCATTGATGGATCTGAGCGATCGACAGACGCGCGTGGTCGCCGCCGCGGTCACGACCCTGTCGCTGGTGGTGATCCTCGCGGCCGCCGCCGCGCTGTTCTGGGTCGCCGCCACCTTCCTGAAGGCCTTCTCTCACGTTTTCCTGCCACTGGCGGTCGCGGGTGTGGCGGCGCTCGTCTTCCGGCCTTACTTCGACTTCTTGCGCACCAAGCTGAAGATGCCGGTGGGGCTGGCCATCGTTGCGTTCTTCCTGTCGGCGCTGGTGCCGCTGACGGCCTTCGGGTGGTTCTTCGGCGCCCTCATTGCCGACCAGATCTCCGGGATGGTCAAGGCGTTCCCGGAATGGTGGACGCGGGTCCAGGAGCAGTTTCGGAGCCAGTGGCCGCAGGTCGTGCAGTTCTTCCAGACCACCCCGATGGGGCAGCAGATCACGGAGATCGCGGAGGCGCAGAAGGATACGGTTCTACAGGGGCTTCAGCTCATGGGAGGCAAGGCGCTCTCGGCGGGCGCCGGCGTGCTTCGCGGCATCGGCGTGCTCGCCGCGTGGGTCGTGACGCCGGTCTACCTGATCTTCTTCCTGATGGCCGAGCGCAAGCCGCTGAAGAACCTCGAGGGCAACCTGCCGTTCCTCAAGGCCGAGACCCGCAAGGACGTCGTCTTCCTGGCCCAGGAGTTCATCAACATCATCGTGGCGTTTTTTCGCGGACAGCTCGTCATCGCCTTCCTCCAGGGCGTGCTGTACGCCATCGGGTTCAGCATCGTCGGACTGAAGTACGGGTTCGTGCTGGGGCTGGTGCTCGGCTTCCTGAACATCATCCCGTACATGGGAAGCATCATCGGGCTCGGCACCACCCTCCCCCTGGCTTACTTCCAGGATGGCGGAGGCCTTTGGACCCTGGTCGCGGTGCTGGTGGTCTTCACCATCGTGCAGCTGATCGAGAGCTACCTCCTGACGCCCAAGATCATGGGCGACAAGACCGGCCTCCACCCGATGGCAATCATCGTGGCGATCTTCTTCTGGGGCTCTGCGCTTCAGGGAATCCTGGGGATGATCCTGGCGATCCCGTTGACCGCCTTCCTCGTCGTCTTCTGGCGCCTCGCCAAGGAACGCTATATCGACGAGTGGGTCTAGCGGGCTAGAACGCTTCCGCGACGGAGATGTAGAGCGCAGAGTCGTTGCGGCCCCAGCCGTAGTCGACCCGCACGTTGATGCGGTCTTCCCTGTCGACCATCCACCTCATGCCCACGCCTGCCGCGGGCAACAGACCGTCGACGCTGAGGTCGGAGACACTCGGGGCGACCTCGGCAACGCCGCCGAAGAATACGACCCCCCACCGCTTGTGAAACCGCCAGCGATACGCGGCCTGGGCGGTCAAGGCAACTCGATCGCGATACCGGCCTCCCTGATAGCCGCGGAAACTGTCCTTGATGCCGATCTGGCACAGCTCATAGAACGGCGCTCCGTCGGAGACGTAACAGGCCGTCCCCCGCACCGCGACGATCGTGTGGTCGTTTCCACCCAGGCTCAGGTACTTGTTGTAGGTGCCCCAGGAGTTCCGGAAGTTGAAGTCACTGCCGACGGCGTCGTCGTAGATGTCCACCTCGAGGTCGAACAGCGTTCCCTTCGCGCCGTTGAACTGGTTGTCGCGGCTATCCAGTTCCAGGGCCAGGCCGAGGGCCGCGGTGGTGAGGTCCACACCGATCGATGTGGGAATGTCGGGTTCGGGTGGCAATATCCCGGAGAGGTCGATCTCGGTTCTGGCATCCAGACGGACCAAGCGAGGGCCCAGGTACCAGTCTCCCCGGAGGCGAGTCAGGAACGCCGCTCGAAACAGGTCGCCGGTCTGGTTGATCGGCACCGATCTCCCGCGGTCGCCGGCCTCTTCTCCGATTCCGAAGAAGTCGTAGTTGAGCTCGAAGATCGCCCCGACGCCGTTGACGCGGAAGCGGCCACCGGCCACGTGGGTGCGCGCGAAGATCCCGAAGCCCCAGCTGCCGCTGTCGGTGTAGAACCCCCCCGCGCCGAAGCTCGAGGGCAACACGTCCGGGTGCCTTTCTTTCCCCAGGCGCAGGTTGTAGAGGCCGACGGCGCCGAGGCCGCTGCCGATGGTGGGGTTCGAGATCGGAATCGGGATGCCTACCCAGGCTCCCTTCTTCTTCTCGTCCTTGGTCTCTTCCGCCGCTTCGTCAGTCGCGCCCGTCTCGGCGTGGGCAGAGGTCGGTCCGGCCCACACCGACAGCAAGAGGATCATCGCGGCGAGCAATGGCTTGACCCCGAATCTAGAGGCGGATGGACATGAAGTTGGCGGGGCGGGGAAGGTCTTCGGATTCCTCCGTGAAGCCGTAACGTGAGTAACGGTCGACGGTGTCTTTCATCTCGGGGCGTAGCTCGAGGAGGATGCGCTTGTAGCCTCGCTCCCTGACGAAAGAAAGGAGAGCGCCCACCAGGGCCGACGCGATTCCCCGGCGCCGGAAGTCGGGCAAGACGTGCAGGTGTCTGAGCTCGCAGTCGGTGTCGGACACGCGCGCGAGGCCGGCGGTGCCCACGACCCTGTCGAGCACCTTGGCGATCACGAACCGGCTGTCGGGCAGCGCGTAGGACTCCTCGACGTCGTTCAGGTCCGATTCGCCGTCGAGGTTGTCCTGGACGCCAAACTCGCGACAGAGCACCTGTTCTACGACGTACCGCACGTCTTGCTGGTAGGTGGGGTCGAACGCGACGATCTCGAAGGGTTCTAGATCTTGCGGGTCCATGGCATCCTCTACGAAAAAGACTACCCGGGCCGGGCGGCGGGATCAAGGCCCAAGGTGGATTGGAGAGCCGTGATGGGTGTGATCGTGACCGGGGTGGCGATCGTTGCGGGCGCGTGGCTCGCGGTCGTGCTGGTGGCATGGGTTTTCCAGCGGCGCCTCATCTACCTTCCGATCACCGGCTCGGTGCCGCCGGCAACGGCGTTCTTCCCGAGGGTCGAGGAAGTTTCCTTCGAGGCCGAGGACGGGGTTCGCCTCGGTGGATGGTTCATACCGGCCGAGGGTGAGGGCGGGGGAGCCGCGGTCCTCGTCTTCAACGGGAATGCCGGCGATCGATCATTTCGCGCCCCGCTCGCCACGGTTCTGTCTCGCGCGGGCCTCTCGGTGATGCTGTTCGACTACCGCGGCTACGGCGGCAATCCCGGAAGCCCGTCTGAGTCAGGGCTGATCGCCGACGCTCGCGCGGCCCGGGCGTGTCTCCTCGAGCAGTCCGGCGTGAGTCCCGAGCGCGTTGTCTACTTCGGGGAGTCGCTCGGGAGCGCGGTGGCCGTTGCCCTGGCAGTGGAGCAGCCACCCGCCGCACTCGTCCTCCGTTCGCCGTTCGCATCGATGGTGAGCCTGGGGCGACGGCACTACCCCTACCTGCCGGCAGGGCTGCTCCTCAGGGATCGTTTCGCGAGCCGTCGCCGCATCGCCCGCGTGTCGTGCTCGGTGCTGATCCTGGCGGGGGAGCGCGACGCGATCGTTCCGCTTCGCGAGAGCAAGAGACTTTACGATGCAGCCCCCGAGCCCAAGCGGCTGGTCGTGATTCCCGACGCCGACCACAACGACGAGGCCCTGCTGGTCGGCGAGCGCCTGATCGCCGAGACCCTCAGGTTCGTCGCAGATACGGCCGGACCGCAAACCTAAGGTGCCAGGCATCGCAAACGTTTCAGTTGCCGTTGCGCCACTCGCGCCAAGCCGCTGACGGTCCGCGCCTTGCAAGCAATTCGAACTCCCTGGCATGCTGGGCGAAAGGTACCAGGCGAACAAGCCCCGTTTTCTTCCCCGGCACCTACTCTTCGGTCCGCCCGGACCCGGTCGTTCCCCCCAAGTGACAGAGCAGATGGCACTTGTCCGGATGTTTCCGATCAGGAACGCAACTTCTGTCACGCCTGGCACCGGAGGTTCGGAACTGGTTTACCTTGAGCGGATCAGGCGTTGGTAGACGTAGGAGACGGCGAGGAGGACCAGGCCCAGGATGAAGAATGAGGCGATGCGGTAGACCGCTTCCAGTTCTGCCATGTCGATCAGGAAGACCTTGAGGATCACGATCCCGAACAGGGCGAGCGCGGCGTAGCGGACCGCGGGGGCCGAGCGGACGAAGCCCCACGCCACCGCGACGGCGGCGTACAGCGTCCAGAGCACCGAGAGCCCGACATGCATCTGTAGCTCGACCCGGTCCGCCGCCGCAGCACCCGCGGTGCGGACGACGTCGCGCGAGACCCACATCTCGTGGTGGACCCAGCCGGAGCTCAAGACCACCAGCAGGAGCACGCCGGCCGACGCCGGCAGGATCCGCGCCATCAACGACGCTCCCGACACCGTTCGTGCGCGCGCCATGAGATTCCCGGCAACGGCGAGCGCCGCGCACGCCGCGATCCGGATCAGCACCGGGAGATTCACCAGGGATTCTGCGGCCCCGCGGGCCAGGGCGTCGTCTTCACCGAGAACCCGGGCCACCATGATCACCGCAAGCCCACCGGCGGCCATCACCAGCGCGCGGCTCTGCAGCACCGACACCAACGACGCCAGCGCGACCATCTCGAGGATTAGCAACACCGCGGGCCACAGCCCCGTGGGCTCTCTCCACAACAACACCGCCAGGACCGCCGCCCCCACGACCCACAGGAAGCCGCGAAGGTCCTCGCCTGTCAAACCTGCCCAGCTTCGCGCGTCGTCGCCGATCTCGGCAACGAGCCAGCCCGCCCACGCGAAGCAGCCGACCACGGCCAGATGCACCAGAAACGTCAGGTTCCACACCGCGGTGTGTACGGGAAACCACATGAGGTCCAGGCCCACGACCCGCACCGCCGCCATACAAAGCACCACCAGCGCTCCCCACGGCGCCACCGGCGTTCGCACTTGACGGGCGACCCATACGAATGCGACACCTTGCGCGGCCCACGCCATGGTGACCCACGGTCCGTCGAGCGCCAGCGGGATCGAAAGCGTCAGCAAGACGGCTCCCGTGGCCAGGTGGAGCGCGTAGGTCGCGGGATCTCGCGGCACGCGCTCCTGGTACCGAACCGCGACCACGGTGTAGACGGCGCCGAGAATCAACGCCCACGGCGCCTCCAGAACGGGCCGCCAGTGTTCGAGCGTGGCGTAGACCGCCGAAAAATAGGCGACCGCGTTTCCGAGCACCAGCCCCAGGTCGAGCCTCTCGACGGGGGCCCGCTCTGCCCACGCGCGCGCCAACGGCACCCACAGGAAGAGAAGGAAGAGGGCGGTCAACAGCGCCAACCTGCCGAAGGGGTGCGGCGCGTCCGGTTCGGCCGCGACTACCGGCGTCAGCAACAGGACCATGCCCAGCCATGCCACCCTGTTGAGGGCCGGCCACGACCGGAACCGCGCCACGGCCAGCACGAGGAACTCGAGCACGACGAGGTACCCCAGCAGAACGAGCTCCGGGGACTCGCCGGTCGAGATCAGGATCGGCGTCAGCAACCCGCCGAGAACGGCGAGCACCGCCACCGCCTGCCGGCTCGCAACGACGGCGACGATCGACCCCGCCACCGTCACCAGGAACATCGCCGCGAAGGCCACGCCGGCCCCGATGAACTCGTAGCGCGCGAACGCCGCCCACAGCGATAAATAAAGGATAGCCAGGCCGCCCCCGGAGAGCCCCGCCGAGAGGTAGGGCAGGGAGCGACGTCGGATGGCGAGCCCCGCGACCAGCAGGCCGACCCCCGCCAGAAGCCCCAGCGTGACCTGGGTGCGCGGCCCGATGATCTCGTTCTTGATCGACCATTGCAGGAAGAAGGCGGCGGCGAAGAGCAACGCGATCACGCCGACCCAGGTCGCCCAGCGGGCGCCGATCGTCTCCTCGAGGCTCCGGACGGCGCTCACGGGCGGCCTCCCCGGCGCCTCCTCGGTCGCGGGATGCGTCACGGGAGGGCTCGGCTGCGGCAGTACGGCCTCCGCCGGGACGCCGGTTGACGCCTCGGCCCAGGGGGCCGATGTTGCAGGCGGAGGAGTTGATGGGGGCGTCACCGCGGGTGCCGGAGCCGGCGCCTCGGCAGGGGGCACCCGGTCGGCGGCACTGAGCGTCTTCACGGCCCGGCGCAGGACCCCGGTCTGGATCTCGAGCTCCGAGACGCGACGCTCGAGATCGTCGGGCGGGCGCCGCTTCGCGAGAGTCAGGGCTCGGATGGCCAGCACGAAAGCCGCGATGGGCAAGATCGAAAAAACGGCTGCGAGCAGGACGGCAAGCATCCACATGGCGTCGCCTCCTAACGGGGAGCCTACACCAACGGCCGCCGACCGCCGCTGACGAATCTGGACAGAAGGGGGCATCGACGTTGATCTCGCCAAACCGCTCGGCTTGTTGGGTATCCCACCGTGTGACAGAATCCTCAGCGATGGGCAGCCTCCCCGTTCGCACCGATTCCGTCACGACGCGACCGCGCGGCGAGCGATCACCGGTGCGCCATCTCCTTAGCGCATTGATCGCGATCGTAGGCCTCGTCATTCTTGCGACCGGTACGGGCGCCGCGGCACAGACCGGCCAGCCGGCACGAGTCGAGGTCTCGGTCGATGCGACGGGCCCATCGACCCGCGTCGTCCTCACGGTTTCCCGACCCGTTCCCTTCGCGGTCACGCGCTCCGGCAAGCGCGTCGAGATCGTCTATTCCGAGCCGGTCATCCTCGAGCCGTCGTCCGGCAAGGTGGACGACCCCATCCTCGACGCCTGGTCGCAGGAGGGCGAGCGCACCGTCTCGCTACGCGTCGGCCGCAAGTTCGAGCGCTTCGAGACCTTCGAGCTCAGGAACCCGTCGAGACTGATCATCGACCTTCTCGGCCGCAAGCCCAGTCAGGCGGAGTCCCCGATCACGGGCAGGCGCTCCGACGCACCGCGGACGATCATCGTGATCGACCCCGGCCACGGCGGTATAGAAAACGGCGCCGTCGGCCCGACGGGCCTGAAAGAAAAGGAGGTCGCCCTCGACCTCGCCGTCCGGCTCAGGCGCGCGCTGGAGCGCTCGGACGTCAGCGTCGTGCTCACCCGTGACGACGACCGCCTGCTCTCGCTCGACGAGAGAACCGCCACCGCCAACCTCAACCGTGCGACGCTGTTCATCTCGATCCACCTCAACTCTTCCCGTCGCGCGAACGCCCGCGGCGCCGAGACCTACTTCCTGTCCACCGACGCCTCCGACGACGACGCCCGCACCGTCGCCGCCCTGGAAAACAAGGCCTACAACGCCGCAGGCACGGTCGAGGCTCGTGGCGCCGACGACAACGAGGAGCTCGAGCTGATCCTCTGGGACCTCGCACAGAACCAGTACCTTGCCGAGAGCAGCCGCCTGGCCGAGTCAGTCCAGCGCGAGCTGAACGTCCTCGTGGGGACGCGGGACAGGGGAGTCCGACAGGCGCCGTTCCGGGTCCTGACCGGCGCCACGATGCCGGCGATCCTGGTCGAGGTCGGCTTCATCTCGAACGCCGACGAAGAGAAACAGCTCATGTCGTCCGAGTACCGCGATCGTATCGTCGAGGCCGTCACCCGAGCGGTTCGCCAATTCCTCAGCGGTCGGGCACAGCTCGGGGTTCAGGCGACGCCGTCGGTCGGCGGCGGGGCATCCCAGCCGTGAGCCGGCGATCCCGCGCCACCGTTTCCGTCGTTGCGGTGATGCTCGCCGTGGCGGGATCCCTCGTTGGCTGCGGATCGGGAGGCGACGACAGCGCGCTCCAGGACACCGCCGGCGCACCGCAGGCGGGCCCGGCCGACGAGACGGCGGTGCCGACGGTCGAGGGGGGCGAGCAGCCCGCCGCCGCGCCCCTCGAACTGGTCCTGGTGACCGTGTACTTCCCATCAGCGAGCACAGACGGCCTGCAGGGGGAACACCGCGAAATCTTCAATACCTCGCCCGTGGAACGAGCGAAGCAGATTCTCTCCGACGTCATCGCCGGTCCCGAGGAGGCAGAGTCGCTTCCCGCGCTGCCTTCGGGGACGCGCCTACGGCAGGTCTTCGTGATGGGTTCCGGCCTGGCTTACGCCGATTTCTCCGCCCAACTCCGCGACGGTTTGTCCGGCGGAAGCGACGCCGAGCTGATGGCCGTCTACGCCATCGTCAACTCGCTGGCCCTGAATATCCCCGAGATCTCCCGCGTGGCGATCCTCATCGAGGGGCAGCCGTGCGAGTCGCTCAACGGCCACGTCGACCTTCGGCACCCGTTGGCTCCCAAGCCGTCCCTGACGTCGACCGGCGAGCCCGAGCGCATCATCTAATCCAGATCATCGAATGAACTCCCGTCCCATCGGCATCTTCGACTCCGGCGTCGGCGGACTGACCGTCTTCAAGGTTCTCGAGTCCGCACTGCCCGACGAGGCCTTCGTTTACCTGGGCGACACGGCTCGCGTTCCGTACGGCACACGCTCGGCCGAGACGGTCGTGCGGTACTCCCTGGAGGCCGCGCGCTTTCTAGCCGACCACGACGTCAAGATGTTGATCGTGGCGTGCAACTCGGCGTCATCGGTCGCCCTCGACGCCCTGGCCGCGGAGGTTTCGTTCCCGGTCATCGGCGTCATCGAGCCGGGAGCGCGCCGGGCGGCCGAGCTCTCCCCGCACGGTCGGATCGGCGTGATCGGAACGCGGGGGACGATCGCCAGCGAGGCCTACCCACCCGCGATCCGTGCCCTGCGCCCCGAGGCCCAGGTCATCAGCCGGGCTTGCCCGCTGTTCGTGCCGCTGGCCGAGGAAGGGTGGACCGACCACGACGTCGCGCGGCGGATCGCCGAGGTCTACCTGAAGCCCATGGCAGAGGCCGAGGTCGACACACTCGTCCTGGGCTGCACCCACTACCCGTTGCTCCGGTCGGTGATTGCCCACGTCATGGGCGATGGTGTGCGCTTGATCGACTCTGCCGAGGCCGTGGCCGCGGAGGTCGGCGAGCGTCTTGACGGCGACCCCACCCTGGCAGCCGTTGAAGGCGGGGCGCCTCGCGAGCACCACTTCTTCGTCACCGATGCACCCGAGCCGTTCCTGGCGGTGGCCGAGCGTTTTCTCGGCGGACCGGTGCATCGGCTGGAGCGGGCGCAACTGACGCCGGACTGAGCACCGGCGTGATACCATCGCGCCTCGGCACCGGAAGACTCCGAGACAACGAGAGAAACATGACAAGACACGACGGCCGGGCGAGCGACGCCCTGAGAGACGTGGAGATCGTCCCCGACTTCCTGACCCATCCCGCGGGATCGGTTCTGATGCGCATGGGGGGGACGCGGGTGGTGTGCGCCGCGTCCGTCGAAGACAACGTCCCACCGTTTCTGCGCGACTCCGGAACGGGTTGGGTGACGGGCGAGTACGCGATGCTCCCGGCGGCCACGAGCACGCGCACGCCGCGAGAGATCAACCGCGGCCGTCCCTCGGGACGCACCATGGAGATCCAGCGTCTCATCGGCCGTGCACTTCGAAGCGTTGTGGACCGCAAGGCGTTGGGCTCGCGGACCGTGTGGGTCGACTGCGACGTCATCGAGGCCGACGGCGGCACGCGAACCGCCAGCATCACCGGCGGCTTCCTGGCTCTTTGCCTGGCGCTCGCCCGTTTGCGCGAGAACGGAAAGCTAAAACGGCCGCTTCTGACCGGTCTGGTGGCGGCGATCTCCGTGGGCATCGTCGAGGGCCGGCCGGCGCTCGACCTCGATTACGTCGAGGACTCGGCGGCCGAGGTCGACATGAACGTCGTGCGCACCGACGACGGTCGTTACATCGAGATCCAGGGGACGGCCGAGACGACGCCGTTCCGACGCCAGCGCCTCGACGAGATGCTGGCCCTGTGCGACATCGGCATCGACATACTTCAGGAGCGGCAACGCGAGGTGCTCGGAGACAGGCTCGAGCTGCTGCTGATCTCTCGATGACCCGTCCCGCCATCGTCGTGGTTGCAGCGACGGCGAACCCCGGAAAGCTGGCCGAGCTGGCCGCGGCACTCGAGCCAGCCGGCTTCGAGGTGGTCGGTTTCGACACCCTGTCGGACACCACGGAGGTCGAGGAGACCGGCCGGACCTTCGAGGAGAACGCACGGCTCAAGGCCGAGGCGTATTCGAAGCGCACCGAGCATCCGGTGATCGCCGACGATTCCGGCCTCGAGGTCGATGCGCTCGACGGTGCCCCCGGCGTCCTGTCGGCGCGCTACGGTAGCCCCGAACTGACGGACATCGCGCGCGCTCGAGCTCTCCTGAAGGCCCTGACGGACGTCCCCGAGCCGAAGCGCACCGCGCGCTTCCGCTGTGTGCTGGCTATGGCGAAGGCCGGCCGCGTCCTGGCGACCTTCGACGGGGCGGTGGAAGGAAGGATACTCACGCGGCCGACGGGCAAGAACGGGTTCGGCTACGACCCAATCTTCTTCCACCCCGGCGTGGGGCGTTCTTTCGCGGAGCTGACCCGGGAGGAGAAGGAGGGGGTTTCCCACCGTGGGGAGGCGATCCGCCGGCTCGTGGAGGCGATCCGCCGGGGCGAATTGGATCTTTCCTGAAGCCCCGTGGAGATCGGTTGACGCTCCGGCAGGGCGGTGGTAAATTTCCCGATTGCGACGGGTAAATACCTGTCCAGGCACCGTGTTCCTGAGTAGCTCAGCTGGTAGAGCAGGTGGCTGTTAACCACCGGGTCGCAGGTTCGAGTCCTGCCTCAGGAGCCAATCCCAGCCTCCCCGGACCGGGTCAGACCATGCATTATCGCATTTGCGAGGACAGCAGCGTCACCCGTGTGCCTTGAACGTCATGCCGCGACCTCTGCGGCTCGACTTTCCAGGTGCACACTTTCACATCACGGCCCGCGGCGTCGCACGTTGGGAGATCTTCCTCGATCCGTCCGATCGCCGCTGCTTCTTGAAAGTCCTCCACACGGCATGTGATCGCTACGGCGGAATCTGCCACGCCTACTGCCTGATGGGGAACCACTACCACCTGCTGCTGGAAAGCGCAGATGGCCGCCTCTCGTCGGTGATGCAGCATCTCAACGGCTCCTACGGTCGATGGTTCAATCGCCGGCGCCAACGTTGCGGGCACCTCTTCGAGGGCCGATTCAAGGCGAGCCTCATCGACAAGGACAGCTATTTCCTCGAAGTCATCAGGTATATAGAGCTCAATCCCTGCCGGGCGAAGATCGTTTCGCACCCGGAAGAGTGGGCATGGAGCAGCTTCCGGCCGCGGGTGGGACTGAGTCGGATCCCGCCACCGCTCTCGGTCGCACGCGCTCTGGAGTTCTTCGGTTCGGGGTCCCAGGCTCGGAAGCTGTACGAGCGGTTCGTTCTGGACGGTCTGTCCGATGAGAAGATCGCGCCGATGCTACGTCAGGAAACCGTCGTGGGCTCCCCCCAGTTCATCCGGCAGCACGCGGAACGGGCAAGACGGCTGGCCAAACGCCAAAAGGTTCCACGAAGCCAGAGATTCGCCGATCGCCCCGATCTCGCCGAGCTACTCGTGGGCTCTGGAGTCGACCGACGTGCTCGAGCCGTTCAGTCTGTTCTGCAACACGGTTATTCCATGAGCGAGGTCGCGCATCGCCTGGGTATCCACTACACCACGGTCAGTCGTTGGGTGCGTCGTGCCGAATGTGATAATTCATAGTCTGACCCCCTTTCCGCTCGGGACTCACCGGCCCATGTCGAGAGTATACTTACACAAGTCGAGAAGCCTACGGATTACTCGATGACGAGTGACATAGAGGAGACCTCACCATGCGCAAGCACATCGTCGTCACGATTCTAATCCTCACACTCTGCATGGCAGCATTTGCCAGCTCTGAGAAGGATGAAGAGTCCGCCCTCGACCGACTTCCCGGCATCGATATCCCCGTTCAGATGCATTTCAGCGATCAGAAACTCTCGACCGTCATCGGGGCCGTGGCCAAGACCGCACCGTTCGGGGTCACGTTCAAAGACGAGGTCGGTGACCAGCTTGTGAGCGTCAACTGGGATAAGCAAAGCCTCAAGCACGCGCTCGTCAAGCTCGCCGACAAGTACGACCTAGCCTATGACGTTCCGAGCTGGGGGCATCTGGTCGTCCGGAAGCAGACCGTCAAGACGGAGAAGCCTGAGCATTGACAGGTATCATCCGGATCGATCCGGCTGAGTCGGCCCAATCAAGAGCGCGCCATGCCCAAGCGACCCGATGAGACCAAGACCCGCTACGCGAGAAACAAGGAAGGACAGTACGTCGCGTATCAGGTCTTCGGTGAAGGCTCCTTGGACATCGTCTTCATTCCCGACTGGGTCACCAATCTCGAAGTCATGTGGGAAGAGCCGACGCTGGCACGGTTCCTGAACCGCCTGGCAGCGATCGGCCGCGTGATCTGTTTCGACAAGCGTGGCACCGGCGTGTCCGATCCGGTCCCCCTGGGCGCGATTCCGACCTATGAGGAATGGATGGACGACGTCGGATGCGTCATGGATGCCGTCGGCTCGCCACGGGCCGCGTTGTTGAGTCATGGTGACGGGGCGCCGATGGCGATTCTGTTCGCCGCGACGCACCCCGACCGGACATCGGCCCTGGTGTTGGCAGATGCCTATGCACGCCGGAGTCGCGCCGAGGATTACTACTGTGGCGTGCCGCCGAAGGCAGCAGGAACGATCATTGAATTGGTTCTGGGAAACTGGGGTACCGGTAACGATACCGTTCATGGTGCCCCCGACATGGCCGACAATCTCTCCTTCAGGGAGTGGCGCGGACGTTACGAACGGCTGGCCATGAGCCCCGGTGTATTCGGCGCCGTCTACCCGAACACCTACCGCATGGACGTTCGGCCGGCCCTGGAGACCCTCCGCATACCCACGCTGGTTCTGCATCGCGCCGAGAACCGGTACATCCGGGTGGACAACGGTCGCTATCTCGCCCAGCACATTGACGGTGCCACGTTCATCGAGCTGCCCGGGGCCGATCATTTCTTCCACTGCGGTGACACCGACGCGTTCTTGGGTGCGGTGCAAGAGTTTCTGACCGGGGCGAAAGAGCTCCCCGACGACGACCGGGTGCTGGCCACCGTGCTTTTCACCGATATCGTGGGTGCGACCGAACAAGCCGAACGCCTGGGCGACCGGGCATGGCGCGATCTGCTCGAGCGTCACCACTCACGGGTGAGGCAGGAATTGGAGCGTTTTCGAGGTCGCGAGATCGATGCCGCCGGCGACGGCTTCTTTGCGACGTTTCATGGACCGGCCCGCGGTGTCCGTTGTGCACTTGCCATTCGTGATGCCGTCAGGTCGCTGGGCATCGAGATTCGCGCCGGGCTCCACACCGGCGAGTGCGAGCTGATGGGCGACAAGGTCGCCGGCATCGCCGTCCACATCGGCGCACGCGTGATGGGGATCGGAAACGCGGGGGAAGTGCTCGTCTCGAGAACGGTCAAGGACCTGGTCGTCGGGTCGGGGCTCGATTTCACCGACCATGGTGTCCACACGCTAAAGGGCGTGGCCGGTGATTGGGAGCTGTTTTCCGCTGGGTAGCCAAGCGCCCGTGCTTTCTGGAGGCCCCATGATCCTGCTGAATCCCAAGCACTACGACGGCAAAGACCTCGACGACCGGTCGAGGGACCTGATGCTGAAGACCATCGAGTTCTTCGAGCGGAAGGGGAAAAAGCGGCTCAAACGCGATGACCGAGAGCGGGTCTGGTACCAGGACTTCCTCGAGTTCGTGAAGGACGAACGGGCCTTCGCCCGGCTGCTGACGCCGACGGCGTACGGCGGCGGCGACCCGGACGTTCGCTGGGACACGTTCCGCAATTGCGAGTTCAACGAGATCACGGCCTTCTACGCGCTGCACTACTGGTACACGTGGCAGGTCACCATCCTGGGGCTGGGGCCGCTGTGGATGACCGACAACGAGGGCATCAAGAAGAAGACCGCGGCGCTCCTGAACGAGGGTGGCATCTTTGCGTTCGGGCTCTCCGAGCGGGCCCATGGCGCCGACCTCTACTCGACCGAGACTTCCCTGACGCCGCAGGAGGACGGCACCTACAAGGCAAACGGGAGCAAGTACTACATCGGCAACGCCAACGAGGCCGCGCTGGTGTCGACCTTCGGGAAGATGAAGGACAGCGGCGACTTCGTCTTCTTCGCGGTGGGCTCCAAAAAGAAATGGTACGAGCTCGTTCAAAATGTCGTGAACACCCAGTCGTACGTCGCGGAGTTCGCGCTGCACGACTACCCGATCACCGAGGCCGACATTCTGTCCAAGGGGTCCGAGGCCTGGGACGCGGCGCTGAACACCGTCAATGTGGGCAAGTTCAACCTCGGCTGGGCCTCCATCGGGATCGCCACGCACGCGTTCTACGAGGCGATCGACCACGCGGCAAATCGGGTGCTGTACGGCAAGCACGTCACCGACTTCCCCCACATCCGGCAACTCTTCGTTGACGCCTACAGCCGCCTGGTGGCGATGAAGGTTTTCGCGCGTCGCGCAGCCGACTACATGCGCACGGCATCCGCCGAGGACCGGCGCTACCTGCTCTATAACCCGCTCGTGAAGATGAAGGTCACCACCCAGGGTGAAGAGGTGATCGACCTGCTGTGGGACGTGATCGCGGCCAAGGGATTTGAGCGGGATACCTACTTCGAGATGGCGGCCCGCGATATCCGCGCCCTGCCGAAGCTCGAAGGCACCGTCCACGTCAACATGGCGTTGATCATCAAGTTCATCCGCAACTACTTCTTCAACCCGGGCGAGTTCCCGGAGATCCCACGGGTCACCGAGCCCCGCGACGACTCTTTCCTCTTCGCTCAGGGCCCCACGAAGGGGCTGGGCCGCATCCAGTTCCACGACTTCAACATCGCCTACGGCGGCGTCAATCTACCGAACGTGAACGTTTTCAAGGAACAGATCGAGGTCTTCAAGGAGTTCCTGCTCGCGTCGGCCTCCGACCCGGCGGCGGCGGAGTCGCAGTCCAAGGACATCGGCTTCTTGCTGTCGATGGGCGAGCTCTTCACGCTCGTCGCCTACGGACAGCTCATCATCGAGTACCGCGACCTGCAGCCGGGGGACGTCTCGGACGACCTGCTCGACCAGATCTTCGACTTCATGGTGCGGGACTTCTCGAAGTTCGCCCTGGAGATTCACCAGAAGCACAACGCCACCGAAGGCCAGATGGCGATCTGCCGGCGGATGATCCGGAAGCCGGTGGTCAACCAAGAGCGTTTCACCCGGATCTTCGACGAGCATGTCTTCGCCCTGAAGGGTGCCTACCAGATGAACGATTAGCGGCACTCCGAGTCCCGCCAGCCGTATCGTCTACCATGTGTCGATGCGAGAGGTCCCAGCCGCCGAAGAGACCGCACACGTATTGACCCACGCCATCGGTTTGATGCTGAGCGTGGCCGGTCTCGTGGTGCTCGTGGTCCTGGCCAGTTTGCGCGGAGACGCGTGGCACGTCGTGTCGGCGAGCATCTATGGCACGACGCTGATCCTGCTGTACGGCGCCTCCACCGTCTACCACGCCCTTCCGCCCTCCCGTGCGAAGGGCGCCTGGCGTCTCCTCGATCATTCTGCCATCTACCTGTTGATTGCAGGCACCTACACGCCGTTCACGCTGGTCAACCTGCGGGGGGGGTGGGGCTGGTCGCTGTTCGGCGTAGTCTGGGGGCTGGCCACCGTGGGAGTCGTTTTCGAAAACGTGGCAACGCAGCGCTCGCGGATGATATCTCTCGTGTTGTACGTCGGGCTCGGCTGGCTTGTCGCCATAGCCGTCAAGCCGTTCTTGAATGCGGTAGACACCGGGGGGGTGATCTTGGTGGCGCTGGGGGGGCTGGCGTACACCGGCGGAATCGTCTTCTACCGTTGGCGTGAGCTGCCGTACAATCACGCTTTGTGGCACGCCGCCGTGCTGGTGGGAAGCGCCTGCCACTTCTTTGCGATCCTGTTCTACGTCATGCCCCGGGGCGCGGGGTAGTGCGACACGGGTGATACCTTGCTCAGGGGCCCGATGATCAAGATCGGATAGCGAATATGCGACGCGCACGCGGGTTCATCGACTTGGTGTTCGACGCGGTCGAGGAGACGACCTGCCTCGTCGAGCGAACACATGATGCGGTCGTGGAGCGGTCGGCGCGACGCTTTGCCCCAATCGAACCTGCCAAGACCACCGCCAAGATCGTCATCGGCATCCACACGGCCCTATCCGGGGGCGTGTTCGATTCGATCCGGACGATCAACGGAATGACACGCCTCGCGGTGAATGCCGTTGCCGATGTCGCCGAAGCCGGCCTCGATCGATCGTCCGATGCCGACGATCTCGAGCTCGCGACACCCATCCGATCCACTGCGGCGGGAACTCCGAGCTGGTACGTCGACTACCTGCAGTCGTCCATCAACGGTTTTTGGGGCGACTCTCTGGGTCGTCGGAAGAGCCGCCTCGACCCGGGAATGACTCTCCGTCACCACGGGAGATATCTCCCGGCCACACCGGAAGCCCTTGGTGCGGCATTTCCAGATCCGACAGGCAAGGTGTGTGTCTTCGTGCACAGCCTGGCCGCCACC
>Ga0316191_10000542_pt1 | contig 24727 bp, 12 predicted proteins | sample Eddworburr2cm_MG_FD_204928 | JGI IMG/M metagenome (GOLD analysis project Ga0316191, IMG submission 204928) | Coastal sediment microbial communities from Maine, United States - Eddy worm burrow 2 cm | ecosystem: Environmental > Aquatic > Marine > Coastal > Sediment | place: USA: Maine... | reverse complement strand
CGTCGTAGATCTCGCGCTCGCGGTGCACGTCGAGCAGATACGACATGCGAATCCGCACGATGCGGCCGCGGAACGAGTTGTACTCGGGGTGCTGGCGAAACGCGCTCAAGTGAAGCTCGTTCGAGCTCGCGATCATCACGGCGTTGATCGGTAGATTCGACATCTGGAGCGAGACCTCGCCGTTTTCGATCGCGAGCAGCAAGTACTTCCACGCGTCGAGCGGCCGCTTGAGCAAATCGCTGAATTCCACGATGCCGCCAGACGCATCAACCAGCTCGCCGAAGGGCTCGAACAAGGTCAGTGCGCTCAAGGACGCCGGCAGCGACTCGATCGATCGGTCCGCGGTGATCTGACGTTCCGAGGCATCGACCGACATCTGCGGCCCGATCGTCACCGCCCCGACGCGGTAGCGCCGTGAGATGTAGAAACGCTCGACCTGAATGTGCGCCAGCACTCGCTCCAGATCGCCGCGGTACGCGGTTAGAAGCGCTTGGAAGATCTGTTGGTTCTTTCGGGCGAGCTGGCTCGTCCACACCCAGTCGGGCGCGGCCTCCGGAAGGCTCGCCTCTTCGTAGACCTTCGCGATCAACCGCTGCCGAACGTCGCGCGGCAACAATAGCAACGGGTGCTCACGGACGGAACTCTCGAGCTTCGCGATGATCCGATCGTCGGGCAAGTGCGCGAAGGTGTCCCCCTGACCGAGCTCGTCCGCCGAGGTCGAGAAGCCGATTCCGGCCCCCTCACGCACGCGCGGAAAGATCCACGAGAACCGGTAGAGCGCGCCATCGTCGGTGTCGGAATAGGCCTCGAGCCCGCGCATCAGACACGCAGCAAACGTCGACTTCGCGCTTCCGTTCGGCCCGTGGAGGAGGACGAGTCGATTGGCACGCCCTTCCCGCTCGAACCCGTCGAGGACACGGTAGAACGCCTCCTGCGTGGCTTCGTGCCCGGCGAGGCGATCGCGCAGCCTCAGCTCGCCCTGATGTCCGCTATCGTGAAGGCCGAACTCGAGGTCGAAGAGCTTCCAGCGCTTGAGGACCCCGGCCGGCCGCTCTACTTCGTACGAACCAAAGAAATCCAAGCAATCTTTGAGGTACCTGCTCGCGTCGCGCGTGTGCGTGCGCGGGCTGCCTTGAACGAGCTCCAAATACTCTCCGAACGAGAGCACTCGCTTCTGGGCCTCGAACCGCGTTTTGACCTCCTCACGAATCGTCCCCAACGCAGTTTTGAGTCCCCCTTCGCTCATCTCATTCCACCTTGAGTTGCATCGCCACCGTTCGCTTCTCGAGGATACAGTTTTCTTCGGTGCACATGGCAAAGGAAACGTCACAGGTCACTTCGTGGTCCCCGGCTGCCGACGGCTCCACCGCCGCGAGGAAGCGCACTTTGTCCTCGCCGAACTCTTTCGCGTCGTCTTTGACGAGCTCGCTCTTCTTCAGCGCCACCCCGGGCTCCGCCTTCAGATCGACCCGGATCGGATACTCCTGATTGACATGCCATTCGCCGCGGCCCTCCAGGGCGATCTCGACCTCACCCGACTTGCCGATCCTGTACCCCGGTTGGGCCGGAGTGACCGCGAGCAGGAACGAGCCGGTCTCGATGCTCGGGCCCACCGGCTCGTCCGCCTTCTTCTCGTCGGCGGGTGCCGCGGCGGCCGCCTGCAGGTGTTTCGAGTGATCGTGCTTCGAGTGGTCGTGCCCGGCAGCTTCGGGCGCCGGCGCGCCCCGCTCGCAACCGGCGAGCAGCGTCAGAAAGGACAGGGTCAAAAGTATGGGCAAAATACGCATCTGCATCACTCCGTGCTTAGTCTACGATGGGGGCTGAGGTTACGTCGAACGCCAAACTAGGGTTCGAGCACCTCGACCTCGGTGTGTGGGTCCTTCGCCGGCTGGCGAAGGAGAAATTCGATTTTGTCGCGGACCGCATCCGAACCGGGGGAGAGGTGCCAGTGGGCGATCAGCTCGGGCGACCCGGGGTCGCTCTCCCACTTGATGAACGCGACCGATGGGTGGTGGAGGAGCCAGTCCTCGTTGACGCGAACAGTCGGGTAGCCGGGCTCGTCGTCCCGGACACGCAACACGATCTCCGTCGAGGAGCCCCCCTTGAGCCGCTCCTCGACCGTGACGGTGAGCCGATAGGCAGATCGCCGCCTGACCAGATCGGAGCTCAGCGATTCCACACGGACCACCGCGATGAGGTCGGCCCGTCCTACACGCCGTTCGAACGCGCCGCTCCACTCTCCCTCGACAATGACCGGGGCCTCGACGAGATCCAGGGCGTTGTCGAACAGCGAGGCGTCCGAGGACCGATAGTCGGTCGCGGATACATTGGAGGACGCTCCGGCACAGCCGGCCCCCCAGCAAGCGATGGCTACGAACAGCGCACGCACGGCTTCGACCTTAGCACGCCCGCGCCGACGCGAATTCGGCATCGTGGAGGGGTTCGCCCCATAGACCGACCAGGTCCTCCGCGAGCGGTGCCCTCAGGGTCATCGGCTCGCCCGTGCTGGGGTGCATGAACTCGAGCTCATAGGCATGGAGGGCCTGACGATCGTGACCGAGCCGCCGCCGAAGCTCGTCGGTCATGCCGGTCTCGATGTAATCTAGGAAGGGTTGCGAGCCTTCAGGCCCGTAGAGCTTGTCGCCGATGATCGGAAAACCGATAGCGCTCAAGTGCACCCGGAGCTGGTGTTGCCGGCCGCTCTCGGGTGCCAGCGACACCAAGGTAGCGTCGTCTCGCCGCGCGACGACCCGGTAGCGCGTGACCGATGGATACCCTTCTCCTTCGGGCGTCACCTCCATCAAGATGTGAAGGCCCTCCCGCGCACGATCCATTGGAAGCTCGATGCGCCCATCGTCCTCGGGCATGACCCCGCGCACGATCGCGAGATAGCGCTTGCTCACCCTGCGATTCTCAAATCCGATCTTGAGATCGCGCTCGGCGGCACGCGTGCGGCCGCAGAGCAATAGCCCACTGGTTTCGCGGTCGAGCCGGTGGGCGATCTGCGGGGCGTTCGGTCCGAAGCGTTGCCGAAGCAGATAGGTGAGTGTGTTCTTGTGATAGGTGGCAGACGGGTGCACCGGAAGCCCGGAGGGCTTGTCGACCGCCAGAACAGCGTCGTCCTCGTAAATGACGTCGAAGTAGAGGGGGACATTGGGCTCCTCGAAAGGAGGGCGCACCAGGACGACGTTCTCGCCCGCCCGTACGCGGTCACTCGGCCGGCGGCGCGTGCCATCGGCTCGGTACGCGCAGGATCGCACGACCTCCTGGGCGCGGGTCCGCGAGAGCCTTGGAATCCGATGCTGAATGAATCGGTCCAGGCGCTGGCCCGCATGCTCGGGGGCGACAGGAAACGTCAGAATGATCGAAGCCGGATCGCAACCCGGTGGAAGCGGAGCCTGTGGGCGTCTAGGCGGCCTTGACAACCTTACCCGAGCGAATGCAGCGCGTGCAGGCCGAGACGCGGCGGATCTGGCCGTCGATGAGCGCCCGAATCGACTGCAGGTTGGGCTGCTGCCACTTCCTGGTCTTGATGTTCGAGTGGCTCACCTTGTGAGCTTTGTGGCGGTTCTTACCGCAGAAATCACATGTCTGTGCCATGGCCGGTTTCCGAGTTCTGAAGGAGCCGCGATGTAGCATTGCTCCCAGGGTGTCGCAACAATGCGGCCTCGCCCCAGGGTGCGATCAACGATAAAACCAAGCTGGATGCGATTGGCGGGCGCAATCACTGGACTTTTGGTGCTCGGGACTTTCGTAATTCCAGGCACCTACGGCCCAAAAACCGATCTGACCTCAGAAGCTCGGCGAGCCGATGGAGCTCGGATTGTCGCCTCCGCTGAGCTCGAAGGGGGATCGGCGACACTCGCGGGGCGGATTTACGATGAAGCAGGCAGACCTCTCGGAGGGGCGCTCGTCTCGCTGGCTGGAAGCGGCTTCTGGCCGGCCCGCTCCGTTCGAAGCGCGGCCGACGGGCGCTTTCATTGGCCGGACATTCCGGCAGGAATCTATGAGCTTCGAGCCTCCAAAGGTGGCCTGGTCGCTCCACCGGTCGAGGGGCTGATCCTCGATGCCGGGGCGCGGCGTGCGTTCGGAATACGGCTCGCGAAGGGCTGGACGCTGGCGGGCCAGGTCGTCGATGTGCATACCGGGCGTGCGATCCGGGACGCGGAGGTGACGATAGCGACCGGCGGGCTTGGGCTGTACACCCGGAGTGCGAGGAGCGACGACCGCGGGCGGTTCGAGCTAGCCGGGATCGTCGGTGACGAGCACAGCCTGTACGTTGAGGCAGACGGGTACGTCGCGGCCGGGCCCGTGCGGCACAGCGCTGCAGAGCCATCGATGACGGTTCGGCTCGAACGAGCGTCCATGATCGAAGGCCGCGTCGTTGATGAACGAGGCTGGGGGATCGGGGGCGCTCTCGTTCGCGCCTTTGGGGAGGGAGAACTGCGCGCCGCAGTCCCGGGTGGAGGCGATTCGCTCGGCGTGACATCGGGACCGGTCCCGCCGATTTCGGCAACGGGAAGCGGCGCGCTCGCGTTCGTCCGGCAGGTCACGACGGGTTCGGACGGCGGGTTCGTCCTGCCGAACCTTCGTCCTGGGCCGTACACAATTGCCGCAAGCCACGACGACTTTGCGCCTGGCGAGTCGGAGCGCCTCCGCGTCGGTCCTGGAGCGGCGCGTTCGGATGTCGGCATCGTGATGCGCGCGGGCGCTGAGCTCGCGGGCCGCGTCGTCGATGAGCGAGGCAACGGCCTCGAAGGAATCCCCGTCGAGCTTCGAACGCCGACCGAACGACTGCCACGGATGTCGGTGACGGCATCCGACGGCTCGTTTTCGTTTCGCGGAGTGCGCGGTGAAGTGAGCGTCACGGCCCTGCCGTACGATCTTCCGCCGGCACGCGAGTCGGTCACGATCGGAGACGACGCACTCGTCACCATCGAGCTGGCGCTTGCGAGCGCGCTCTATACACTACGCGGGCGCGTCGTGGACGAACGTGGCTTTGGGGTGAGCGGCGCGCTGCTTACCGTCTCGGCCAAGAGCCCTGCAAGCCCGACCGAGCGAACCGCAAAGTCCGACGCCGACGGAACGTTCTCCGTGCCTGCCCTGCCGGAGCCCCCGTACGAGCTTAGCGCCGAGCATCCGGCCTTCAGTCCGGCACGCATCCCCGAAATCGAAAGCAGCGACGACGTTCGCGTCGTGATGTCGGCCGGCGTCACGTTCCTCGGTGAGGTGCTCGACGACTGGGCCGGCGACGCGCTCGGAAGCGTGCGCGTCCGTCTCGACGGGCCAATCCAACAAGACACCCAAACGCGAAGCGACGGCACTTTTGTGTTTCGCCGCGCGCCGACCGGCACGTACGAGATCTCCTTTTCGCATCCGGACTACGAGCCGCAGAGTCGCCGCGTCGTGCTCGAGCCCCCGCACTACGTCGACCGCCCCCAGGAGCTCGATACCGTCCGCTTGGAGCCAGGAGGCATCGTCGAAGGCGAGGTGCTGGACGGACGGAATGAACCGATCTCGGACGCCGAGGTCACCTGGGGCGACCCGCCTCGCTGGGAGCGCGCGACCCGCAGCGACGCCCAGGGCCGATTTCGACTGCGAGGCGTCCCGGCGGGCGCCGCTTGGATCACCGCCAGGCACCCGGTGGCCGGTCAGGATTGGACCGTAGACCCCATCACCGTGAGGCCGCTCGAAACCTCACCGGGAGCGGTCATACGATTGCCCGATTCGGTCATGGAGTGACGAAACGGTCGGTGCGCCGTACGCTCGAATGAGATGGCCGCCTCCTGGATTCGAAACCTTCGTGACGCTGGCGACATTCTGAAGCGTGCACGCAACCCGGCCGAGCTGGTGAGGGCGCTGGCGCCCAATCAGTGGCTCGCTCGCAAGATCCTCAACGACGGGGCTGCCGCCGACCTGGGCGCCTCAGCCACCGAGGTCGCGGAAGCTCTGCGCAAGCTCCGAAACGACCTGAAGAGCGAGGCCCTCGACGAGAACGGTCAGGTTGACTACGCGAAGCTCCGGACCTCGCCGACCTTTGCCGAGATGAAGAAGACTAGCGACTTGCTCCAGGCGATCGATCCCGCGGAGATGACCGACGACACCACGCGCATCGCCTTTTGGATCAACGTCTACAACGTGCTCGCCATCCACGGTGTCCTCGCACTCGGGATTCGCGAATCGGTCATGGAAATCCCATCGTTCTTCGGCGTGGTCGCGTATCGGGTGGGCGACTTCGTGCTCACCCTCGACGAGATCGAAAACGGTGTCCTCAGGCGCAACGCACCTCACCCGGCAACCGGCTCGCGCCTATTCGATGACAACGACCCCCGGCTCGCGCTCTGCCCGTCGCGCCTCGACCCGCGGATTCACGCGGCTCTCGTGTGCGCATCGACCAGCTGCCCGCCGGTGGCCTTCTATGAAGCGTCGAAGCTGGACACCCAGCTCGAACTCGCGACGCTCAACTACGTGGCATCGGACGTCGAGGTCGACGACGTGAATCGAGTGGTCCGCGTCCCGATCACCTTTCGCTACTACCAAAGCGACTTCGGCAGGGCTGCAGGCGTGCGCCTCTTCCTGGTCGAGCACGCGCGCGATGCTCAACGTGAGGCCCTCGAGGCCGCGTTCGCGGCCGGCTACGAGCTCGACTACCACCGCTACGATTGGTCGCTCAACTCGATGGCTTGAGGGGCGCCCAGCGGTCGCCCTCTTTGCTGACGCGCCCTTCCCGCTCGAGCTTGATCAAGTGCGCTTCGATCGACCGAAGTGCCAAGGGCCAGAGCGCCTTCGGCGTGTCCGCGTATGCGTTGGCAACTAGGTGCCGTGGCCGCGAAGCCTTGCCGCGGGCCTCGAGCGCATCGAGCACCTTGCGTTCGCGCATCAATCGGTGCTCGATGTAGAAGCTCAGGAGCGCTTGCGGCTGCTCGATCAATGCGCCGTGCGCCGGCAACAATCCGGCCGGTTCGAGCGCCGACATCTTTCGAAGTGACTCGAGATACAAGAGCATGTCCCCATCCGTCGGCTCGACGATGATCGTGCCGACCGAGGCAACCATGTCACCGGCGATCATGACGTTGCTCGCCTCGTCGATGAAGCACAGATGTCCGGGCGCGTGGCCTGGGGTGTGAAGCGCGGTCAATGCAGTCGGCGCCGGACCATCGAGCTCGATTCGTTCGCCTTCTTGAATCAAGCGGTCAATCTCGACGATGCCGTCGAGGCGCTGCGCGGTCATGGCGTGCGCCCAGAGGGGCAGCTGAAGTCGCTCCCGAAGCGCCATCGCGCCTCCCACGTGGTCGGGATGGTGATGGGTGGCCAGGATCGCGACGGGCTCGACGCCGCGTAGACGGGCAGCCTGGACCCATTGAACCATCAGGTCCTGCTCCTCCCGGTAGGGGGTCGCCGGCTCGATGAGCACGGCCTCCTTCGTGCCCACCAGGAAGGTGTTGGTGTGGGTCGCGGGTGGCAGCGTCGGCGTGCGCACCGGAAGCACTTCGATCGTCGGCGCAACCTTCCGCACGCGGTCAGCGACGGACTCTGGGCCGGACGGTTTCACCGGCCTAGCCGCTTACGAGCTCGAGCTCATCGAGCTCCAACTCTTCCTCGGGCACCAGGGCATGAATCATCGATACCGGACCGCTCGGGTAGAAGCGGGCACGGGGCTCATCGAGCAGGCACTCCACCCGGCCTTCGTCTCGCAAGCTCGGGTCGCCGAGTTGATGCATGCATACGCGAACAATCGACTTCACGGTTTCGAAGACGCCCCATCCATCACGGGCCGAAGACACCAACTCCTGAATGCCTTCGGGCACACCGAGGCGTTCGCTCAGCTCTTCGACGTCGAGAATGCCCGGAAGGTCGCGCTTGTTGTACTGGACGACCATCGGAATTCGATCCGGGTCGATTCCGTCTTGCCGCAGGTTGTAGTCGAGGTTGCGGATGGCGTAGTTGTTTCCCTCGATCGCGTCGGCTTGGCTGTCGATGACGAGCACGACACCGTCGACGTTTCGAAGCACCATTTGGCGCGTCGCGTCCTGGGCGATTTGCCCGGGGACGGAGATGAGATGGAGACGCACGGTGTACCCGCGGAACTTGCCGAGATGGAGCGGTAGGAAGTCTAGGAAGAGCGTCCGCTCGGCCTCGGTGTTCACCGATACCAGTTTGCCCCGCGACTGCGGCCGCGTCTGCGCGTGCATGGTCTCGAGGTTGGTGGTCTTACCACCGAGCCCGACACCGTAGTAGACAATTTTGAGCGTGATTTCGCGCTGCGCGTGGTGAACCAGCGGCATGATCTGGAACTACCTGGGCGCCCGCAAACCGTCAAGAAGCCGGCAAAAGCCCGGCGGCTCAGCCGGCGTCCTCGCGAACGGCGGCGTCGCGTTCCCAGCGGTCCACGGCCGAGCGGGCCGGAGCATGTTCCGGGGCGGATAGATCCGAATCCGCCGCAATGATGCGATCCGCCAGTTCGCTTGCCCGCTCCAGCAATCCCCGATCCTTGGCGAGGTTGGCAAACTGCAGCCCGCTCGCGCCGGACTGACGGTACCCGAAAAGGTGACCAGGTCCTCGCAGCTCGAGATCGCGTTCGGCGAGGCGGAAGCCATCATCGCTGTCACACAGAGCCTGGAGGCGGGCCTCGGCGTCAGTGGATAGCGGCTCCTCGAAGGTGAGCAGGCACGCGCTTCGCTGCCCCGCCCGCCCGACGCGCCCGCGAAGCTGGTGCAGCTGTGCGAGCCCGAATCGCTCGGCCTGCTCGACGACCATGATGTTGGCCTGCGGGATGTCGACGCCGACCTCCAATACTGTGGTCCCGACCAACACTTGGAGCTGGCCCTCTCGAAATGCTTGCATCAGCGCGCGACGCTCTTCCCCGGAAAGGCGGCCGTGAATCTGGCCCACGCGATCATCGCCGAAGCGCGCCTTCATTTCGTCGCATGTTCGGTCGACACCGATCAGCTCGTCCGAAGAGGATATCGCCGGACACACGACGAACGCCCTCCCCTCTGCCGCGAGCGCGCGCTCGATTTGGCGAAACACTGCAACGCGCTGTCCGCGTGGGATCATCTTGGTGGTCGCAGGGACTCGCCCCGGCGGCTTCGCATCGATCGTGGTGAGCTCGAGCCCCGCGTAGAGAACCAGCGCTAGGCTTCGAGGAATCGGCGTCGCGGTCATGACGAGAAGATGGGGCCGTCGCGTCGAGCCACGCGTGCCGAGCCGAAGGCGCTGTGCAACCCCGAAGCGATGCTGCTCGTCGACGATGACCAGACCGAGGTCGGCGAAGCGGATCTCCCCGCTCAAAAGCGCATGCGTTCCGACGACGAGGTCGAGGGCTCCCGTGGCCATGCGATCGAGCATCGAGCGGCGCTGATCCTTGCTCAGCGCCGCGGTGAACACGCCAAGGCGGAGGCCGAGCTCCTCGGCCGTGGGCCTCAAGGTTTCCGCGTGCTGGTCGGCGAGCAGCTCCGTAGGCGCCAACAACGCGGTCTGTGCGCCGCCAGCTGCAACCTGCGCGCAGGCCACCATCGCCACGGCCGTCTTTCCGCAACCTACGTCGCCCTGAAGCAAACGCCGCATCGGCGTCTCCCTCGTTAGTGACTCGCTCACCTCCGAGACCGCTCCCTGCTGCGCTTCGGTGAGGTCGAAGGGGAAGGCGCCACAGGCCGATTGAACCGCTGGCTCGATCTCGAACCGTCGCGCGACGCCGCCGCGTTCAGCGGCACGCCTCAGCCGAAGAGCGAGCTCCCATAGGACGAGCTCTTCGAGCGCAAGTCTGCGGTGCGCCGCGGTTGTCGGCTCCGCGTCGGCGTCCCCATCGAAGGTCGCCGGGTCCGGAACGTGGATGGCCGCAAGCGCCTCACCGACAGTGCCTGCGCCAACCTCGGCACGTAGCGCGGGTGGAATCAGGTCGGGAACCTCGGCGACCGCACGGTCGACTGCCGCACGCACCGCGCGCCGCAGGGCCTTGCGTCGAACGCCGGGAATCTCTGGATAACGGGGCTCGATGGTCCCCGGCACGTCCGCCGCCAGCAACTCGGGATGCGCGATCGTCGCCGTCCCGCGATAGTCGTTAACCCTTCCTGCGACGCGAACCGTCTCGCCCTCCACGAAGCGGCTCCCCAGCCCTGGGATCGCCTGGAACCAAACCAGCTTCAGCTCGCGGTACCCGTCGTGCCCGGACGGACCCTCCTGCGGCTCCAGCCGGGCCGCGAACCCCATGCGGCCACCACGCGGAAAGGATCGAGCCCTTCGAACGACGCCCTCGACCACCGCGTAGTCTCCGTCTTGGAGCGCGTGAATCGGCGTCGGCTGGCGCTGGTCGTCGTAGCCGCGGGGCAACAACCACAACAGGTCGCCCACCGACTGGTACCCGCGCTTGCGCAGATGGGAGCCCGTAGTGGGTCCGATCCCGGGTAAGGTCTCAACGGAATGGTCGAGCAGTGTGGGCACCGTTGCTCGCTCCCCCGGCCCGAGGCTCCCGTCAACCCCAGCGGACGTCGCTGATTTCGTAGTTGCGAACGCCGCCTGGAGTTTGGACTTGGACTTCGTCGCCGACTTCCTTACCGACGATCGCGCGGGCCACCGGAGAAGTGACCGAGATCTTGCCCTGTTCGAGGTCGGACTCGTCGGGCCCGACCAAGCGGTACGTCACGAGCTTTCCGTTATCCATGTCTTCGAGCTCGACGAAGGCGCCGAACTTCACCTTGTCACCACTGAGGGTCGAAGGGTCGATGACCTCGGCGCGCGCGAGCTTGTCTTCGATGTCCGCGATGCGCGCCTCGCACATCCCCTGCTTGTCTTTGGCTGCGTGGTACTCGGCGTTCTCTTTGAGATCACCGTGATCGCGAGCAATCCCGATTTCTTGGGAGATTTTAGGCCGCTCCGCTTTCAGCGCGCTGAGCTCGGCGGCGAGGGCGGCATGCCCTTCGGGGGTCATCGGAACCCGGTCCATCTCATCCTCGTAAACTGTGCCCGGAAAGAAGGCAACCCAAAGCTAGCGCTTGGGCGGCCGTAGCGTTGCGAGCTCGCTGGTTCGTGCGTGGTACTCTTGAATCGAGCAGACCGACGGCGGCCTGTAGCGTCGTGCTTCGACGGCGTCGACCGCGGCAACCGCGGCGGCGATCGTCGTGAAGTAGGGCACGTCGCTCAGCACCGTTTGGCGGCGCATCGAGCGGCTGTCGCGAATGGCCTTCGCCCCCTCCGTCGTGTTGAACACGAGGGCGATGTCGCCGTTCTGCAGAAGGTCGACGATGTGCGGCCGGCCCTCGCCCACCTTGTGGACGTTTTCCGCCTCGACCCCGGCACGCTCGAGCATTTCGCGGGTCCCCTTCGTCGCGATGATGTCGAAGCCCAGGTCCTTCAGGCGGCGTGCGAGGTCGGCTGCGGCGGGCTTGTCGTTCTCCTTCACGCTGATGAAGACCTTCCCCTCGTTGGGGAGCTCCAAGTACGCGGAGAGCAGCGCCTTGTAGAACGCGTCCGGGAAGTTGTCGGCGATCCCCATTACCTCACCAGTGGAGCGCATCTCCGGGCTGAGGATCGTGTCGACACCGGGGAACTTGGTGAACGGAAAGACCGACTCTTTCACGGCAATGTGCTTGGGGACGATCTCGCGCGTGTAGCCGAGCTCGCGCAGAGTGGCGCCTGCCATCACCTTGGCGGCAACCTTGGCGATCGGTACGCCGATAGTCTTGCTGATGAACGGAATCGTGCGCGACGCGCGCGGGTTCACCTCGATGACGTAAACCGCGCTCCCACGAACGGCGAACTGGACGTTCATCAAGCCGACCACTCCGAGCTCCAATGCGAGCGCACGTGTCGACGAACGCAAAGTCGCGAGGACGTCGGGCGGAAGGGCATGGGCGGGAAGCACCATGGACGAATCACCGGAGTGAATCCCTGCCTCCTCGATATGCTGCAGCAGACCGCCAATGACGACGTCCTTTCCGTCGGAGACGCAGTCGACGTCGACTTCGATCGCGTCCTTCAAGAATTCATCGACGAGGATCGTCTGGGTCCCCGCATCGGCGACGGCTTCGAGGGCCACCGTCATGTACCGCGCCAGCTCCTCTTGAGAGTGGACGATCTCCATGGCGCGGCCACCGAGCACGTAGCTTGGCCGAACCACGACTGGGAAGCCGATTCGCTCGGCGACCGTGAAAGCGTCCTTGGTGCCCTTGGCGATCCCGCCGCGTGGACGCTTGAGATTGAGCTTGGTGAGCAGCTCCTCGAAGCGCTCCCGATCCTCTGCACGGTCGATTGCATCCGCGGATGTGCCGAGGATGGGAACCCCCTGTTGGGAAAGCGGCACTGCGAGCTTCAGCGGCGTTTGGCCACCGAACTGCACGATGATGCCGTCGGGCTTTTCCAGCTCGACGATGTGCATCACATCTTCGAACGTGAGCGGCTCGAAGTAGAGCTTGTCCGAGGTGTCATAGTCCGTCGACACCGTCTCGGGGTTGCAGTTCACCATGATGGTCTCGAAGCCCATCTCTTTGAGGGCAAACGAGGCGTGCACGCAGCAGTAATCGAACTCGATCCCCTGGCCGATGCGGTTGGGGCCGCCGCCGAGGATCATCACCTTTTTCTTATCGTGGGTGACGCGCGCCTCGCTTTCGAGGCCCCATGTCGAATACATGTATGGGGTGAGCGCCGGGAACTCCGCGGCGCAGGTGTCTACCCGCGAGTACACCGGCTCGACTCCGAGAGCCGTCCGTTGCGCACGAACCCGTTCGGCGCCCTCTCCTCGGAGCGCTGCGATCTGGCCGTCGCTGAATCCGAGCTCCTTGGCCTTGCGGAGCACCTCTTCGGTGAGGGGCTCGCCAGCCGACGCGCTCAAGGCTTGCTCGAAGGCGATGATCTGGCGCATCTGCTCGAGGAACCAAACGTCGATCTCGGTGGCCCCGTGGATGGCTTCGACCGAGAGCCCGACCCGGAGGCCGTCGGCGATGTACCAAAGCCGCTCTGCCAGTGGAGTCCGAATGAGGTCGAGAATCGATTCCCGGAGCTCGTCTTGGGTGGCGTCGGGCAAATCCGCCAGCATCGGCTTGGCGGTGTTGATGGACTCGCCCGTCTCGATGAGGCGCCGCACCTGCGCGGCCAGGTCGCGGTAGTCGACGCGCTCGATAAGCGAGCTCAGCCCGTCCCGGCCCGTCTCCAAGGACCTCGCCGCCTTCTGGAGCGACTCCTTGAACGTGCGGCCAATCGCCATCGCCTCGCCGACCGACTTCATTTGTGTCGTTAGGCGCGGGTCGGCACCGGCAAACTTCTCGAACGCGAAGCGAGGAATCTTCGTGACGACGTAATCGATGGTGGGCTCGAACGCGGCGCTCGTCCCGGTGATGTCGTTCTGAAGCTCGTCGAGCCGGTAGCCGACGGCGAGCTTGGCCGCGATCTTGGCGATCGGATAGCCCGTGGCTTTCGAGGCAAGCGCGCTCGAACGAGAAACGCGCGGATTCATCTCGATGACGATCACCCGGCCGTCGACGGGGTTGACGGAGAACTGGATGTTGGAACCGCCCGTGTCGACGCCGATCTCGGTGATGATGGCCCGCGCCGCGTTGCGAAGGCGCTGATACTCGCGGTCGGTGAGCGTCATGGCCGGCGCCACCGTGATCGAGTCACCGGTGTGAACGCCCATCGGGTCGAAGTTCTCGATGGTGCAGATGACGCCGAAGTTGTCGGCGTTGTCACGAATGACCTCGAGCTCGTATTCCTTCCAACCGATGAGGCTCTCTTCGACCAGGCACTCGTGAATCGGGCTGCACTGGAAGGCCCAGCGAATCGCCTCGTCGAACTCGGCCTTGTTGTAGGCCACGCCGCCGCCCGAGCCGCCCATCGTCAGCGAAGGCCGCAAGATGATCGGAAACCCGATGCGCTCGGCAATCTCGTGCGCCTCCTCGGTGGTACGGGCTACGCCCGCGTGCGCGCTGTCGAGGCCGATCTTGTCCATCGCGGCCTTGAACAGCTCCCGCTCTTCGGCCTTGCGGATGGCGTCAACGTTTGCGCCGATCAGCTCTACCCCGTGTTTCTCCAGGATGCCGCGGTCGGCAAGCGCCAATGCGAGGTTCAAGGCGGTCTGCCCCCCGAGGGTCGGAAGGACCGCATCCGGCTTCTCGCGCTCGATGATCGCCTCGAGGATCTCCGGGGTCAGCGGCTCGACGTAGGTCCGATCCGCGAACTCCGGGTCGGTCATGATCGTTGCCGGGTTGGAGTTGACCAGAATGATCCGGTAACCCTCTTCTTTGAGAGCCTTGGCGCCCTGGGTGCCGGAGTAGTCGAACTCGCAGGCCTGCCCAATTACGATCGGCCCCGACCCAATCAGAAGGATGCTTTCAATGTCATCACGGCGGGGCATCGAGTTGGTTCAACCTGGACGTTCGCGCCGGCTTACCAGAGCCCCCAGGGGCCCGCAACCGGGAATCCCTCACTTCGGAAGCCGCTTACCGAGGGCACCGATGATCGCATCGCCGCGAGCTCCCTGCGGACGCAAGCGTGCGCGCCGAGCGGCATCCGAGACGATCTCGAGCTCCACCCACAGAACCGTGCGAGCCGCCACGCCCTGGAACTTCCGGCCCCACTCGACGATCAGCACCGCTCCCTCTTCGAGCAGCTCATCGACACCTAGCTCCTCCACCTCTGCCTCGCCGCCGAGACGGTAGAAGTCCGCGTGAGCGACTGGAACGCGCCCCTCGTACTGATGTAGAAGCGCGAACGTCGGGCTGGTTACGGCCGTGTCTTCGGGCACGCCGAGCCCATGCACCGCGCCCCGGGCGAAGGTCGTCTTACCGGCGCCGAGCCCGCCCTCGAGGCCGACCAGGTCGCCACCCTCGAGCACGGCCGCGAGGGATCGCGCCAAGGCGAGCGTGTCTGCCTCGCTTTGCAGTTCGAGCTCCAGCATGCACAAGCCCTGTCACATCACAGGGCCCCGTGCACGCTCGCCCGGCTCAGACCAACTCAGACCTTGATCTGGATGCCGAGCTGCTCGCGAAGGCGGAAGTAGCTCTCCGAGATGCTGTAGATGACGATCTCTTTGACCTTGTCGCGCGGCGCGAGGTCGGCCGTGGACTCGGATGCGATTTGCTGCGTCATGCGAACCGCGGTGTCGACGTCGTCGCACAGAAGCAGACCGGCGCGAAGCGAGGTGATCTCCGTCGCCTGCATCCAGCGCTTGATGTCCGCCTGGCCGCCCGCATCGACGAACTTGCGAACCACCTGCTTGAGCACGTCGAGATGCGCCTGATCCATGTGCTTCGTGAGCTGCTTGGCAGTGGACTCCACGCTGGCGTCGCCGCCACCCATGCCGGCCACGCGCATGGCGGCCAGCAGGAGCGTCCTCAGCTCGGTGTGCGAGCTGTACATCGTGCGAATGAAATGCTCGCCGCGGTAGTACGTCAGGTGACGCCCGCATACGAACGCGAGGTCGACGGGACGGTACCCCGAAAGCAGCGTGTACCCGGTGATGATCGCCGGCGGGTTACTTCGGGACTCGTCGCGAAGCGCGCCCGACAGCTCCTTCTGAATGTAGAGGCGTACCGGAATCGACACGTTGAGCACGTCCTGCGCCAGCTTGAACTGCCGCGCGAGCGCGAGGCTCGGGTTGGCCAGGTCTTCAGGCTTGCGCTTGTGCAGGTTGAGCTTCTTGTCGGTCAAAGCCAGCGACGCCCGAACCGCGGGAGCAATCACCTCCATGATCTTGGAGATGTAGATGTCCTGGTCCGAGTGCATCAGGTCTTTGACCCAGTTCTCGTTACTCAGCCGCGTCTTGGGCTGGATCTCCCGATCCTGCTTGTACTGCTGGTAGAACTTCTGCTGCTCTTCGTCCGCCTTTTGGAAGTAGGTGAGCGTGCGAGCGATACACCAGGCCTTGTCGTAGGCGCGCGCATCGAAGTAGAGCTTGTACAGCGCCCGATACGATTCGAGCCGGTTTGGATCCGCCGCGAGAAGCCACTGGTGCTCTGCGATGGCCTCTTCCGTCTTGTCCGGCATCGTCGCGTAGAGCTCGGCGAGAATCTCGTGCTCGACCGCGTTGTCGGGCTTGAGCCCCGCCGCCATCTTGAACGACTCCGCCGCCGCATCGAAGTTGCGCTGACGGTCGCGATAGATGATGCCGAGCGTGTGCCAGAGGTTGTGCTCGAGGTCGGTATTACCCTGGTTGATGATGCGGTGAAGCATCTTGCGGTAGGCACGCTCGAGCGCCTTCCAATCCTTGCGCTCGTTGAGCAGCTTGTTGACCGCTTCGAAGGGCTTCAGCTGCGTGCTGTCGAGGTCGAGAGCTTCGTTGAAGCGCTCGAGAGCCGCGTCTTCGTCCTCCAACTTGTCGCGTAGGACCACGCCGATCGTGTAGGTGTACTTGGCCTTGGCATCGTCCCGTTCCTCGAGGCCGCAGACGCGCTCGATGATATCGATCGCCTCGGACCAACGCTCCGCTGCCTGGAAGGCCACCAAGAGCTTGTGAAGCACGACGTGGTTCTCGGGCTCGAGGTCGAGCGACTCGGTAAATGCCTCGGCGGCACCATCCGGATTGCTGAGCTTCTCGTGCCAGAGGTCGCCGATCTCGACGAGAAGCCTGGCCCGAACCGAAGGCTCATCGGCGACATCGAGAATGCGCTTCTTGTACTGGACGACGGACTCCCAGTCACCCTCGGCGGTCTGCAGGTCGACCATCGCCTCGAGGGCAGGCACGAAATGCGTGTCCTCCTCGAGCGACTTGTCGAACATGTTGCGTGCCTTCTTGTCCTCGCCCTGCTCTCGCTTGACGACCCCGAGCCGATAGAAGACCTCCGTGATCTCGTCGCGGCCAAGGGCATCGCGGTGTTGAACCAGCAGCAACTGGTGGTACTTGAACGCGTCTTCCCATCGCTCCGCACGGAAGTAGCTTCCGGCCAAGCCCTTGAGCGCATCCGAATCGTCGTTGTCGATCGCGTAGGCCCGCTCGTAGGCGCTGACCGCCTCATCGGCGTGGCCCAGCTTGGTCGCCGTCTCGCCCAACATCGACGCAAGCCGATGTTGCTCGTCCGCGTCGCGCTTGTCGGAACGCTGGACCAGAATTTGGAGTAGCGGGAAGGCATCCTCGTGCCGGTCATTCGACAGGTACGAATCGACCAGCGGCAGCATCGCATCCTCGTTGTCCGGGTCCGCCGCAGACGCCGCCTCGAAGGCCTGAACCGCGCCAGCCTCGTCGTCGAGCCTCTCTGCGCGAATGCGGCCAAGCTCGACGAGCCGGGCGCCCCGAATCCGGTCCTTCTCCGTGTGCTCGATCTCGAGGCCCAGGGTGCGGGCAGCCGCCACCCAGTCGCCGGAATCGACGTGAATGCTCCTCATCGCTTCGAGGGATGGGAGGTGCGCCGGGTCCAAATCGATCGCCGTCTGAAACTGCTCCAGCGCCGAGACGCGATCCCCGAGCTCTTGGTCGAGAATGCGGCCCATGCGGTGCTTGAGCGCCACCTGATCGGCTGGGTCGTCCAGGACGGCCGCAAGCTGGCCCATCATGTCTAACGCCGCCGAGAAGTCGCCCTTGCGCTCGTACAGCTTCGTCAGCGCCTGCAAGCTGAAGATGTCTTGTTCGTTGAGATTGAGCGCGTTCAGGTAGCTGTCGATCGCCTGCTCGGCGTCGTCCTTGTGCGCGGCATAGAGCTGGCCGAGCTCACGGAAGATACGTGCCCGCTCTTCGTTGTCCGAGGTCGCGCTCGCGTGGCGGTCGTACGTGCGCACCAGGTCGTCCCAGCGCTGCATCGTGCGATACAGCTGCTCGAGCTCACACAGCGCATCGTCGTGCAGCGGGTCGATATCCAAGACCTGCTCCAGGCGCTCCGCCGCGTTCTCCGGCTTTCGGAACTCTTGCACCCACATCTGGGCGAGTCGCATCAGGATCTCGATGCGCTCGCGCTCGGTTGCGACGACCTCGTACTCCCGCTCGAGGATGCCGATCAGATCCTGATAGCGGCCCTCTTGCGCATACAAGCGCTCCAAACCTCGAAGCGCTCGCAGGTCCGAAGGCGACAGCTCGCTCGCCCGCTCGAAATTCTCGATTGCCGCCTTCGGGTCGTTGAAACGTTCTTCGTACGCTTCGGCAACCTGTAGCAGCGCGGAGACGATGCTGTCCGGGTCCTCGACGGCCTCGGCCTTGCGCTCGAGGATGTTGAGGAGCTTGTTGGAACGGCCGTCCTCGCGGTAGATGCGCTCGAGCGCCTCTAGCGCACCTACGTGCTTGGGCTGGAGATGCAGCGCCCGGCGGTAGTAGTCCTCCGCCTCTTGCCGCATCGCGAAGCGATCGTCGGCCAGGTCGCCCATGCGGACGTACGTGTTGGCCTTGACCTCATCGTCGCTCGTGAGCTCGACGAGCTTCGCAAGCGCCTGTGCCAGCTTGTCCCACTGCTGGGTGGTCTCGTACAGGTCGCCCAGCTGCCACCAAGCCTTGGCGTTGCTCGGGTCGAGCGCTCGAATCTGCTCGTAGTACGGAATGGCGTACTCGGGATGTCCGAGATCCTGCCCGTACCACTTCGCGCAGCAGAGGCAGATGGCGATCTGGGTTTCGGGCTCGTGCCCCTCTTGCAACACCTGGTTGGCCGACGTTAGAAGCTCGTTCCACTTCTCGTTCGCGGCGGTGACACGCTCGAGGTCGGCGGCCGTGTTCTTGTTCGCGAAGTCCTCGGTCCAGGCGATGTAGAGCGTGTGGTACGCCTGCTCGCCGCTGTCGAGTTGCTCCTCGTACACCCTGGCAGCCGCGCGCAAGAGCTCGATGCGCTCGCCGCGGTCCTCCGTTGCTTCGATGCGGGTGACGTAGAGGTCGATCAGCTCGTCCCAGCGCTCCGCCTCCTTGTGCAGCGCCTGCAACTCGGAGAACGCGTATTCGTGCATGGGCTCGACATCGAGGATGCGACCGAACGCGCCTGCAGCACCGTCCTTGTTCCCGACTTCGCTTTCCCAGAGCTCGGTGATCGAGATGAGCTGGCGAATCTTCTCCTGGGGCTCGGCGAGCGCTTGCGCCCGCTGCTCCATGACGTCGATCGCGTCTTCCCATTCGTTCTGATCACGATGAATGAGTTCGAGTGAGTCGAGGGCTTCGAAGAAGGCCGGGTCGATCGTCAGAACGTTACGATAGGCCTCGACCGCATCGCTCGGCTGCTGAAGCTCGGTGCCGTAGATGTGACCGAGCTGCATGTACACGGTAACCAGATCGGCGTCCTCGAGCGTCGCCGCTCCGACGTCGATGATCCGCTGCAAGGTGTCGGCGCGCTCTCGCGATTGACCGCCTGCGCGCTGAATCTCGGCGATGCTGAAAAGGGCGTAGGTGTTGCCCGGATCGATGTCGAGCACCCGCTCCCAGTTCTCGATCGCGTTGCGCTCGCGCCCCAGCTTTTCGTACCAGACCCTTGCGAGGTCGGAGTACACCTGAATGCGGAACGTATCGTCGTCGGCAATCGTCGCCTCGCGTTCGAGGATGTCGACGAGGTCGCGCCAGTTGCCCTGCGACGCATAAATGTCGCCTAGCGCGTTGAGCGCCTCGGGATCTTCACCGCGAAGGTCGAGAACCCGCTGCCATAGGCCAATGGCCTTTTCCGAATCGCGGAGCCGGTTGGACGACAGTTTGGCCATGCGCGCAAATACGTCGGCTTGCTGCGAGTCACCGAGCGCAATGCTCAGCTCCTTCTCGAAGCTCGCGAAGAGCTCCGGCCAACGCTCGAGGTTGGCGTAGATGCCCTGCAGGGATTGAATCGTCTGCGCATGTTCGGAGTCGTGATCGTTGAGCAGCGTGTTGAAGACCTCGATGGCATCTTCGGTACATCCCAGCCGTTGCTCGAGCACCGTGCCAAGGCGGTAGTGAAGATCGATCAAGTCGGAACCGTTGTTGGAGCCTTCGATTCGCTTGCGAAGCACCTGCGCGAGCGCCCGATGTGCACCGTGCTCGGTGTAAATCCGATCGAGCGCCTCGAGTGCGTTCTCGTCGTGGTCGTCCACCCCGAGCACGAACCGATAGGTTTCTTCAGCGCGCTCCAGATCGTGGAGCTGCTGCTCGTAGACCTTGGCCAGACGACGACCGAGCTCCGCTTTGCTGAGCGGGTCGCCGGTATGCTGAATCCCGTTGGCATACGTGGTCGCCAACTGGTTCCAGCCATCGACGATCGCCGAGAGGCGCTCCGCCTCACCGAGTGAATGGTCGTGGCTCGGATCCTCGAGCAATGCCTTTTGCATCCACTCGAAGGCGCGGCCATGGTCGTCGGCCTTGTCCTCGGCGATCTCAGCGAGCCGGTGCATCATGACGACACGCTCGATCGGATCGCTCTGATGCTCGACCTGGACCTCCTGCACGCTGAGCAGCTGACCCCAGTTGCCCTGCATGCGGTAGAGTGGCTCGAGTACTTCGCCGATCTCCAGCGGCCGCACGCCGCTCGAGAACAGCTCTTCGAGTGCCGAGACAGCGGGCGAGTATTCGGGCGCGGCCGCGATGATCTCACGGTACTGCGCAATGGCCGAGTCCATATTCCCGAGCTGGTTCTGGAAAACCTGCCCTGTCCGGAACTGCAGGTTCAGAACGTCCTCGGGCGTCGTGGCAATCGCAGCTTCCATCTGAAGCGTCGCTGCCAAGTCGTCCCAGCGTTCGGTCTGCTCGTAGAGACGGTCGAGCGCCTCGATGGAGTCGGCATCGGCCGGGTCCACGTCGACGACGAACTGGTAGCGCGAAATCGCGGCGTCGATGTCGTCCAGTTGGACCTCGTTGATCACGGCGGATCGCTTGGCGAGATGAGCTACCTCTTCTGGAGATTCCTCACGCATTCTCTGGACTTCCGCGTCATAACGCGAAGCCGCTTCATGCCAGTTGTCGGTCTGTTCGGCGAGGCGCTCGAGCGACGAGAGCGTAAGCTCGTTGCGCATGTCGAGCGGGAGCGCCCGGACGACGGCGCTAAACGCGGAAGGCGGATCCTCGAGCTGAATCTCATAGATCTCGGCCAGCTGCTGAAGCATCTCCACGCGCTCGGCAGGATCTTCGGTGAACCGGACTTGGACCTCGCGGACGTCCGTCAGCTTTCGATACTCGCCCGCGGCCAGGTAAACCTGCTCGAGCGCTTCGGCCGCGGCCAGGGGCTCCACGGCGTCACTGGTCATCGTGGTTAGCGCGTCGAGCGTCTTCTGATGCTCTGGCGCCTCCGCCAAGATGTCGCGGTAGATCTCGATTGCCTGCGTGGGGTCCTCGAGGTGCCGCCGCCAGAGCTCTCCGATTCGGAAGCGAAGCTCGATGCGAGCGTCGTCTTCGCCCGCAAGCTCGGACTGACGCTCGAGCACCTGAAGGAGATCGCGCCACTGAGCGGTATTGGCGAACAGGCCATCGAGATGGCCCAATGCCGGCAGGTCGTCCGGATCGATCTCCAAAACCCGCTGGTACACGTCGATCGCTTTGTCGGAATCGTCGAGCTGGGTCTCGTACACGCGGCCCATCGCCGTGAAGAGATCCTTGCGAGCGTCCGGGTCGGCGACCACTTCGGCTTTGCGCTCGTAGGTCTCCAGCAACGACGACCATTTGCCCAGCTGCGTCTGCAGCTCGATCAAACGGTCGAGCGACTCCAAGTCGGCCGGGTCGATCTCGAGCACCTGCTGGTGCACTGCAATCGCATCGGAAGGCTTGTCGAGAATGTCCTCATAGATCGCCGCCGCCTTGACGAGCTGCTCGCGTTGGTCGCTTGGCGACGGCAGCATTCGCGCCTTGCGGCGGTAGATCCCGGCGAGGTCTTCGTAACGCTCGGCTTGCTGGAACAAGCGCTCCAGCGCGTCGGCCGAATGGTGATGCTCCTCGTCGATCTCGAGAACCTTCTGGTAGTGCTCGACCGCACGGTCGATCTGACCGAGATCTTCCTCGCGGATCTCCGCAGCGCGGAGGAGAAGCCCAGTGGCGAGCTGCGGGTCGTCCAAGGACGCCACGACCTGCTCGTACACGCCGGCAAGGGCGTCCGACGCACCCACTGCGGCGCTGAGGCGCTCGAGCTCCTCTTTCGACTTCGGGTGGCCTGGGTCTTCCCGGAACGCCCGAGCATAGCTCTCGAAGGCGCCACGCAGATCGCTCAAGGAGAACTCCTGCAGCTTGGCGATTTCGTTGAACAGGCTGAGCCGCCGTTCGGGAGCGGTCGCATGGTGCGCTTGAATCTCGTACACGTCGACGAGCCGCGCGGATGCCCCGCCGTCCTTGTAAATCGGCTCGAGGATGTCGGCGACCGCAGCCTGATGCTCGGACGATTCCAACAGGCGCTCGAGGGCGCCGAGCGCAGCCGGATTGCTTGCGTCATTGGCCAGCACGTCGCGATAAATTTCGACTGCGGCATCGGTCGACCCCATGCGCTCTTCTCGAATCTCCGCCAGACGAAGGAGGAGCACCGTCTGCTCTTGTGGGTCGTCGTTCATCGACAATTGGCGCTCGACGTTGTCGACCAGGTCGCTCCACAAGCCCTGTCGAGCCAGCAGGTCGTCGAGAGCGGTCAGCGCGCCCCGGTTGGTCGGATCGAGCTCGAGAATCTCGTTCTGCAGCGCGATCGCCTGGTCCGCTTCGTCCAGCAGCTCGGAATGCGTACGAGCCATCTCGGCGAGGACGCCGATTTTGTCATCGGGATCCGAGTGCGCCTCGGCGCGAGCCCGAAGGACACCCACGAGCTCATGCCAACGTTGCGAACCTCGGTAGAGCGCATCGAGCGCGCTGAGCACCTCGAAGTCCCCGGCGTCCACTTCGAGCACCTTGCGGTACGCCGAAACGGCGGCCTCCATGTTCTGGAGCTGCGTTTCATGAATCTGCGCAGTCTTGATCCAGAGAGAGCGGCTCAAGGAAACATCTTCGACGTTTGCGGCCAGATCACCCGTGAGCTCTGCCACCGCCTCGAAGAGGTCGTGCTCGCTCGCGAGCATCTCGAGCCGTTGCAAGGTGCCGGTGTCCGACGGCATCTCGCGGAACGCCTCACACAGCGAGACGAACCCACGCTCCGTGTCGCCAATGTACTGGAAGTACGTGTCGGCAACGCGGGTGAGCAACTGGAGCTTCCGTTGCGGCGCACTGCTGAACCGGTGCTGAACGCGAAGAGCATTGACGTAGGGACCCCAGTCCTCGCTCATCTCGTAGATGGGTTCGAGAACTTGCGACGCCTCGGCCGCCACCTCGTCGTCGTCGAGTAGCTGCTCGAGCTGCGCCTTCGCGCCGTCGTGCTCGGCAATTAGCGACAGGACCTCACGGTAGAGCTCCACCGCGCGCGACTTGTCTTGCATCTGCGACTCGCAGACCCGGCCCAGCCGGAACTTGAGCGCAGCGAGCTCCTCGTGGCTCTCCGGGTTGGCCTCGATGCGCCGCTCGAGAAGCTGTCCGAGCTCCTGCCAGCGCGACTCGCCCTCATAGAGATTCTCGAGGTCCCGGCAGGCGTCGGCCTGCTCCACCCCATACTCGTCGATGATGCCCTCGAAGGCCTCGATCGCCTTGTCGGTGTCGTTCAGTGCCTCAGCGAAAAGCTGAGCGCGTCGATACGCGATCCCAAGACGGATCTCGGGATCCTTCTCGAGCTCGATCCCCCGCGCGTACACGTCCAGCAAATCGCGGAAGCGCTCGGTTCGGAGGTACAGATCCCCCAACGCGTTGATCGCGCCCAGATTGTCACTCTCGAGATCGTACACGAGCCGGAACTGGTCGATCGCGTCGTCGATTCGTTCGAGCTGGGCCAAGGTCTGGCCGTAGCTCAGACGGATCGGCACGGCCTGATGCGGGTCGGGCACCGCTTCAATCGCGGACTCGAAACCGGACACCAGGCGATCCCAGCCGTTCATCTCCTCGGCTAGCCGCTCGACGTCCACACGGGCCTCGTCGTGCGTCGGCGCCAAGGCAAACGCTTCGAGGTAACGCTCGAACGCCACATCGGGCTGCCGCAGGCGTTCTTCGAACACGTGACCGATCTTACGGAGAAGCTCGACCTTCGACTCATCGTCGGCGGCGTGGGCAAACCGAACCTCGAGAACCGACACCAACTTGCGCGCGTCGTGCGCCTCTTCGTAGATCGGCGTCAGTGCCTCGGCCGCTTTCACGTTGTCGGGATCGGCACCGAGGATCTTCTCGTACACGCGGGCCGCCCGGTCGGGCTTGCCCTTCTTGTCCTCCCAAAGGCGCGCGGCTCTGAAGAGCAGCGGAATACGTTCCTCGGGACCGGTCTCCGGTGCTTCGGCCTGCCGCTCGACGATGCGGATCAGCTCGTCCCACTTCTCGTTGGCCGCGTAAAACGTCTCGAGCTCGTCCCAAGCGCCCAAGGACACGTAGCGGCGCTTGAGTTGTTCCTGCGCCCGGCGATCAGACGGATCCAGCTCGAGCAGCTTCTTGAACGCCCCGATGGCGCCTTCGTCGTTGCCAATCTTGTCGGCGTAGATCATGCCGAGCTTCTGAAGCTGCTGCTTCATCGAGCTCACGTCGGTGTCACTCGCGACGAGGGTCTCCAAGACCTCAGCGAGCGGCTCCCACTCGCGGGCACGCTCGTAAAGTTGCGCCAGGTTGTCGAGCGCGTTCGGATTCTCCGGATCACCCTCGAGGACCTTCTGCCAAAGCTCGATGCACACATCTGGCTTGCGCAGCCGTTGCGTGGCGAGATCGGCCATTTCGCCATAGCGAAGCAGCTGGTCGTCTTCCGGAAGAAGATCGACCTCGCGCTGCATCGTGCGAATGAGCTTCTCCCAATCGCGGCGCTTCTCATACATCTGCTTGAGGCGCTCGATGGCGTCGACGTCCTGC